>JAABUW010010022.1_pt1 | contig 10646 bp, 10 predicted proteins | sample 5560081 | NCBI WGS metagenome assembly JAABUW01 (sample SAMN10711882, study PRJNA513363) | rock metagenome | isolation source: Antarctica rocks | place: Antarctica: Victoria Land, Knobhead sud | reverse complement strand
GAGCTCGATCAGGCTGTTCTGCACCGGCGTCGCCGACAACAGCAGCAGGAAGCGCTTCTGTAGGCTGTTCACCAGGCGGTAGCTGGCGCTCGCCTGGTCGCGCAGGTGGTGCGCTTCATCGACCACCACCACGTCGTAGCCCAGCCCTGCCAGCAGCCCCGCGTGCTCCTTGCGGCGGGCGGCCGCGATCGAGGCGATCACCCGCGGCTGCGCCCAGAAGCGCTCCGGGTCGCTGCGCAGCAGGGGATCGTGGCTGGTGGCGCAGTCGATGCCGAACTTGGCAGCCATCTCGTCGCGCCACTGCCCGACCAGGGAGGCCGGGACGAGGATCAGGATGCGCTCGGCCATGCCGCGCAGGACATACTCCTTCAGCACCATCCCAGCCTCGACCGTCTTGCCGAGCCCGACCTCGTCGGCCAGCAGCACCCGGCCGCGATACTGCTTCAGCACCTTGCGCACGGTCTCGACCTGATACCAGTGCGCCTCTACCCCCTGCAGCGCCGGCAGGCAAAGCAGCTCGTCGAAACCCTCGAACAGGCTCAGCCGCACCAGTTCGGCGCGCAGGCGGAACGCGGCCGGGTCGGAGCTGGCCTCGGAGCCGGCAATCTCGATCGCGTCGGCGTTGACGAGTTCGAACGCCATGTCGAACCGGGCCTCGAGCCTCGGCAGGCCGGCAACTTCCGGCAGCGCGGAGCCGGCAGCGGCAACAGGAGGCTTGGGCGCACGAGCAGGAGGGGGTCGAACGGCCGGAGCCTGGCTGGAGACGGGCTTGGCCGGACGAGACGGGGCCGGCGGGGGAGCGGCAGCGGTGCGGGACTGCCTCGGCGCAGGCGTTTGCGCCCGTCCTGGAGACTGCAGATGCTCCCCTCGAAGCCTGTACAGTTGCGAGTACAGCCACTCCTCCATGATATCGTCGCCCACGAACCACGAAAGCGCTGCATGTTCGGTGTGCAGCCCCGCGTCCTGCAGCGTGGCCCAGGCCCGGGCGGACTGTCCCTGCTGGGCGAGGGCAAGGCCGGTGAGCAGGACGGCCGGCTTGCCTGGACCATACCGCTTGCCGTAGCGCTTGAGCAGGACGATCGCGCGCTCGGGCCGTGCCCCAGCCAGGGCGGCCAGTGCCGCCAGCAGCAGAAGTTCCGGACTGGCCGGCCAGGCGTGCAGGGCCTCCTCGGCCATGTCGAGCGCCTGTGAGGACCGCTCTGCCAGGGCCTGGCGCACGCGATCGATCCAGAGCTGCTGGCCCTGATCCCCGGCTTCTGCGGCCACATCGTCCGGCGACGGACTCAGGCCGGGCAGCACAGCCCGCCTAGCAGCATTACCCGGCGGCGGGCTCCGGTTGCTCATGCCATCACCTCTGCGCTGGTTTGGTCGATGCGGTTCATCCCGCGTCGAGCATCCCGCACTGGAGCGTAACTGCCAACCGCGGCAGCGCAGAGGTCCCGATGCCGGTGCTGTTGCGTGTCGTCGTACCCGTCACCGATCACCGTCTCGCCGTTGCGGTCGGGGCAGCGCACGCCCTCCGGCCAGCGATGCTGGCGCACGAAGGCGAAGCACTTGGCGTCATCCAGAAGACCCGAGAGGTTGACCAGGCCGGGTGCGATCATGGCGGTGGGACCTCCTTGCGCGAACCGGTTAGCTACGCCCGCTCTCGCCCACGCACCAGACCTCCTCAGCTCTACGCCCCGGCCCTGATCTCACCACCCCGGAACCCAACAAGAGCCATGGGCTTACGACTGCAAGGGCCAGCGCGAGTTGGCACCCTCGGCACGGGCGGCAACCAGCAGCTTGGCCATGACTTGGTTGGGACCAACCTGTGCAGCCGTGCGCTCGATTTCCAGCCACCTGAACCGGACCGTGTCAGTGGCCCGGTCCCAGTGGGCCGCAGGCTGTGACGACGTCGCCACGTCCTGGCTGGAGACAGCCGATGCTGCGTCGCTGCTGCTTGAGCGAGAGATGCCTTCCGGCGTGACTGGCTCATGACCATGCACCTGCTGCGGCCGGCTTTGCTGGCCATCCATCCCGGCGTCCAACTTGTCATCTGCGACCGGCATGGGTTCCGCAGTGGCGTGAGATGCATTGGCGTCCCGTCCGGTCTTCGCCACGGCATTCTCTTGGAGCGGAGCCGCCTCGGTCGCGCCAGCCCGCTGCCTAGGCTTGGGGCCTGGCCGCCTGCGCAGAGGCGCCGCAGCTCGGCTGGCGATGCTGCCATCGGCGTCGCCGCCAACCGCATCGTCGCTGTCCATCGTGGCCAGCGGTTCGGCTGAGGCAGCCGCCTTCGGCTTGCGTCCCCGGCGCACGGGGGCTGGAGCGTTGCTCAGGGCGGCGAGAACTCCCTCGGGGGAGGCGGCGAACGCGTTGCTGCTGGTGGCTTTCGGCTTGCGGGCCATCTGCGATCCTACTGATTTAGGACCGTGCTGATACAGCATCGGCAGAGCGGTGAGAACCAGCCTGCGACGGATGGGATCACACGTCCCAGGGTGACCGCATCACGGCTCCTCGGTATGGTTCGGGGCTGGGTCAAGGCCGAGTTCCTGGCGGACGTGCGCGAACTTAGCCGGGTTGGCCAGGCGCGCGTCGGCCATCATGGTCCGCAACGCCGCGAAACCTGCGTCGGTGAAGAACAGCCGCGGCCACCGGGTCGTCGCGTCAAGGCGCATCAGCTCACGTTCGAGCAATCCTAGCGCAGCCTGCGGCACCTTGGGCTGGCCTGCCTGCGGGCCGCCCCGCCACCTCTTGAGGTGGAAGCCCTCGGCGACGCTGGGCAGCGTCGAGAAGAACATGTCGAGCTCGCGGCGTATGTAGTCGCGCTCGGCGGGCGTGAAGGCGGCAGGTAAGGCGGGCGGCTTGGCTTCAGACATGGCGGACGCCATAGCACTCCGAGTCCGCTGCCGCCGCAACGCTGCCGGGTGGAGCCCTGCGCTGACCGGCGCCAACCACGAGATGCACGCGTCGTCCGAGGCAGGCCCGTTGCCAATCCATTGCGATCCACCACGCCACATCGGGCAGACTGTTGCAGCCGGGCGACATCGCGGGCCAAGCCGCTGATCCCGCCTTCCCTGGCGCGACACAAAGCCGTTTGCTGGCGTTCTGCTGCCTGCGTACGTTCGAGACCAACCTTGAGGTGTTCCGATGACCAAAGCTCCGATAACGAAGTCCGTGAAGGCCAAAGCCGCGACGAACGTGGCCAAGAAGGACGAGGCACCGCCGCACGGCACCCCGGTCGAGAAGCCGAAGGCCGGGCGGAAGCCGAACGCCTTGCAGCAGCCGCTGCAGCCATCGCCGGAGCTGGCCGCCGTCGTGGGGGAGGGAACGATGGCGCGCGGCGAGGTGGTGAGCAAGGTGTGGGAGTACATCAAGGCGCACAAGTTGCAGAACCCGGACGACGGACGCGAGATCATCGCCGACGACAAGCTGCGCGGGGTGTTCGGCAAGGACCGGGTGACCATGTTCGAGATGAACAAGCACCTCGCCCAGCACCTGAAGTAGGGCCGTCCGGCAGGAGCAGGTCAGGGTTGGTAGCGTGGCGTAGTGGCTCGACGGGCGACCGGGTTGGGCCGTGGTCCTGCACCACGCGCCGTTCCGGCTGCTTCTTGACTTTGCGCTGACACGACCGCCCACCTGGCCAAGTTTCATCCGGGGCGAGCAGCAAATCGAAGATGGTCCCTGTTTTTTCTCAGACGATGACCGATCGACTATCCTGTATCTGCCATGACACCCCCGCCGGACCCGGCTCTCGCCCAGCGCCGCATCATCCATGTGGACATGGACGCCTTCTACGCGTCCGTGGAGCAGCGCGACGACCCGGGCCTGCGCGGCGTGCCGCTGGCCGTCGGCGGCTCGCGCGAGCGCGGCGTCGTGGCCGCGGCCAGCTATGAGGCCCGGCGCTTCGGGGTGCATTCCGCCATGCCCGCCGTCACCGCCCGGCGGCGCTGCCCGGAGCTGGTGTTCGTCTGGCCCCGCTTCGACGCCTACAAGGCGGTGTCGGCCCAGGTCCACGCCATCTTCGCCCGCTACACGCCCCTGATCCAGCCGCTGTCGCTGGATGAGGCCTACCTGGACGTAACAGCACCGCTATTGAACCGCGGCTCGGCCATCGCCATCGCCGCCGAGATACGCGCGGCCATCCGCGCCGAGACCGGCCTGACAGCCTCCGCCGGGGTGTCCTACAACAAGTTCCTAGCCAAGCTTGCGTCGGACCACCGCAAGCCCGACGGGCTGTTCGTCATCACGCCCCGCATGGGGCCGGGCTTCGTCGAGGGCCTGCCGGTGGGCAAGTTCCACGGCATCGGCCCGAAGACGGCGGCGCGCAGGAACGCGCTCGGCATCCACACCGGCCTCGACCTGCGGGCACAGTCGCGCGCGTTCCTGGCCGAGCACTTCGGCAAGGCCGGTGACTACCTGTACGGGGTGGCCCGCGGTGTGGACCACCGGCCCGTGGAGGCCGGCCGCGTGCGCAAGTCGGTCGGTGCCGAGACCACCTTCGAGCGCGACCTGCTGCGCTGGGAGGAGGTCGCGCCGGCACTGGAGCTGGTGTTCGGCCAGGTCTGGGCGGCCTGCACCCGGGGTGGGCACATAGGGCGCACCGTAACGGTCAAGGTCAGGTATGCCGACTTCCATCAGGTCACGCGCAGCCGGTCGGGTGCCGCCCCGGCGACGCAGGCGGCGCTGGAACAGGTCAGCCTGGACCTGCTGCGGCCGTTGTTCCCGCCGCGGCTCGGGGTGCGCCTGCTCGGGGTTACGCTGTCGAACCTTGATGCCGGGCCGGGCCAGGATGCCGCGCAACTGGCCTTAGCCTTGTGACAAGCAGCCGACCTGCTGCTGGACGTGTCAGGCCGAGCAGGACGGTGGCGGAATCGTAGCAGCCAAACCATGGAACGATCTGTAAAATAACAATCTGGAATGGCTATTATCGTGCCTGAACAGCAAGCACAGCTGCTGCTCTGCTTCGGCCGCTTTGCGCCCCAATCAGCCACTCAGAGCGGCTTGGGCGAGTCCCGAAAGCGGCCGCTCGCTGGGGTTTATTGCTTTGACGGCGGGATACGTCGATGGTGGCGCGGATCGGGGGCACGTTGCGTAGCCGGGACTTAGACAGGATCTGACGGTGACGCACTCGCCATCGCGTAGAAGGGCCATCAGGGCCGCGCTCGAGTTGAAGCTGCGTCGCGCCAAGGGCACCCGGCTGCAAGAGTTCCTGTCCGCACTTATGATCAAGGTCCATGACGCTAACTTCCAGCCGGTCGGCACGGATTATTCGCGGGGCGACCTTCAATGCGACGGCTTGCTGAACCGCCCGCTGACGATCTTCGCATGTTATGGACCGGTGAACGCCGGCGCCAATGCGACCGAGGCTGCCATCAGGACCGCGGTCGCCAAGGTGGAGTCGGATTTCGTCGGCGCCTTAGAACACTGGCCGAGGCTCGAGGCGTGGAAGTTCGTCCACAATTATGTCGAGCAGCCACCTGCGCAGATCGTCCAGAAGATCGTCGAACTGCGCAGGACCCATCCGGACGTGAGCCTGGACCTTTTCGGCAAGGAGCAGTTCGAGGCAGCGCTGTTCGGCCTCGACGCGGACGCCATCGAGGAGCTCGTGAGCGACGCGGCGACCGACGAGGACTTCCGTGCCCTTCAGCCGTCCGAACTGCTCCGCATCGTGAATGATCTCATGTCGGCTGTCGATCACCGCGAGGTGCGGAACGACGATCCTGTCGAGGTCCCCCAGCAGAAGCTCCGCTTCAACGGGCTGACCGGCCATTCGCAAGGCCGCATTGTGCAGGGTATGCAGAATGCCCTGCGCGTTGCCAAGCTACTTCAGGAGCATCAGGACCCGTTGCTGGACGCGGCGTTGGCAGGCGTCCTGAAGTCCAAATATCTCGACCTGAAAGCTCAGCGGCTCGAGCCGGACGATATCCTGTTCACGTTGTACGACTTCGTAGCAGCGGTGGAGAGGCCATCGGCCGCGCTCGATGTTTCCGTGTGGAGCCTGCTCGCGCACTTCTTCGAGAGATGCACGATCTTCGAAGATAAGCCCATCGAGGCGAGCGCAGCATGATTTTGCCTGGCAAGCACCTCAACTTTGACCGGGCGCTGCTCACGATTGGGAGCGAGATCCTCGCGGTCATGGGCGAGACGTCGACCGTATCCGAGCTATGGGAATGCGTCCGAGCATTGCGATCGCGGCGCGAAAGCGCGTCGCCCTTGCCGTTCGACTGGTTCATCCTCGCCCTGTCGTTGCTGTATGCAATCGGCGCGATCGATTTGCGTGGTGAACTTCTGATCAAGAACTCGGCCCGATGATCCGAACTGTCAGCAGTTCATTGCCGACCTTCAAGACGCTGACGTTCACGCCAGGCCTGAACCTCCTATTGGCGGACGTAGCGAAGACGTCAACCGACCGGCACACCCGCAATTCCGCCGGCAAGACCAGTCTGGTCGAGATCATCCATTTCCTGCTTGGGAGCGAAGCCACCAAGGCGTCGCTGTTCAAGCACGATGCGCTTTGGAAGCACAGCTTCTCGGTCGAGTTTCTGCTCGGCGGCCGCTGGGTCCGCGCCACCCGCTCCGGATCGCAGGACGATATCGTCACCCTGTCGGCCGCCGATGCTGAGGCCTTGGGGCTGCCTATCCCCTTGTCTCTGTTCGCTCTCGACAAGGACGACGGTGTTCCCGTGTCGCTCGACACCTGGAAGACGATCCTCGGCACTCATTGGTTCAAGCTTCCGGAAGATCGCATTGATACCGAGTTCGACGGCAAGGGCGCACCCAGCTTTCGCCCGCTCGCCGGCTATTTCGCGAGACGGCGCAAGATTGGCGGTCTCGACACGATCGAGAAGAACAGCCGTGACCAGCAGCCCGGCAGCTGGCAGGTCGCGATCTCTTACCTCCTCGGCCTGGACTGGAACATTGCCCGGGAATTCCAGGACATGCGGGACCGCAAGCGAGTGCTCGAAGTGCTCAGTAAGGCAGTGAAGAGCGGTGAGCTTGGCCAGATTCTTGGCACGACCGCAGAAATCCGCCCCGAACTCGCCAGAGTGGAGGATCGGATTGGCATCGTCCGGTCTCAGGTGGACGCCTTCCAGGTTCACGACAGCTATCGGGAGCTTGCTGACCGCGCGTCTGCGCTCAAGGACCGCGTCTCCGAGATCACCTTCGCGCTCGCCGAGGCTGACGCCGCAGTCGAATACATGGCCAAATCGCTCCACCAGGAGGCGCCGCCCGCCTATGCCGATGTGGAACGCCTATACGCGGCGGCTGGCATTGAACTACCGGCGGTTGCCCTTCGTCGGTTCGACGACGTCAAGGCCTTCCAGGCATCTGTCGCGGCCAACCGCCGACATTATCTCAAGGAGCAGATTGATGAGGTCACCAATCGCCGCAACGATCTCGCGCGCGAGCTGGAAACCGCAGCCACGGAACGAACCAGCGTCCTGCAGTTGCTTGATGGTAGGGGGGCATTCGAGGACCTGATCCGCTTGCGCGAGAAGCTTGGAGAGTTCGTCGGCCGGGCAGCGACCTTGCGAAGCAAGCTGCAGCACGCCGCAGTGCTGGAGAGCAATAAGACCCAGCTCAAGGCCGAAGCGGCCGCGCTCGAGCTGAAGCTTCAGCAGAGCTACGAGACTTCGGAAAATGCAATCAAACGGGCCACTGTGCTCGTCGATCATGCGATCTCGACCTTGTATGACGATCGGACGGGCAATCTCCTCGTCGAGGCATCCCGCACCGGACCGAAGTTCCGCATCGACATTCAGGGAGGCGGCAATAAGGGCGGGATAGATATGATGAAGCTGTTCTGCTTCGACACCGCGTTGCTCCGGATCTCGTATGATCGCTTTGCACCGGGTCCGCGCACGCTTGTTCACGACAGCCACCTCTTCGACGGTGTTGATTCGCGTCAGGTTGCTCGAGCGCTGACCTATGGACACGCGATCGCTGACGAAATTGCCGGTCAGTATATTGTTGCCCTCAACAGCGATGAGTTCGAGAAAGCAAATGCCGTAAGCGAGACGACGCTCACCCGTTTCGTGAATCAGGTCCGGCTGACAGACGATGAAGCCGGGGGCCTGTTCGGCTTTCGATTCGATCTGGAATGATCGCGGCTTGGAATGGCTAGTACTGCATGAAATCAACATTGTATGAGATGGCACTCGATGCGTGCGGATGGTCGCGGGGGGGGCAGGATGTCCGCTTCCCCATTCTGCGGTACAAGAGCGGACATTCAGCTAAGGACTCGTCATAAAGTAACGGCATTGCTCTCCCGTAAATTTCACAATGTTCACAGTGCTCTAGTAGAATAATCGGTAACTGGGGCAAAACCCCGGGCACGCAGTTGCAGCAGAACAAAGGTCAGAGTGGGTCTGTAACTCTACCACCCTGAATCTATGCGGCTTTCTTCGTTCTATTAGTGATATAGATTGGAAGGCGGTTCGTCTTTGCCCGGGGATTTGCCCCAGTTGCAATAATCAGTGCGCTTATTACTTTCTAAGCCTTAACGGCCAACTCTGGCCATACGGCCGTGGTCAGATGGAGGGCCGAGAAGGCGAGGTGCCCGACCCCAGGACGGTCATCGCCACCGTCCATGCTCCTGGCGTCCATTGCGGCCGCGGTCCGCGGTTTCATGGCTCTCGAAGAGCTACCCGGTGGCGCACAGCCCGGCTAGGCCGCGTGCAGGGTAGGCTGGTTGTGCTTGACTCGGAGCAGCAAGGCATTGCCGGTCGCGGCAGCCCAGCGAGCGGCGACCAACCCAGTCAATATTCCCAGATCACCTGATAGCCTCCATACCCCAGGAGCTACGCATGAGGTCTCATTCCGGCTTTGCGCGAAGCTTTGTCGGGATCTTGTCGCTACTCGAACCGGAGATGGCTCATGACGAAGGAAGAGATCAACGCCGAGCTTAAGGCGATTATCAAACGCTCGGACCTCTGGAGCCCTACGGACAGCCCGGAGACAGTTGCGGCTCTGATGGTGGCTACAGTCCTCACGTCCCTGGGCATTCCCCACGAACAAGCCCCGGAAGTGATGCTCAAAGCCTTGGCCAGGCTTAACCCTCCTGCCTGAGCGTCACTCATCAGGCAGAATTAGGGCCGCCAACAACGCTCTCCTCCCGCATGGGCCGGAGCAACTCGACCCCGTTGTGCCGCACGCTGTTCACGTCCGTGCTCACCGGCCACGTCTTGAGAACGATGTCGGCCGCAGATCGGAGCAAGGTCTTCGGATCTCCTTCCTCCTCCCCGAGCCATACCGGCCAGTCCGCCGGCTCCAGCACGACAGGCATGCGGTCGTGGATGGGCGCCATCGTCCCGTTCGCGTCCGTGGTGACAATGGCGAAGCTCCGCGTGTTGGCGTCGTTCGCCGGATCGGTCCAGCTTTCCCAGACCCCGCCGAAGGCGAGCAGCGCTCCATCCACCCGGGCGATGGCGAAGGGCTGCTTCAGCTTACCGTCGCGCTTCCACTCGTAGAACGCCTCGGCCGGCACGATGCAGCGCCGGGCCGCGAAGGCACCTCGGAAGCTCGGCAGTTTCGCCACGGTCTCGGCTCGGGCGTTGTTGAGCATGCGAGCGTGGGCCGGATCGCGCTCGAAGTGCGGGATCAGACCCCAGCGCAGGACGTCGAGGCTGCGCTTGCCGGTCTTGGGATCGTGCCGCACCACGGGCGCCAACTGGCTGGGCGGCAGATTCCAGTTGGGCTGGAAGTTCGGCACAGGGTTGCGGGTGCCGTACACTCCTGCGAGGTCGGTTGGCGTCATGGAAAGGGCGAAGCGACCACACATGGCGCCAAGGGTAAGCCGGCGCGGGCCAGAGCGCCACGCTGGACAACAGGGCGAGCGGAAGAATGCCGATGCGCGGCCCCGTCCTGGGCTGGTAATCTCCCCCCGTATTGGACTCTCCCACCCCAGCTCGAGGCGCCGCCGCCAGAAGAACGCCTCCGACATCCCCATATGCGGCATCCCCGCGGGCACCGCCGAGGCGGCCATCCCCCGGCTTCTCGCGGCAGGGCGCAAGGTCGCCGTGTCCGAGCAGCCCGCTGAGCCCACCGGCGATCGCCCGCTCCGCTGCATGACGCCCGGCAGGATGCCGCCGAGCATGAAACTGGCTCCGACCAAAATAGCTGGCGTGAGCACCGCGCCCAGGTAGAGAAGGGCGAGCAAAGCGGTGATCAGGGTTCGCAATGTAAGTAGGAGCTGTGTCCGTCGAGGACCGCCGCGGCGAAGACATTCGGTCATCGCCAGGTTCATCAGCAGCACCCCAATCAGGCTGCTGGTGCCGGCTGTCTTGCATCCACGAAGATCCGCTTTGTCGCACACATCGTTCCAGAGCGGACCGGCGGCTCTCGGCCAATTCCTGCCGTAGCCGACCCCCAATTCGCCAGGCCGTCATTCCATAATTACAATTCTGCGCTGAAGTGTTGTAGACGCGGCACGTTCTATCCTGAACTGCGACAACCTCACCTTCTCAGCACTTTGGCATTAGGAGATGGCCATGGCCACAAGTAGCTTTCAGCACCTCACGCTTGACGAACGGCGGTTCTTGTTCCGGATGCAGGAGGCGCGGCTGGGTATCGCCGAGATGGCGGCCCGCTTGGGCCGGCACCGTTCGACGATCTACCGCGAGCTGGGCCGCAACCGCTTCCGCGATCCTGATGCGTCGCGCGAC
>JAABUW010010019.1_pt1 | contig 10649 bp, 18 predicted proteins | sample 5560081 | NCBI WGS metagenome assembly JAABUW01 (sample SAMN10711882, study PRJNA513363) | rock metagenome | isolation source: Antarctica rocks | place: Antarctica: Victoria Land, Knobhead sud | reverse complement strand
CCAGGTTGATACACATTGTTGACCGGTCCTTATCTCTGAATTTGGCAGACACAGACTGTGTGGTCCATTGCTTTCCAGGGGTTGTAAGCTCACAGCAGCTTGTTTGTTGATTCTGGCCTGCGAGTTTGGGCTAGCTGGACAGTGGGATGCGAGGTTTGGACCGGCAGTTACGAGTATGGTTGACAGGCAACGTGGCAGGACCTCTCCTGCTGTACCTATGCCACACAGATCTTACGAGGCACATGTCAGGTGCATCTCGTTTCAAACAAAACTTGGGGCACTTCAGCGTGTGCCCTTAAAGTCAGTGTAACAGTCAATGATATGCCGCAGGGGCATTTCACTCAAGCAAGCTCATGAGCTTTGATCATGCCTACGCTGCTTTATTAGTTGTCTCCTTGGGCGTCTTGACATGGATGTACCATACCTTGTACAACTCAGACCCAGGCAGCCCTGATGCAATCAGCAACAGTGCAGCACAAAGCGCTCCTTGTGAACATTGTGGCATGACATCCCCGACCATAAGGGTGCGACATGACTTTGCAACAGGTGCTGATTGTCGTACATGCACATTGAGTGACTAATTTCACCATAGATGATGTGCTTTCCATGGTCGTATGCATATAAAGATTTGCATCTGACCGCTGCTGGCAAGTATTTGCGCTCATCAAATCTTTGAAGAAATGTGCTGTGTGCAGGCAAATGCGTGGTGGCCTTTGATCATTACTGTATGCTTATCAACACTACAGTGGGCGACAGCAATCATGCTTTGTTCCTCGCCTACTGTACTCTGCAGTGGTTCCTGATCATGTGGGGCTGGATGCTGGCATGGCATGCTGTCAGGCCATGCTACAGCCTATTTGACCTTACAGCAGCAGTAAGTAGAGGTTTAAGTTGCAGTAGCAAGCTTTGTGTGGTCCACATGAGTGTTTACTCTGAGCTTGATGTGCTAGCTCTCTAAGCGCATTACACTAATGTATCTGCAGAGGTTGGCGTAAAAATTGTGTTGTCTGAGCTAGAACACATCAACACATGATATTGTTGACATGCTGACTGCCCAAACAAGACCCCATACTCAGAGTATGCACCCAGCATAAGGGAAAGACGAATCTAGATGACAAGAGTCGTATCACATTGGTCAACCAAGCATTTGATCTGTACTGTGATCTGCACTTGCTTTGCATCAGCTTACAAAGATGGCGAAGTTTGGTTCAGAGTAGATTCAGCTTGCTGCAAATGTCTCGCTAACTGCACTTCAACCTTGAGTGAGGCCAGGCAGCAGTGTCAGCGGTGCAAGCTGTGCTGCAGGCACAATGTTGGCACTACTCTGCTTTGCGGGCCCTTGTTCTGCTGTGGGCGGGCATGTGCTTGACAATAGCAGCAATTGTCTTCACTATCCTGGTAGTGTTTCACAGCTACCTGGCAGCCACCAACCAGACAACATATGAGATGATGAAGCGTAAGCTGTCCTGTCTTGCTGTCTGCCTTGCTGGCATCTGTGTCCCATTCTGTGGCTGCATGCACTGGACACAGCCTACCTACCCCTGTCGTTACATTTGGCTCTGTACCCCACTCAAAGGTTGAGAATCAGCAGCTGCAAACGTGTAGTCATGCATGTCTTGTCCCTGGGAATGTGCCATTCCACCAGATCTGAAATGCTATGTGACATTTGCAATGTCTCTGTTGCTGTGTCTCTGCAGATTCGTCTGTGCAGTATCTTCAGCCATACTATGATGCCATGGGGGGCTGGGAACCCCCTCCAGATATTGAAGAGGAACGGAAGGCTGGCAGGAAGAGCAAGGCTCGGCTTCCGTTTGTGTGGGTCATGATTTATAGACATCTTTCTGGCAAGGAGTATCATCCTCGACCTTTTGACCATGGTCTTGTACAGAACCTCAACTGGTTTCTATTTGCTAAAAAGCCTTATGTGCACCGAGTTGCATTCAGGCCAGCTGAGGCTGATACAAGGCGTGATGACTCACTACAAACAGTATAGTGCAGGTGTTGGGGCCATGTTTGACCACATGCAACATTTGTTTGCTGTTGGTCATGAAACAAGATGCCCATGTAGATAGAGACCTTCTTACAGACTTGTAATTCTGCTGTGCATAGCCTTTGATGTCACTTCGACATGGTCCAGGTCAGAGCTTGTGCATAGGGGTGATGATTTGCACTGATTGTTGGACGTAGGTTCGTTAGCAGCATAAACATACAATGATACAGCAAATTGCATCCCGAGCAATGAGTCCCAGTATCTACATGACCAGTCATGTAGGCATGCTTGTTTGTGAACCAGCTCTTAGAGCTAGACTAGCTTTGCTTGCAAGGGACTGCAGAGTTTATATGATTGTCATTTCTTCCGCTGCGTGTTGATAGCAAGGAAGCGCAACACCAGCATCTGCATGACAAGCCGCTGTACAGTCAGCTTGCCAATGTCCAAAAGAATGAAGATTATAAAGAGCTTACCGAAATCACACTGGTTTCGGAGCCGTCACCACGAATTGGCAACAGCAAGCTTGCGTCGTTCCACCAGATTCCGGTCTGATTCGTGAAAACAACTTGGAACAGGGTGTACACCGCACCCTGGCAAACAATTCCACACCTTCGGTCAGTCTTTCGCAGCGACAACGGGTTGATCCACTTCCAACCTAGTCCATTGTGCGATCTTGAGCTCGCGGTGTTGATGATGGCAGCGTCGTATGATTTTCCAACTGCTGATCTAGACAGGGTGTACACCAAATCGCTGGCTGAGGTTGGCCTGCTGGTTAATCGTGAGTTTCTCACCGCAACGAACGCTTCCCTACGTACTCTGGTGAGAAACGGATCAGTCAGGCGCTTGTGCCTGTGCTGACTGCAATCTGCATTTGCAGGCTACTCCGAGGGGTGCTCCAAAGGACTTTTCTTGGGTGGTCACTATTCTGTGACACCCAAGGCTGTGCTGCATAATGGGGGGAAGGGCACCATCAAGCGCTGTGAATATTTCATCAAGTGCTGCAACTGCAGTGAGCTCCTCTCTGCCAGAGATTTTCCAGAGCACACTGGTGAGATTGATTGCGCCAGTCAAGCAACCAATGGATCTAAGAAGCTGTCATTGTGCTGTACATCCTGTTCATGCAACCAAGGCATCAAACCCTGCTGACCTGAACCCCTTGCTACCAAATGTAGCTGTCTTTTCTAGTAATGTGGCAAATAGCAGCTCTGTTATGCAGGAGGCAAGACCACAGACTGGCGCTCAAGCTTGAGGGTGTTTGAGACGAACGGCCATCCCAGACTGAAGGACTGGGTCAAGGACAGATGCAAGGCACCTGATGCAGGTAATCATATTCACTTCTCAACATGCATCAACACAAGACCTTATGCTGCTTGAGCTGCCTGAGTGTCTCGTCTTTGACCGCGATCCTGGTATGCTATAGGTTTGCCACCAACAAAGCTGTCCTGCTTGCCTCACAGGACAGCCTGGAGTGGGCAGCCGGATTTGCATATTCTGGCCCACAGAGCGCAACTGGTTCTCAGGACGTGTAGCAGCTTTTGATCACAGTGAGGGCCTCTCCAAGATACAGTATGATGATGATGACACAGAGTGGTTGCATCTTGCTGTGGAGTCCTACATGCTACCTCCAACCGGTGGGTTCCTGCATGCCAGCCAAACTTACCATGTTGGTATCTGTGGTCTTGAGTGTCTTGCTGGGATGGATGACTAATCTTTGGTCACAGTTCAACATAAGTTATGCTTTTGACAGCGGCAGAACCCGCAACACCACCAAAAACGGTCGCACATTGATGGCTACATGCGGCGATTACACTTGGCTGTCAGTAATGGGCGTAAGTGTGGCACGATACAGAACGATGCAATCATCAGCTTTGCCTTGCAGGTAGTACTGAGGTGGCAGGTCAGGGTCAACTTGTACCTTGTGATGAAGGACTCATTGACCTGTACAGCTCAGACTCAGAGGAGGAGATCCTCCCTCAGCAGCTCACAGGCCAACGCTCAAACTCAGCAGTGCTGGTCAAGAGCGAGCCCCTGCTCATCAAACCCGAGCCAGGAACAGCTTCTCCCTTGCAGCTTCAGTCAGCACAGCCATCCCAGGCGGGAAGGTCAACAGGCTTTCCACAACCAACACATCCATCGCAACAGCCTCAGTCATTGCAATCATCAACTGTGAGGCGCTCGCTGCCACCATCAGCATCACCCCTGTCACCAAGTCCAGCAACAATTGCTTTGTCTATCCCAAAAAGTGGCCAGGCGCCTGTGAAAGGAGGCAGATCAAGCGCAACTCAGAAGTCCAAGCCAGAGCAGCGCAAGCGCTCACGGGAAGAGTTTGAGTTACAGCCTCACCCACCTTCTACTGCAATTTTGCAAACCCCATCCCACTCACAGCCCCTGCCACTGCCGCAGCAGCCAGCAAGCATACCTGTTCCTCCTCTGCAATCAGCTGTGAAGCAATCAGACGCACACCTGCAGCGGCGGACAGCACCCCTGCCATCAGTCATACCACCCCTCAACCGCCCACAGTCATTTACTCAGCCCTCCGAAAGGTTGTCTCTGCACCAACCCAAGTCATCACTGCAGCTGCTCGCTTGTGATGTCCAACAGCACAAAGCCATCACAGCTAGCATGCTGCAACCATCAAGTAGTGCTGGTCAACAGCAGAGACAAAACATAGGTGGCATGTTGACAGCTGACCAAGGCTCACAGCAGACTCCTTCTCCCATGATACAGGCTGCCTCCTCGAGCAAATGTGATGACCTGGGTCTTATACTACAGAGATTTGCCTTGGGAGTCTCTCTGGATGCACGCAACTTGCAGGATGCTCTGGAGGAGCTTGTTTGCCATCTGACAGATGCGGTGTAAGTTCAGTTGTTCTGTGTAGAGCCAGCTGATAGCATGTGAAAGGCATGCTGCTCCAAATAGTCCATTTTATAGGCTTTGCTGCAGCGGGCTGTTCCACGAAACTAAGTTGCTTGCAATTGTCAGCATGTCTTTCATGCTGTCAAAACTATGTAGTTTCGACCTATTGTGCAATGCTATATCATTGCCAGCAGTAAACATGCGTGGCATGTCTGATCTGCAGGACAAGTGCCAAGTTCTTTGCTATCCTGGACAGACAGTCAACTTCAGATGCAAAAGAGAGCTTGGCAAGGTATCACGCACGTGTGTCTGCCTTGGTGGAAAAGCATCAGCTTGGAGGCTACGATGAGGTATTCAGCACCACATACAACAACAGCAGGGTTACCTAACAGCAGTACCTGTTCCCCTGTTTGCAACAATACAGAATGGAATGTTCAGCTGTGTATGCACATGCTTGGCATAGGGTAATGATGCTATAATTTACTGTGTGTTCAAGCTGAACACTTTATTATAGCACATGGCACTTGTATTGCGTTGCTGCTGTTTCCTCTCTTTGAAGGGTTCTGTCTGAAATTGGTGCAGTGCATATTCCCATCCAAACAGTCCAAATTTATTGCTGGATTGCAGGCTGCAAGGGTTCTGCAGACCTACCTGACCAACTTGTGCAATTGAGCTACATGACACGTGATGACAACAGGCAAAATTCTGGCTGTAGCGTGTAGATACAGCTTTGCAGGCTTACGATCTGGGCCAAAGCTGTTTTGGCTGCCACCTGCCAGGGCTTGTCTGCTACAGGATGCTTGAAAAGATTGCGTTGCTGGCAAGGGTTTTGACGGCTTGTTGAAAGACACAGATTTTGAAGCCATGTTGCATCCAAAAAGCTGGAAACGCTTGTAAAGTATGTTATGCTCTGCTATGTGTGCTGTGTAGCCCCAGCTTTCGTTCCTGAAACAGATGTACTAGTTTTACTGTTTTTGTGTGCCTGCTCTGATGGTTTTGCAGTTTACAATTTGGTAAGATATGCACCTCCCACATCAGTGTGTGGACGCCTGGACAATCTATCACATTTGAATTCATGATTTCAAGCCAAGACAACGCAGCTGCCAAGGTCAAGACATCAGTGCAAAGAGCTACAAATGTTAGTACCAAAGTTGGGCAGATGCTGCTGAACCACCAGGCAGCTGTACTGCGCTAATGCTGCCTGGGAGAGGAATAGCTGTCATGTAGCAGAGGTGTCTCTCCTGGAACGTAGTTGGCATAGTGCAGCTTGTCTGTGTACATGCCATCTGTGCTTGTGTTCTGCATGCCATGCACTGGCCCTGTTGTGTGATGTGGCTGCATGCCAGACCCAAAGCTGATCCCACTGCCAGCAAAGCTCTGGTTGGGCGCCTGTTCTGCTGCTGCATCGTTGATGAGGCGCAACTCCTCCAGGTCGTGCAGGACGCCCTTGGGTAGGTAGTCCTTCAGGTAGGCTGCCTCCTTCAGCAGACGCTGCCTCTCTTGGCGAACCAGGCCGGCCTGCCTGTCTTGCTCTGCCTGCTCGCGTCTCTGTGCCTCCTCCTCAGCAGCCTACAAATGCAGGACTCACAGCTCTATTAGTGGCAATTTAACAGCATGCTTAGCCAGCAGGCATCAGGAGCAAGCGATGCAAGTCAACTCCTTCCAGACCTAAATCATGGAGGTAGCAGTGTGACTTCACTTGTGAGCTCACAGCTGTGAGAGCAACATTCTGTTGCTGTGCTGCTTGTTGACAGGCAATTGCCGTGAGTGTAATGTACTCTGTGCCATGCTTGACAAGCTTCTTGCACACTGTGTGATTGCAATGACGAGCACAGACAAAGATGTGCAATCTCTCATTTGCATCCCTGTGAGCAAGGCATGCCCAACAGCAGAACACGCCAGCTATACAGCAGTCAGTAAGCTCAGTGTAGGAAAGCAGGTTGACTGTGTATAGTGCATGCTCTTCTCAACCCCAAAACGTCTACTTCAATTCACAAACGTCATCCCTATACTGCAAATCTAAGTTCAGAAACGCGTGGGGACAGTAAAAACGTGTTAGCTCACCATGGTGGCCTCATACATCTCCCAATAGCAGAACAGGCGAGCTGCACAGCAGTCAGTAAACACAGCATAGGAAAGCAGGTTGACTGTGTGCAGTTGTATGCTCACCATGGCAGCCTCATACATCTCCCTCTTCTCCTGAATGAGGCGCTCCACTTCGCGAGCATGCTGGGCCACCTTGAGGCGCCGCTTCTGGGCATTCATCTGCTCCAACCGGTCCTGCTCAGCAAACCTCTCCATGGTTTGCCGCCGGAAATCGTCTTCTTCAGCCTTCTCCCTTGCTGTCCTCTCAGCCTGCAGAGTGGCGATTTCTCAAGAAAAGAAAAAGAAAAGAAAAGACTGCGCCTCTTGGCATCAATTTAATAAGAAGGCAAGTATTATACCGGGCTGCCCAGGTCAGGTGCTCAATGTACAGTCACCAAGAGCTGCATTCGCAGCCTGGGGTCTCACGTCTGCATGATATCTGGTGCTGTCACACGTTATATGCTAATGTGCATGGCGCTGAGAAGCTTCGAGGCAGTGTGTGCCAAGCTTGTCTGCCATGCGTGTGCATGCATTGATCACACTAGAGCATAAGCTAAAAGGCAAACAGGGCTGCACTGCTGCCACTGAGAAAGGGCCATCTGCAGGCGCTGTCCAAACTATCAAGCAGCTGTGTCATGCTGCACAAGTCTTTGTCTGACAGTGCAGTACACAGAGCGCCGTAGTGCACCAGTTGACAGTCCTTGCAAGAGGCACAGGCAGGGGCTTGCCTTGAGCTGCATCTGTCTCTCATTGGCAGCCAGCATATCCAGCTTGGCTCGCTCCTGCTTCTGTCGCTTAGCCTCAGCCTCACTGCATTGAATCAAGTCATAATGTAAGTATTGATAATTTACAGGCATTCCAGCTAATTGTTCTTGCCAGGTACCTACTTGGTGTGCCTAAATTCTAGTCCTGTGAGCCAACATGCACCAACATGAGACACTAAATTGCACCAATCAAGACATGCAGAATGTCAGTTGCATGTGTCTGCTGAGATTGTTCATGTTCTTTGTCTGAACACATCACGCCAGCATGTGATGAGCTGATTAGGTCGTCCTGTATGTGCCCTGGCATAAAGAGCAAATAGATGTGGCATGCATATTGGGAAGTTGAAGGAGTTGGTGTTGATGAGCAGAGAGGGATAGCTTGGCATATCACACACATAGCCAGGGCAACTTCAGTCCTGCATCTGACACAACGTTTCTAGTTGCTGAGATGTGAATATTGCCTTTCTTATCAGGTACAGGTACGGCATGTGAAGTTGCCATGTAGGGCAATATTTGCATCTCAGCAACCAGGAATGTTTTGTCAGAAGTAAGGCTGATAACAAGAGCTTCTTGTGTTTCAGACATGCAATGAGGCTTTGCAGAGTGGCGCACGCTTGCTTCTGGATGCAGCGGATAAAAGGCAACAGTAGCATATGCTACCTTAGGGGCTGTCCTGGTCTGTTTGCATGCTTTCCTAGTAGACAATTTTCTGGTGCAAACACGTCTATATCCAGCAAACCCAAAAGCATGTATTCATTCATTCATGCATTAGCTTTTGAAGGTTGTTTGGGCCCAACTATGACCATTTGATAAATAGACTGAAATGAAGAAAGAAATCAACAATGAAATCGAGTGCTCACCTTCTAGCTCTCTCAGCCTCTTCTTCAGCACGCAGCAGGTTGATGAGGCGGTCCTCCTCTTCACAGGTGGCGGCCTCAGCCTGGGCCTGCCCCTTCAGGCGCTCATAGATGCGGTCAGCCACCTCCTTCTTACCCGCCTTGTGAGCCGCCTCCTGGTCCTCCCTTGCTTGCCTCTCCCGCAGGTAATCCTGAATCCTGCAAGCACAATTTCAAGACTCTGAAACTGTTGCAGCAGCTGAGTGCAATTGCCCTGTAGTCCTTGCTGCCTCTCTTGCAAGGGGTTTCTTGGTTGCTTGTTGCTTGGCTCTCTTTTTGATTGTTCAACAACTTGCATGCGCAACAACAAAAGCGTGATGGCATTGGCAAGCACATTGACCAAAACCGTGCGCACAAAGGTGAGAATGCCAGTGACTGTCCATCAGTCACTGCATGCACTACATCGTGCAAAACATAAACAAAGACGCATGGTCAACAGAGCTGGGCATGCCTGGCATCCTCAGCATCAAGCTCTTGCTGCCTCTGCTGCTTCAGCCGCTGCTGCTCCTCCACAAAGGACTGAACGTAGTCCCTGGTAGCCATCTGCTGAGCCTTGCGGGCTGCTGCCTCCCTCCTGTCCTCTTCTTCGATGCTTGCTACCACAGCATCCACCTGAGCCCGCTCTCTAGCAAACTCCTCCTGCAAGAACTCAGACTGATGACCAAACATGGCATCTTCAAAGCAGCCTGCGACCGGCAGCTATGCTGGTGGCTCGTAGTGCTGCTACTGCTGCAACCTGCCACTCATGCTGCATCAGCTGTTTGCTACTTAGGCTGCTGGTGACACTCAAAATGCTGCTGCCGGCAATGCTGCTAATGCTACCAGTCACTAGCTTGCGTATGTACCAATGGCAGAGACCGGTCTATGCTTTCTGACTGGACACTTTGGTCTCATGACTGTTTCACCGTCACACGGTTGTCAGCAAACAAGACACAAGAGAGATGCCACATACGGTAAGAGCATATAAGAAAATGGGACGTTACTGGGTCAGCTCACTCAAACAAGGTAGCTAGCCACATTCAGGGTCATTGTCTGATGCCAAATGCATTTGCAATCATGCACTGCTTGCAGTGACACACTCTTGGGCTGATTCTGAGGCTTCTCTTGCTACTGAATGCTGTATACTGTACAAGAAGTCACATGTGCACACAATCTGAATAAGTGTGAGACAACAAGAGACAGCTTGAAGGTCACCTGTTGCTGCAGCTGCAGCACTTGTCTCTCCTTCATCTGCTCTTCCAGCTCTACACGTGCTTTACTGCTGTTGGCTTTGCGCTCTGCCTCAGCAGCAGCAGTCGCCTGCAATGCCTGCAGCACAGCGTTTTCATGATTCACAGCATGCTGCTCCATGTGCTCATTCACACAAGAATCATGTAAGGCAACCTCACCCTAAAAAAAGCTATTTTGATACATTATTAAGCTCACATCAGGTACATCATAAAGGTTGTGCCTGCAGCTCTTGCAGAAGCTCAAGACAACGGTAGGTGGGGAAGGGCGGAACGTCAAGGGCAGATGGGCGAGGGTAGATGGAGCAAGGGCAGATGGGCAAGGGCAGATTGGCAAGGGCAGAGTGGCAAGGGTACCTGCAGCCTCTGGTCATCCATGGACTGGTCCAGAGCCTGGTTGTACTCCTGCTCCCTCTGCTGCATCATGTGGTGCTCCTGCAGCTGCATGGCGCGCCCCATCACCACCTTGGCAGTCTTGATCTTGTCCTGCACAACCCACCCCACTCACCGCTTCTTCCCATGCATCATTCACCACTGTGTTTACCTTGCTGTGTTTGACAAGTCTGTTGCTTCAGTTAAGTCAAAGTGAACATGCAGCAGCAGCAGCAGCAGCGACATGAGCAGGCTGCAATGCAACTGTGGTATGACAATTGTTGTTGGGGACACCAGAGCTGGTGTCAGTCTGCATTGCTGCGCCGCAGGTTGTGGCAGATTGGGCTGACCTGCAGGTCTCTCAGCTCAGCGCTTTCGTTACGCAGCTGCTGCAGCTCTTTTGCACTCCTCTCAGACTCACGCATGCGCTGTTGCAAGACAGCAGCAATGCGCTCCTCTT
>JAABUW010010018.1_pt1 | contig 10650 bp, 11 predicted proteins | sample 5560081 | NCBI WGS metagenome assembly JAABUW01 (sample SAMN10711882, study PRJNA513363) | rock metagenome | isolation source: Antarctica rocks | place: Antarctica: Victoria Land, Knobhead sud | reverse complement strand
GACAATTTAGGGTTAAGGACTTTAGCCAGTTGGACAGGCAAGGAGGTGGTGAGACAGAGCAGGCAATGCAGCTGCACATTATGTACTCGATTGCATATAAGTTGCATCCGTTTCAGAAGGTCAGGGACCCACGACTGTCAATACCAATCAGCAGCTCTCCTCTTTTTGACAAGATTGCGAGGCCTGTTGAAAGCCTTGCTAATGAGCGTTTCTAAAAGAGGGGGGTGAGGGGGGGTTGTGGCTCACCGAGAAGCGTTGCCACAATCCCCTGCTGCTGGCAGCCCCAGCACCTCCCTCTACAGTCCCTGCCTTGAAGATATACTGGTCCAGGTACAGTGACAGTATCTGCTGCCTCTCTGAAACACCCGGCAGACCAAACTCCAGAGCTTCATCCATCCTGTCCAGAATGGCTGAGTCCAGATCGCCCGGCCTGTTTGTGGCTAGCACCACTGCAAAGTCCCGGGACTGGTCACCAGTCCGGAAGAGGACAGCGTTCAAGGCTCCTCTCAAGCCCTGCAACGCATGGGCAAGACGGATGAGTTGCTGATCATGGCCTGAGCCCCTTTACTTGCCTTTTGGAACTTACTCTCCTTGTATTTCAGAATAAAAAACTGTGTTCAGTGCTGAGTGAATTGCTACTCAGGGATACTACTGGGCATTTTGTGAATCCCTGTAAATTGTTCGGCTACTGACACAGCAACAGTAATGCAGCTCATGCACCTGCTAGGATCTCCATTGCAATCGCCTGTCTCTTATGTCAAGCACACAGCAAGTGCAGTGATGAGACAACCTTAGCTGAAACTAACAGCACTGATGAATTCCTGCTAAGGCAAATCTTATGTCAGCAGCCAGATATGTTGGACAGCTTGAATGTCCACATGGCATTTGGCTGCTACTCCTTTGCAGCTCATCTCATTCAAACACAGCGAGGCAGGTACTGTCATACAATGACAAGCTCACCTCACTCATTTGCTGCTGTCCTCTCTGGCTGAGAAAAGCATCAGCCTCATCAATGAACAGCAGCAGGCCGCGGCGGCTGCGCTCTGCCCAGTCAAACATGTCATGCAGCTGGGTGACGGCCTGGCCCCCCAGGGGCGCAACATCCCCCCCACTCATGATGGCATAGTCCAGTCCAGAAGTCTTGGCTAATCGCTTTGCGGCCATGGTCTTACCAGTTCCTGGTGGCCTGCAGACCACAGCAATGCTTCCTTGCAGAACACGGCTTGCAAAACAGAGGTTACAGATCTAATGCCAAAACTGGCCGTCGCTGCCTGATTTGTTGCTGATCCTGCTTGGTGCATGTGCTGTGCTGTGCTGTGCTGTGCTGTGCTCTCTTTGTGCTCCTTGTTGGGGTGGCAAGCAACACACTAGTGCATAAAGGGATGATCACCACAGACACAGATGAGCGTGTCTGTACATGCAACACATGTGCAGAACACCAGGAACTTGCTCAGTCATGAAGGAGAAGTCAGGAAGCAAACATACCCATAGAACAGCATATGCCTGAAGGGCGCTCCATGGCTCTTTGTGTTGGCAGTGACAGCTGCTAGGGCGCGCACATGGTCATGCATCTGGCCAGGCAGTACAATGTCGCTGAAGTCCTTCTTGACCTCCTCGCTGGATTTGGTGGCGCTGGCGCCCCTCTGCCAGAACCAGCGGCGCGATGTGTCACGCACCAGCTTTGGTGTTCCCAGCCATCTGCAATGCATGTCTGCTGATTACGTGCGATGAAGGTTCTGCCACTGCGGCAGAACTGGGTCCTCTGTGGCTCTGATCTTCAAGGCAGACTCTTGCAGCATTTGCTTTGTATGCTGGATTAATGATTTATTGTCTTCCTGAAAATAAAGTCCGCTATTGTGCACCTTCATGCCCCACTGTGAACAAGTTGCCATGCTCAACAGGTCCTGTTGCACCACAAGCTTTGCAGAAAGGCCATATAACCACAATGACCCGCAGGTGCACAATGTAGCACATCCACCATGCGCCCTGAGTTGTGCCAGAACCATGCAAAAGGGCGTATAACTCAGAAACGGTGCTGTGTATTGTACACTCTGCAAATGACACCTGCATCATTGACTTCACACAGCAGCAGCACACTGCATGATACCTGCTGAAGACCTGACCAGCAACTCGGGTGCCCTCTCTTGCAGAGTAGACTCCCAGAGCCAGAACGGTGAGGCCGGCCAGCGCAGTGCCAAGTTTCTCCTTGTCTGTCAATATAGCCAGAGTTCCTGATCCCAAGTTGGTGAAGGTGGTGTTGATGGCCTCAACCAGTTTCTTTCGCTCTTCCTCTAATCGGAGCTGCATGGCTCGACGATTCACATCCTCATTTTCTCTATTTTCTTTGATACGGCCTTCCGCCTCTGCAAGAGCCTTTTCCCTCTCAACTTCTTTTTCCAAGTTGGCCTGCACATGGTGTGATAGTCCGGACGTTTCTTACAGCACGCCGATCAGACATGTGATGGCTTAGACATGCTGGCTCACTCTGCTGATGTGACATTGCACAAAGGGCAATGGCGACAACTTGCTGCCATGTGAAATTGCTGCTGTTTGCTGTTTAGGCAGTTCCTGACATCAATTCATATGCCTGTTGCAATGCCGAAGGGCATCTATACCCAGAGCCAGACAGCTGCCTGAGTAAGAGACAGTCAGCATTGATGTCAGCATTTGAAACAACGTATGGGATGAAACGTTAGGGGGCGAGCTACAATCCACCATGTAGACTGTAGATTTACAAACAATGAAGTCAGTCACACCTTGTACTTTTCAGTAGCACGCCTTTCCCCCTCTATTTGCTCTTGAATTCTGCGCTTTTCAGCTTCCTGGTTGCGCACAGACTGCTCTTGCAGTGTCACTAGCTCCCTGTTTCGCTCCCGGTTCTTCTGATGCTCTGACTCACCACGTTTGCGAGCAAGCTCATCCTCGTACTGGGCCAGCTGTGCCTTGGCTTGCGCATCCTGCTGCATGGTCTTGCGCTGCTCCTCCCACCTTGCCTTTTCAGTTTCCTGTACAGTACGCAGTTGCTATGCACTACATATACCATGGCTTGCCATGTCACTGCACACCGTGAACACTGTATGAAAGAAACAACGGCTTGCCATGTCACTGCACACCGTGAACACTGTATGAAAGAAACAACGTGCATCACTGTAAGCATTGCTGTCACTTGACAAAGCCTGACCTTCCTTTGCTGCTCAGCATAAACCTTATACTGAGCCTCCTCTTTGCTAGCTTCTGCTTGCTTGGTGCGTTCTTGCTCCCGTGTCAATTCGAAGACCTGTGCACAAGCAAGTTTTGCAATTGCAAAGCGGCTGAAATGGCTGTTGACAGCTTGACTGACGTCCGAACAACGCTCACAACACACATCGCACGGCAGTAGGGACCCCGCTTTGCGTCCGGCTGATGATACAACAGGAGGGCAGGCATACCTTCTTAGCATATGGTGACTTGTTGATCTCACGCAGAGCTTTGGCACCTCGCTCAAGAGCCTCGGGGTCAAAGCCGACACCCTTGGGGTCCTCGCAGTATGCAACTGTCCCTCCTGCGGCGATGGCGGCCGCTACAGCAGCACCGGCGCGCCATCTGCCTGCCAGTGTGCGCAATGCCATATTGGCTGGCTGAGTGCTCTGCGATCTGCGCAAGCTAAACTGCATTGACTGTCGGCAAGTACCAGAGTTGACTCCAGAAGGTACCGTCGTTCGTTCCATGGCGGATACTGACATTAGGGCTTCTAAAATTTGTTCAGGGCATTTGCCGGACGTTCTGCCCTATCAAAACGAACAAGCACACCAAGAATGGCAGCCAAACCAAACCGTACCTTTCCGTGAGATTGAGCAACTCTACGCGTGACGACTCACTGGTGTTCAGGCTTGACCTTCGCATGTTACAACCACCAGCCGCTGCCGGGAGTCAGCGTCCGCCCGCAAATCACTTGTGGCAGTGATCGACCTAGTTGCCACTCCCTTAGGATCCACCTGGAAACGCTCACTCTTTGACAAGGTGTCAAGAGCGGTTGAAAAATACCTGCCGGTGTCATGGCACCGTCTAGTAAATCGCCCGTCTCTGGTAGCTCCTCCAGCTCTTCCTCTGGCAGCTCTGGAAGCAGTTCTTCGAACAGCTCTGGCAGCAGCAGTAGCTCATCAGGGTGAGTGGTTGATGCGTGCACCATTAATTGGGCGTCTTGCAGAACCCAATCCAAATTTTGGTCAGCCTTCTTGACAGTGGTTTGTTGTTAAATAAAAAAGGTTTCGCTTGCCTGCAGAAGCAGCTCTCGATCACGTAATCCAACGCTGGCAACCAGTCCAAAACAAACTGTACCAGCAGAAAGTGTTCTGCCTCCACCCCCTGGGCGTGATGCAAAACAAGATGCAAAGCAAGATGCAAAGCAAGATGCAAAGCAAGATACAAAGCCAGAGTCCAAATCAGACTCAAGGTCTGAGCCTAAGCCAGAGTTGAAGCATGGGGCCAAGCAGGATGCAAAGGCAGTCAGTCAGGAACCTGCTGTCAATACAGAGCCTGCAGCCAGGGCAACCTCTCCCTCAGCAAAGGTGCCACTTGCAGCTCTGTTGGCAGAACATGCCCAACGCTGCAAATCTAGCAATGCAGCCTCTGTGAGAACGCAGCAACGTGTAGCCTGTGCCTTGAGCAGTGCACTGGCAAAGAGCAGCCACACGCTACCTGCCATGTGATGTTCCAATAGCTGTCCACATTTCTGCAGGAAAACAAGGCCCCTGAAGCCGAGACTAGCCGCTTGCATGTGGGTCACCTCACAAGAAATGTGCAGGCAGAGCATATCCAAGAGATCTTCTCAACTTTTGGCACAGTTAAGCACGTAGAGCTTGCCATGGACAAAGCAGTCAATCTGCCAAGAGGGTTTGCTTATGTCGAGTTCAGCAAACGCTCTGAGGCAGAGGATGCCCAAAGGCTCATGGATGGTGGACAGCTGGATGGAAATCAGCTGAGGTGGGTTGTCCTAGCTCATTTTGCAACATGCATGCCTCCTGCATTGCTCCATCACAGTCTCCTTAGTTACAATGCCAATAAGTCCCTCCCATACAACCATGTTCACCTCTTGTCCATTGCCCTATTCGATATCTGTGCCTTACCTTTGCAACATGTCTATAATGTTGCATTGCTCGCACCATATCATGTATGGAGTCATGAGCTGCATCACAGCATGACAGCATACAAGGTTGCGCTTTGACTGCATTTCATGAGACCCATTTTCAGACATGATCCCAAGATGACAGCAAAAACAAGACATCTGGAGCTAAGTCCTATGTAAGCTGCATGCTCAAGGCTGGCTTCACTTTGCAGTGTGGCTTTTGTGCTGGTGCCTCGCAAGCCAAAGTCTCCACCTAGGCAGAAGCCCTCCTCACGGGCAGTCTCTCCAATAGGACGCAGAGAGTCAGATCTGAAGGATGGGAGGGACAGAGGGTACCGAGGCAGGGATCCCCCTAGGGATGACTATAGAAACAGAAGACCATCACCACCTAGACGGCGGTCTCCACCCATGAGGGATGTTAGGGATTCTAGATATGACCGCCAACGCAGGCCTTTGTCCCCTCCGCGCAGCAGAAGGTATCATGTCTTTTCTCAGCTTGCGTGTTTGTGTGTTTGCTTGACAGTATCAAACATTCAGTTGTGTTATGCCATATGACAGGCTCATGCAGAGTAGCAATGGTCTTGCAGAGGCCCACGCTGGTGTACACTTGGAAATCAGGCTGGCATCCAACAGAACAGTCTGCATTGGCACTGTAGAGGCATTTTCATTCATGACTCAGCTTCGTCATCACTCATGCTGCAATACACATCTCAACAGAATTGATCTGCCAGCTGCCATGTTAAACGTCTGCTGGTGCCGTTGGCTGCCTACAAGCCATGACAAAGACATGTCAGGGATAAAAGATTGAATGAGGACTGACATTGTTGCAGGCCTGTGTCTCCAAGGGGTCGCCTGCCTCGCTCCCCTCCCCGGCGCCGCCCTGCTTCCCCTCTTCGGGACAGGCAGCGGCGCAGAACACCCACACGCAGAAGCCCAGCTCGCAGGCGCACCCGCTCACCTGCTGGCAAGGTCAGCGCCCATTGCTGCTCAGTTTCATGTCTGTTCCGTGGAGCAGGTGTCCATTGTGCTGATTCAAATTCATTGTTCGTTTGCAGGGCCGAGCTGCTGCTCCACAACCAGCACAAAGGCCAGTGCGCGGTCGCAGCCGCAGCAGCAGCAGCAGCGGAAGCTACAGCAGTTCTGGCTCTTCAAGTAGAAGCTTTTCTTCAGACTCCAGCAGATCATAGCACATTACATAGCACACTAAGAGATTTTTATTTGTTGCGTATTTATGTACTTCCAAAGCACGGTGACAATTTTTTAACAGTTTTCTGATGACGATTTTGTTTGTCTATGTTACTGTTTTGCCTTTTTCGTTTCCTGATGAAAAACTGCAATTTAGTCAAATGGGCTAGCTGGCCCCAACGACTGTAAAATCCCTGACTGACATCAGCCCGGGTTGTTTTACCTATTGCACTGAGCTTTAGTGTGATTTGAGGACCAGCATTAAGTGGACCAGCATTTTGTGACGTCAGCGCTTTGTTGATCAGTTTCTGAGAAATGCTGCAAAAACATAGAAGTAGTATGTCCAGAATTGGGCGTCTTCAGCTTTACACACGATGCGTATACCCAATGTGCAGGAAGGAAAATCCCAGCCACTGTGCCAGTTGTTCTTGACATTTGTACGCAGTCAAGTTGCTACCTCAACATGTTTGGTTGTTGGAAAGCAGCAATGCGACTATCCTTAGTATGGAGGCATCTTTTACCCTTCAGACTTAGCTACTTGTAGTAAATGCTGGTCTGTTGAGCTTTGCAGGTGAGTTAGCTAAGCCTTACGACAATGCAAAGACAGAGAGTTTGTGAATAGTCTTTGTACATCCTGTGCATGACCTGCAAATTGATGTTGTGCTGGAGCCAACAGCATCTATACACCTGCTAAGTCACAAAAACACAGGTAGTTGATGTACAGATGACAGTCACAAAAATCGATGTTGAGCGAGGTATAACAGTGCTTATGTGTGTGATTGATAATATGCTAGGCGATCTTCTTCACTTAAAGATCGAAGAAATTGATCTTTCCGGCTGTCGTGATCCAAGCTTTCCTCCCATTGAAGTTTCCTCTGGGCAGCCGTTTTCTTGCTGCCAAACCAGCTGCAGACAGCATGACAAGAGTCACAGCTTGAATCTTGCTGATGCAAGCCTGCTAATAAGGAAATGGATGTGGGCACTGACCCACACAACTGAGGTGGGATGGCCATGATATGTAGGCGAAGGGACATATGCACAGCCTTGCTTACTTGGTAGGAGGCCATATAGATCTCCAATTGCTTGCCTTGCCAGCTGTAAGCACCAGTTCCATGCGAGGTATCTTAGCATGGCAATAAGGCTGTGTGACAGTCACTGCATCGCCCTCATCGCCACCTAATCGCCTGCTTTCAAACAAACCAATTAAAGGCTAGACACAGTCTTGTGGTACTTCTGATGGCATGTTATGCACTGTGACACACTGACAAGCTATGGCGTCTTGATCAGCTCAAAACACACTCTAATTGCGCTGATTGACTTGATTGAATGCATACAAGACATACGCAGGGAATTGTGCTGGTCTGCATTTGCAAGAAGACAACCTGCATGCAAAGTACATGTAGCGCTATGGCTACAGAAGCATACCCTGACATCGAGGGCAGGTGCTTCTTGACGTTCCAGTGTGGGCGCAGCTGCACAAGCGATGGTGCTCTAGGGATCTGCACAGTGCACCATACTGTGAACAGCAAAGTACAAATGGACAGCTGCATGTAAACAAACATGCTCTGTGTGTTGCAGAGACCAAAAGCATTTGCATAGTAAGCCAATGAGCTTACGTTGAACTTGCTACTCATGTTGTGAGCATCATTCTCCCACTTTGTGGTCACCCTGCAACAGAATGAATGTTTTATTTGAAATGAGCATTCTCCATAGTTGCTGCTTTGACCGGTGGCCACACCAGGGAAGGAGGGACTCACGAGTACTCAAGCAGTGGATATCTGCGCCCTGAGCTCCAATCCCACTCCCCTCGAAGTTGCAGATGGCACCAGCCCCACAAGGACCATCTCTTCCCATACACTTTGACTTCTTGCTTATCAGGATACAGTTTGATTTTCCTGATCCACCGGTTATTGTCATGCGTAGGTTTAACCTGTAAACATTTGCAGGTGCTATCAAATGTATGGTCAGCATATCAAGTTATGATCAGCAATCAGCAATAGACGAGCATCGCAAGACTCACCACAGCAGTAGCATATTTGGACTGATGCCCTAAGGTGTAGCTCAAGCTGCAAGTCAAGGCTGGAAGCTGCCGGCCGAGAAGTCTTGTGCTCTGAAAGCTGCATGTGCACTGCATGTTAGGTCAGATCAGTTGAATTTGTGTCGTTGAAACATCGCCCTGAGACAAGCAGAGTGCGCTCGCAAAGCATAGCCTACATGGGCAGCTGAGTTGCACTAGCTTTGCGTCGTCCAGTGAATTTGCGCTGGTGGCTGAAGTCAAACACGGTTACCTGTTTTTCACCTTGAACGTGTACACTGGAGCGTATTTGATGCTGTACTGCCTCCAGAAGGAAGCTAGAACGTCTTCTGATGATTCGCCTTCGGAAAAATAGGACGCAGCGTCGCCGTCGGTGTCGTTGTCAACCACCTCCAACTCCGCATCCATCACAACTGCACAGTTTGCGTTCTTGTCTACCCTTGCACTGCCGACTCGTCCACAAAACAAGCTTACAAGACTTGCAGAAGCGAATTGCTTGCCCAACTGTGCATGCCTGCGCTGGCCGGATCCAACACTTGCTCCCAGACTAGAGCCTTCGAGTCATAAGGCTGAGTCACCAAATGTCGGTCACTGAATGCTATTATTAGCTTATTTACCATGAGAGTGGAGGTGGAAAGTGTGCATGAGTGCCTACTTTTTCAACCATTCAAGCAAGGCCTCAATTATGCTTTGGACTGTCTTGATACCCATTGAAAATGACTCCTGCAGAGCCAGCAGGAACAATTACAACGCTTTAGCCAGCCAACAAGTGTGATCATATACTGAAGACAATCAGGTCATATCGATCACCCTTGTTGGCTGGCTAAAGCATTGCAGTTGCTCCTCTGTCTCTGCAGGAGTTGTGTATACTGTACAGACATATCACAGGCTGACCAGCAGAGTAGGTTGCAAGCGTAGCTCACTGTTTGTTTGTCAATGTACCATGTATGTCCTGCTACCACTCAGTAGTGTGGTTGGTGCTTAACAACATTTGCACTCAAGAGGCACTAGTGTCTTCAGTCTGGAAATGTGTCTTAAAGCTGTTCTGTTGTGATGGTACATGATAGGTGCAAGGCTTGGCAAGCACAAAGCTGCAATGGCTGTGCAGACAACAAGCCTGTTACTAAAGACGTTCAGTATCTGCACATAAAACGCAAAGATGAGCACTGAACAGTTGAAACTTAACAAGTCTCACCACCACACCCGAGGCTGCATATCTCCAGCCTGGTCACAGCCTTTGTTCAGGCTTCATGTGTGAACAGCACTGGTGAGATGCCTCCTGACAAAATTCATAATGGCTGGATTGATGAGATCAGGGGCTTCATCCATTGGACAATGACCGACGCCTACACATCAAGCAGGTTGCATAAGCTACCACCCAGAAGGGGACAGCAATGTATTGCAGAAAGGCACATGCTCCTTGTATGAGGCAACTGCAGCACAACTGCCAAAATTTGCACCTCAGGCACTTCATTTGATCTCACCAGGAAACGTGACAAACTCCTCAACAGTCGGGTAATGCTGCAGCTTTCGTCCCCACTCCACTTTCTCCCATGGGTCCTCAGCTCCTGCAAGGGATCAATCACCCTGTCATGAAGCATCATGCACCACAAGGTCTGCCACGGTGTAAGTGACTGCAATTGTGATGAGTGTCACAGCAGCCTGACTGACTGCTCAGGTTGCTCAGTGTCACACTCATATGCTGAAAGAGACAAGAATGGACAATCTTTACACCCGCTGAGTCTCTCTAACACATCAAGCTGTGGAGCAGGGCAAGGGAGCAGTGTTGGAAGCAGTGATCCAGCTGTTACTTGTCATGTCAGAGGCGCTTCATAGACAACATACCCCAGAGAATGCTGACTGGCTGCTGGATGACTTCCAACAGGTCCTCTGCTAGTGGTCCTCCAGAATAGCTGATGAAGTCCAGAAAAACGTCTACAGCCCCTTCCTAGTAGCACAAATGTAGATTGATCAGCCTGTCTTGTGTCGTGTCAGATTGAACAAGTTATTCCACAGGACAAAGCGCATGCATAGCAAATGACCTTTGAGGCATGCAAATGCAACCAGCAGGTATGGACTTTGGGGACAGACATAAGACCAGCACGGCGTCGGATGCGTCAAGCCTTGTCATAACTCCACAAATGAGGAATTGTGGGAGTGAACAGATTCTTGGCATATTGCATCAGACTCACTTGCAAGCCTGGCTGCAGTATGCATTCTACAAGTTCATCTGTGACCTGAGTTGCATCTGCATATGCTTGAGATAGGACGTTCTTCACACCCTGCAGACACCATCTTGCAACTCAATGTGCTTCAACAAAACAGA
>JAABUW010010014.1_pt1 | contig 10654 bp, 12 predicted proteins | sample 5560081 | NCBI WGS metagenome assembly JAABUW01 (sample SAMN10711882, study PRJNA513363) | rock metagenome | isolation source: Antarctica rocks | place: Antarctica: Victoria Land, Knobhead sud | reverse complement strand
ATCATTGCTATCCAAGGTGATCTGGCGTCTGAGCATCCGACCGGATCTTCATTACTACACTTCGTTATAACATTTACTCTCAGGTGAGCATCCACGGAAGATAGGGTTCTTGTTCACGACAGCTATGCTTCTCTTGGACACTACTGACCCTTCCACCCATTTCACTAGCTGGAAGATCTGGAATGACATGAGTCTCATCATATCTTGGTTCGAGACCGACGACATCTTCCAACGGATTTGCATCTTATTTCTTCTGGCTTGCCTATTCGGCTACACAACCAATCTCACCGAGGCCTGGGAACACACATATGCAACACTGATCGGGTTCTACGTCTGCGCTAGGCTTTTCATGGCCTCCTATCTGCTCATGGTTTCTTTTCTGGTGCCTATGGTTCGCCCAGTCATGATCTGGTACGTCGCAGTGACCGTGGCAGGCGTCGTGCTCTGGATTGGCAGCATTCATGTCTCATACCCGACACAACTCGGCATTATCTGGCCTGCGCTTTGCATGGATATCTTCGGGCAGGCTCTCTACTTCATGGCCCATGTTTGCGCAGGGTGGATCGGCCCTCGTGCAGTAGCACGAATGAATAAGACATTCGAATACTATCCCGCAATCAATGTCGGTAGCCCGTTAGTACGGAGACGCACAAATGCTGACCTTCTCATTCTCCAGATTGAGCACCGAACTGAGCGTACCAACGCCTTCGTGACGCTCGTCTTCGGCTACAGTGTAGTCGCAGCACTTTACCAGTCGACAATGAACGGCATCGATGCACACTACGGCAAGGCTGTTCTGGCACTGACTCAAGCGTTCTGCTTCAATTGGATCTACTTCGAGATCGACGGCTCGAATCTACAAGTCCACGCCATTCGAAGGCACAGAAACTCGACTATGGTGTGGCAGATGTTTCACTTGCCATTCATCATGGCGTACGTGCTCGGCTCAAGCGGACTCGCCTGGCTGGTGAAATTTGCCATTGATACGCCAGACTCTCGTCTCGACACCTTGACGGAGGCATTGCAAGAACATGCGGAGGCAGAAATTCCAGCTGGTATCCGCTGGTTCTACTGCGTTGGCTTTGGCATAGCACTCGCCTCAATGGGCATCATTTCCATCTCACACAAACACAGAGAGATCGAAACACTCAGATTGAAGAAGCGCTGGCGACTTTGCGGCCGCTTTGCTGTCTCGATCGTGTTGATCTGCCTTCCGCTTGCTGAGAGCCTCAACTCGCTCGAACTAATCGGGACAGTGACAGCGCTAGTGGTCTTCTGCCTTGCGTTGGAACTGTGGGCAAGCAGCTGCAGTAAGATCCGATGCTTTGAGCGTAGTAAGCCCGCTAGGTATGTGGGCGCCTGTCCGAAGAAACATCTTCAAGCGCTGGTCAAGCGAGGAGGGAAGAATGTGGATTTCGCGCAGCTGAGCGATGGGAAGGAGTATGATGGTGCTACTTATGCTGCGCCTAGCTAGAGTCATGCAGAGTGATGCAGCGTGTCGCGCAATCATGGACGTGAAGCCGCTCTCTGAAGACTCAAACCGTTGACCAAGTGCTCGCGCACTCTTATCTTACGCCAGCCTCTGATTGTATAACAAAGAATCTTCTTTTCGCTGCTCATCACAACCCTTCCGATCGATCTCAGCCAGAAGTGAGATGGCCTTCGATGGTATCGTACAGGTGATATCCGGTGCCGCCTCACCAGTCCTCCGTCTCGATATGGAACGTCCCATATCCCGGCTCAGCAAAGCCATTATCTTGCATGGTGCCATAAATCGCCTTTACAGAATACCAGCACGCCGGGACAGCCCCATCTAGCGGCAGTTCATCCCTTGAAAGTCTGCATTAGCCGAAAAGATTGTTCGAGCAAGCTGAACAACAAGCAACATACGTGTCAGGTTCTCCAGTAGCACCTCCCGACTTCGCGCAGTCTACCTGTCCCTGCATGTAGGCTTTAGCGTCCATCCCGAACTCATCAACGAGCGCTGTGCACTGGTCCTCGCTCATTGGGTTATCGTAGCAGGTGTTGGATCCTCCGTCCGGCTGGCAGATGATGGCGGTTTCGTAATGTTGCCACCTGATAGGAAGCTTTAGTTTATTATCTCATCTCACAGGGAACGGGATTTACGTACAAGTTGAGGCAGAGATCATTGCTCCAGACGGCACCGTACTCCCCGTACTCTATGCAACTCGCTTCGTCATCCAAATCTTTATTGGCCCAAACCCTGAACCCTGATTTCTGCTAAGAGTGGAAGGGTGAAAGGGTCAGCAGTGTCTTGGACAAGAGTCACCCGTAGACATATGTCAACGGTCACCCTTTTACCCATCAACAACTCACCATCGCCATATCAACCACCCTGGACCGGAACGAATCGAACGCGCCCTTCATGGTAGCGTTGAACGTAGGATCGCTCTCTTCGACCAGCATCTTGCCCTTGAAAACGCGAGCACGGTCAGTAGATAGCAGTCGCAAAGGAGCGGGCTGGAATTACGTCGCTGTAAAAGTATGCTATGGCGTTCTCGTTAGGGTAGATACCTGAGCTGCCTTGCTGTGCGGTTGTCAGCTACACTCCGCGTTATGGTAGTACGAGACGCGCTGCGGCCATCCGCTCAAATCGACGGTGCTAACGCGCGGTGCTACATCGTTCAAGGAGGCAGCATGTTACATACCTGACCAGGAAGGTCGTTATAGTCCTCTCCTTCATTGGCGTGACCGGCAGCCAGCCGGCCCATCTTCGCTAGATAGACCTGAGAGGTCGTAACGAGGGCTGACAGCACTGGCGCCAGGTCTGCACCCTCGATCTGGCCGGAAACCTTACATTGCGCAGTCAGTACTGTCCTCGTGGCCTGATACTGTGGGATAGCAGCTTACCTCATCTTCGACACTTAGATCAATGGCATTGAAAGTACCTCCAATCATGTACGTCGAGGCGCCGAAATTACCCGCCGCCGAACCCGCTGAAGCAGCAGTGAGAGCGTTGGCCTCAGCTGCATCGAGCTTGCTCAAGACGGTTGCCTTTGTGGCGGCATCGCTGATTTGGTTCGCTTGGTTCCTGGCACCTTTGACCAGCTTTATATCGGAGACGGGATTGTCAGCTGAAAGTAGCAGAAGTATTGAACGGATTGGGAGCAGACTCACGCCGACTCTTGCTGCAGTCGCTCCGGCCCTAACGCCAGCACTAATGCTAGCAGCGACAGCAGCACCACCTGCCGCACCTCCCTGCCGCCAAATTCAGTATGTTAATGACGAGCGTCGTCCCAGGATAACGAACCATGAAATAGAAGACGGTGCCCAGCAGCCCGGCTATGGTGTTCAGGTCGTCCTGAGCTGGTCCGCATAAGACGAGATTAGTCCATGTCCGATGAGGATAGAGATGTGATACAATCGTTGCACTCACAGTTGAGTGAAGACCTCCGCAATTCTGTCAATTTTGAGTATGTTGGATATCGCAGTGTCCTGTGGGCAATGATGTCAACCAGGGAAGCCTGATCGAGCTGCTGCAATAGCGGTCTACCTGTAGGAGCTCGTGGGCAACAGTCAACTTGTGGTGCATGCCCTTAAGAGCTATAAGAGCCCAGTAGTGCGGGCCGTAGCCTCGTCGGGCATGGTCGCTGCAGCTGTGAGTTGTTTAGCACAACTTAGCAGAAGTGCACTTGGTCGTCTCTTACCTGATCTCTGGGTCGCAGCCGCCACCAATGACACTGCAGCCCTACTATGGTGTAAGTAAAGGTCATAGTTGAACGGGGGAACACCTTGAGATACCCCCATGCCATGGGAACCGGGTTCCGGCAGCGCTACCTCCAACACGTAGTCCTGCCACCTGACGTTCGGCCCTTCAGGCAACGCTTCCACAAAACTGGCAAGCCATGGCCCGACACCGCGGTCCGCTGAAAGCAGCATCGGATGTCAGCATATGTACGACAGTCATCTATGGGATGGTAGACCAGCATTGATCTCGCGTGAAGACGTACGATTCTCCCAAAGTTGCTGAAGTGACTCCGGTTTGTGTTCATCCCAGTTGCACCAGTACCTGAATGAAATGTCAGCAACAATTCAGGGAGCTAAGATCAGTTGTAAAGTGCTTACGTGGCCTCTTCACCAGGATCAAACCCGTCAGTCGACCCCTCAGCTGTAGCGGTCGTCTCGGCTGGAGCATCAGTGGTTGTAGCTGTGGCGTCGGCTGCGGTCGTTGCATCGGGAAAACAAGCCTCTACCGTGCTGGTGGCCTCACCCAATGCAGCGCACAGCACAGATTGAGCATCATCTTGAGGACGGGATATGGAGCACTGGCAACGAGGGTAGATAGACCTAGTAAGGCCATGGCCAAAGTGGTTCGCGGCATGGTGAAGTTGCGGATGAAGGACGAGGACTCGCTTGCGTAGGATTTCAATGCGATGATGAGGGTTTATTGCCACCAGTAGTAGATGCCGACGAGTCTTTATATTCCATCGTAGCTGTCCGCAGGATCGCACTGATTCCCTGTTGGCCTTTCATGGTCGATGTCCGAGACTCTGGTCTTCTGGGCAGCTCTTCCTCCCACGGACCGGGAAATTGAGCATACAGATAACAGACATACCAAGAGATGGTGGTCATCTTACATTCTTGCGCTTGCGGGTTTCACGAAGCTGCTGGAAGACCACATGGACTGCTTAGCATGGCTCTTTCGGTTCCGCAAGTGTACTGCGAGTCAGCGTAGACCCAATCAGTCACGACCTGAGTTCCGGAGGAGACCATCGTTGGTGAGACAGCGATAATATTAGGAGCGCTACTCCACTAGTCGTGGACTGCTATCCTTAGTCAACGTTGCCAAACACTCCTTTCCACTGAGTACCAGTGGCTTTGGTATATGCTTGATTGTGATCTCCACAGGCTTAATGATGTTGATGATGTGCTGTATGTATCCATGATGTCGCAGTAGTTCCTCTCGAGTCTCGACTGTCAAAGCCGGTAGGTGTAGCAGGACCTCCATAGCGCTGGATCCTGACCCCGGTGATGTAAGGTGACGTTCAGCTGTAGCATCCCAAGCATACTCCCTTCGTGAAACATCCTTCATCCTGTGGAACCTTCGCCCGGGCCAAACTCAACCCCACAACTCTCATCGTGACTACATCACCTACACAAGTAAACCAGTAAACGTGAAGTCGTGAAGTCGTGAAGTCGAATGTTCGATCTAGGGTTATGCGTACACTTGACCACTTCAAGCGCTGCCAAGGGTTTGGAGAGACGTGAGATGATTTTTGGCGCCTTGTCTAGAAACACGGTCACACGACAGTCGGGAAGTGCCACATGGTGGTCGCGTGCTTGCCTGGGGTAGCAAGAGGGCAGCTTGAATTGCCCCAGTCCCCTTCCATAAGGGTTGCGGAACGGCATCGTCGTGACGGCGGAACTCCGAGAGTACGAGTGCTGTACAGTGATGACAGTCGCCTAGGCTCGAGAAGGACGAGATGACAAGGTTGCTCCCTTGCCTTGTGCGTTTCAAGTCGTGGTGTACTTGCGCGCAGCAGGATGGTGATTCGATGCTCTCGTGGCCCTCGTGTTTCTGGGCGGTCTCATAAAGTTCTGCACCGCAAGTTGTCTCCATGGAGAGAGGTCCCCAAACCGAAGCTTGCCACATTATGATATCGCTAGGCCGCAATGTTTGATCCCTCAGGTACATCGACTGAAGATACCGGATACTCCGAGCAGCGATTTACCTTAACAATGAATGCGTATGCATTGCCGCGTTTTTAAACTGCCACCAACATACTCTTCACAAAGTGTCATGTTCCCGGCATGTTCCTGGCATGATCCAGCTGATATCCTGTTGCGGGACAAGACAGTGCCTCTCGAGCACAGCAACCGGACAACGCTGACCAGCTATACTGAGCTGTGAGCATATTGTCTCGATCAGATCTCAGACACACCCGCCATCATTAGATTCATAATCCGGCATCCAGAGCGCGCGATGGTCGAACGCCGTGCCGCGCATGTCTCTGCTTCTCGCAGACAGCACAAGAATAAGAGGAGCAGTACACGGCCAATGAAAACGGTCTCGTGCCATCCGTTCTTCGAGAGCGTTTCCTCGTGGGAAAGCTGGTGTGGAACGAAGGGCCGCGTCGTCTTATGGGTCGACTGACCTGCAAATTTGGCCGAGCGGGTATTGCTCCATTAAATCAGACAGATCAACAGGACATTCCACGACCTCCCGAGCTTGGCAACTGGGTGGAGCTGGAGTCGAGCACATCGTCCCGTCCAAATATCAGTACGTGATGAACGGTGGCGACAAGACCCTGTTCGAACGTAGTGGTGAGCTTCTCGAGATTGGCAACAGCATTAGTATGATCATATGTAGAACCCTGTGGTCGTGACAAGTCGTCTCATCCGTGGAGTGGAATACGCCTCGTTAATTTCAGTAGAACGCCGTGTGCATGTCGTCCTGTCCTGACTCGCTGACACACGCATACCGCCGGCTTCTCGAGTCTTGCCGATAGACGAGCGTGGGAACGACTCGCCGCCGTGACCGCCTCTCGGATTCCAGAACTACTTGGTGTGATCGTCTGGACTCCTCTGTGACCAGCCCATGGCGCTCCAGCGAATGAGAATTGTTCCGCCAGCATTGAGACGACATCGTCAAAAGTCCCGTTTCTCGAAGTCGGGAATGCCGTCACCTGTCAGCTTCGCGTATCTTAGAACTACTTGTCGATCAAAGTTTCCCCCTTTCCGAGAGCACAATTCCAATGCTAACCCTGTCTCTACAAACAAACATGAGGGCTTGAATTGTTAGAAGGGTCTCCAGAACAGTTGTAAGTCGTCCCATCTATCTCCCTATACACGGATACCTGTACGGCTCTGCATGTAGCCGGCGACCCACACATCCCCTAGACACGAAACGGAGAAAGCGCGTTTCATCACAGCCTACCCTTGCCCTTCCATCGACCTCACCTTCGAGATGACCTGACTACGGATGGAAGGCACATGGCGCACATCTCACTAATAGCGAGCAGCCATGTCCGAACAGAGAGCTGCTTCAGCCGTCCGCAATCTACGGTCTATGTTCGAGAACAAATCCACTCTCGATAATCCCGACAGCTCGCCAGCCCGTGGAAGGTCACCAGGAGCTTTCAACAGCGACAAGGAGAACGGAGAGGGCAGACCTACGAGCAAAGTGCGTGCGAGCTTCGTACCTGTAGCACCGGTCAAGATGGCTACTGCGATGGGAGATAGCGCTCCAAACAGCGTTCCCGCCGCCGAAAAGGAGCGACAGCGACACGAGCAAGGACAGAATGAGCTCTCGAGCGAAGCTGTGATGAATGTGCTAGGGACACCGCCAAGAAAAGCTAAGGAAGTCGCTCCCAAAGAGGAGAGTCCTCTTGCTCAAGAGGGTGATCAGCCGCCTGTCAACCCCGACAAGCCTGTTTCCGCGGTCGAGGAGGAGCCAGGAGCAATGAAGACGGCGGATCTTGCAGACGAGCAAGGCGTGAGCGGAGGTGCGGCACTACCACCAGTTGCTGAGGACATCCGCTCATCCACACGAGCAATGCAATCTTCCGCAGAGAAGAAGCCTACTACCAACGGCAAGCCACCAGCAATATCGACAAAGCCAAGCTCAAAACCTTCCTCGAGTGCGCTCAAGTCTCCAGCGACTCAGCCAAAGACGCCACCTGCGACCAGAATGCCTACAAAGAAAGCAAGCAGGAGCTCACTCACAGCGCCAACGGCAGCCTCAATGGCTCGGACTGGATTGGGAGTAGACAAGTCTGAATCGAAGTCGTCAAGCTCACACGTGCCAAAAAAGCGAGAACCTACCAAGCCCATCAGTCTACCATCACACCTCACTGCGCCAACGGCCGCCTCTCGGGCGAAGCACGATTCGGCAAGTGCCTCATCAGTCACTGCGAGTGCATCACACCCAACAGGCACCTCGAGACCAAAGCCAGCCTCATCAACCCGGCCAACCCCACGTACCTCCCTCGCACCGGCTCATCGACCCGAATCTCAGACCTCCCACACTGGGCAGCGAAGGAGTCTAGCGCCTGCGGACAACAGCAGCTTCCTAGAGCGCATGATGAAGCCTACAGCTGCTTCAGCAAGTAGGGTACACGACAAGCCTGATGTCAAGAGCCCGCCCTCGAAGTCGAAGGCAGCTGCGCCGAAGCCGAAGACGAACGGCAGTGTCTCCAAGCCAAAAGCAGCGGAGGGGCCAGTGCAGTCAGAGATCGCGGCACCAGCAGCGCTTCCGGTGGAGGAGAACAATGTCAACGGCGCCGACGATACAGATGCGCCTGCCAAGTCATCGCAGGAGCCTGTAGGCAACGAAACGCCTCTCCAAGACACGAACGGCGGCGAAGCTACCAACGCTGCGCTCGAGGCCACACCCGCCGGTCTCGCTGGGGAGGAGACGATCAGATAGGAACTGAATATCCTGGAGGCGTACACCTAAGCGTCGCTCTCCGGAAAACAGAAGTGGATGCTCATGGCCACGAGCGGGTTAACAGCAGCACGAGAAGAATTTCGATTTTGGAGAAGCGGCGGGTCGGCTTGGTTTCATCTCTTGTTGTTTGGCTGGACTTAGCACGCTTGATACCACCATTCGCGGGCGAGCGAGGTTTGCTTTGGACATTGGGATTGCGGTCCTGAGATATCTACCTAGTTTGAATAATTGACACCTTTGATAGGCTCGAGAACCACATCTCAGCATCTCCTTTCTTCTCTGCCGGTTGGAGGATGGGTCATTTCCGAGCTCTGCAATGGTCTTCGTCTTTCCAGCAACTCGAGATCGGAGAGAAAGAAACATGCGGACACTCTGCTCATTCTCCACGAGCGACGTTCCAACAAGGCAAGAGCTTAACTCCAACCTTTCCCCGCGAAAGCTGCAGCTGGAGATGCGGGCGTGTGGAGCAGATGACTTCCGCTATAGACCCGCTGCCACCTCACCTCACCCCCACTTGGCTATCGAGAGCTTTCAGGTGATGTGGGGGGAGAGGAGACACGGGATAAGTATACAGCTTCCCTCCCCTGTTGGAACAAACTTGCAAGCTTGAGCCCTAAGGTAGACCAGATTGATATTTTACACCTGGATACTAACCCAACATGCGTCCCGTACTCCTCCTCGTCAGCGCCTTGCTCGTCGCCGGCCTAGCCTACATAATCCTCTTCATCGGATCCCGAGACAAGCGCCTCCCACCCGGTCCACCCACCCTCCCAATCCTCGGCAACATCCACCAAATCCCCAAGAAAGGCGCCCACTTCCAATTCACCAAATGGGCCAAACAGTACGGCGGCATCTACACTCTCAAACTCGGCACCGGCACCGCGGCCGTCATCACCTCCCGCCGGTTGGTCAAGGAGCTCATCGACAAGAAAAGCGGCATCTACTCCGGGCGGCCAACCTCCTACGTCGCTAACCTTATCTCCGGCGGCGACCACATTTTACTCATGGCCTATGGCCAACAATGGCGCGCCACCCGCAAACTTCTCCACGGCACGTTCACGGAAAAAGTGGTTGAGGACCAACATCTCCGCGTCCAGGAGGCGGAAGCGCGGCAGATGCTTCGCGATTACCTTGTGTCTCCTGAGGAGCATATGTTGCATCCGAAACGGTATGCTAATAGCATTATCATGAGTCTTATCTGGGGTGTGCGGACGCCGACGCCGAGGACGAAGCACATGGAGCGGTTGTATAGTCTGATGGAGATTTGGTCGAAGGTTATGGAGACGGGGGCGACGCCACCGGTGGATATTTACCCGTTTTTGCACTGGTTACCGCAGGGGGTGTTTTTGAATTGGGTTGGGAGGGCGACGCATGTGAGGAGGGAGATGAATGCGTTGTATAGGGACTTTTTGGGAGATGTTAGGGGGAGGAGACGGTTGGAGGGGGGGGGCAGGGGCGCGTTTATGGTGAGTAGTCACGATCATAAGGATTTCTCGAGTCTAAGGACACCTCTATCCGGATGTATTGCTGACGTGTTCCAGGATGTGGTGCTCGATCAGGCGGATGGGGAGAAGACGAAGCAGGATGTGAGTGCTGTCATCTCGTTGTGCAAACGGTTTGACTATGCTGACATGAAGATCAGGGCTTGACTTACACTGATCATGGTAGGCTCATCCATCAACCTTGTCCAGAACTTCGAACATAACTGATGGCTCTGCAGAACTTTACTTCATGGGCGGCACCCTAACCGAAGGTGGATCAGATACCTCCGCTAGCATTATCCTCGCTTTCGTGCAAGCCATGATCGCCTACCCCGACGTTCAGAAGAAAGCTCAAGCGCAGATCGACGCAGTCGTTGGCGAAGACAGAAGTCCCACCTGGCAGGACTACGCCCGCTTACCCTACGTTGCTCAATGTGTGAAGGAAGCCATGCGCTGGCGTCCGGTCACACCTCTAGCTTTCCCGCACGCACTCGCCGAAGACGACTGGGTTGATGGAAAATTCTTGCCAAAGGGCACAGTCATCATCGTGAATGCATGGGGTATGCACTTCGATGAAGAGCGCTTCAAGAACCCGTACGTTTTCGATCCTGATCACTTCGACGGCGTTACGACGCTCGCGACAGAACTTTCCAACGGAGCGTGGGAGAAGCGAGACCACTATGGTTACGGCACTGGTCGCCGCTTCTGCCCTGGTGCACATCTCGCGGAGCGGAACCTGTTCCTGGCAATGGTCAAGACTCTA
>JAABUW010010012.1_pt1 | contig 10655 bp, 10 predicted proteins | sample 5560081 | NCBI WGS metagenome assembly JAABUW01 (sample SAMN10711882, study PRJNA513363) | rock metagenome | isolation source: Antarctica rocks | place: Antarctica: Victoria Land, Knobhead sud | reverse complement strand
AGATTCGTTCGGGTGCTCGGCCACCGCGTTCTGATCCATTGGAGCCTCAGGAGACCAAGGCCAAGATGCCTGCCCTGGAGCAGTCCGTCGCACCCTTCACAGCCGAGCTAAGCACGCTCACAAGCATGTGGCAGTTCGCCTTGCCCTTCGGTCTGACCACGTCGTCAATCCCTACTGTTGACATGATTCGGAGGTACCAGGTCAAATTTGACGTAGTTGGGGATGCTGCCGATTCTGCCGCGACTATGCCATCCTTCGTGCTCGCATTCTTTAGCGAGATGCACTTCGTTCGACAAGAAAGCCTCCGTTCCATCCTCCTCAGCGACGAAAAAGCAGACTCTACTGCGCAAGGCAAGAAGATGCGGGAAGAAGGACTACACATACTCACCACTTGGTCTTGGGCGAAAGGTGAACGGATGGCATCGTTCTGGCTTCGCAAGGATGTCATGGACCGCATGCTCCAACAGAAACGCTGGAAAGTCGGGATCTGGCGTACTGACTGCTGGCGACATCAGTGCCAACCGGTTGGCATTGGGAGAGTGGTTGATACTGGGGAGACCTGGTCATCTTTCAAGTAAAATCACATGGAGTATCTACTAGCTGTCGCGACCACATCTCAAGCCGAGCCAAAGGATGACAGTACTGGAGTCGTATTTACACTGCGGTGACACATGATATGAATCTAGAACATTCAACCGCAATCAACAAGCTGGAAACACCATCATTCATCGCCCTCTTTGCTGCATCACGATCCGCCGAAGTTGAAGGTTCCGCCTGTGAAACTTCCACTGGTCTGGATGCCTCTGTTGTGAGCTCCGAAGTTGTTCGTCACCACGCCAGCCACACCATGTGCCTCCTTCAGCGCATCTCTCAGTACATCATCTTGAGCTGCCTTTTCATCCTTTAATGCGCTTAGCATGCTCCGCACCTGCTCAGCTCCCAGCTGACGCAATTCTTCCTTGCCCAGCACCATGCGTGCCTGATCGCAGCCTGGAAACAATAACTCAAGATCTGCCATGAGGTTGGTGATGTCGCTTACCAGCCTCTCGAACCCAGGCTGATCGTACAACGCCCATCTCATAGCGCGTATCAGCGGCGTTTTGTGGGGCCGGCGACTGAGGGTGATCTCAAGAACACCCTCGCTGAGAGCGTCCTTATCCGAATCTGCAGTGGTAGTGTTGTCCTTAGATTCAGATTCGTGCTTCGACCCCTTTCGCCATGGCAACGTAAGGCTCTTTGGTTTGTGCCCGCCATCATCGTCGCCCGCAATCGGCTCATAGGGTTTAGCTTTCTCGTGCGCCTTCGCGAGCAACGCCTTCATTGATTCGAGATTTTCCTTGGCCGCTTTCCGGTCTTCATCTGGCTTGAGCTTGCTGAGTGTGTCCTTGTCGATGTTTTCGGTGATCTGGTCAACATCATCCCTGGTTAGGCCGACAGCCTCTCCCCGTCTGCTGAGCCTAAGCTGTGCGTTTGCGAGTTGACGCGCACTGGTGTGGTAGCTGGTGCCGAAATTCCTGACTGCATGGAGGAGATGGAGATCCTGTAAAACGGTGTTGAAAACACTGAGTATGCCAAATGCAAGGCCGGCTGCTTCCATTCTGTCGTTGTGACGTTTCTCTATCTCGAAATGGGCCAACGATTTATGTACCGGGCATAAAGTTTCCAAAATCTGGGACACTCCATCCACGGACTTTGCCTGGACGCCAGCTGCGGCAGCATCAAAGACGAGAGGCGTCCCGTCAAACATGTGGGCCCCTGCAGCTCAGCGTGTTTGCGAACAGACAGCCATTCGAAAGCTTTCTGGTCATTGGACCGAAATATCTGGCCGGCGAGAGAGATAAAACAGTCCAGCTTTGTGCCATGGGAACACATGCAATCGACGGCGTTGGCAACCTTCTCCTTCCGCTCATGCGTCGCTTTTCTGATCCAAACAGCTACGCGGGTACAGACAGTCAATCCGAGGTGCATCAGGCCCATGCATCTACCCGCTGCCCGCCAGCTCGAATACACCCGGTCACTGGAACGGCTGCTCAAATCTTCAAGTGCACCCGGGACATCGTATGTTGCAGTCGAGCTCATTTTCACGCATGACAGGTTGTTGACTTCCGTCAATCTGGCGCAGGGACCGCTGTCACCTCACTGCTGATGGCTTGCAGGTCGTTGCACACTGGACACATTTCTCCATCTACGCCGAAAGCTGGTGAAGAACCTCACACACATCTTGAAAGGTCACATTCACGCTGCGCCTTTCACGCTGCGCCTTTGCAGAAGATGGTATCTGGGGATATGGCAAACGATGAGCCTGCAGGTGCCATTCAAGCCTAACGACAAAGGCGCATAAGCTCTCAATCAAACCTATGCTGGGTCGGCTAGCAGCATGGGTAGAGATTGCTAACGGTGCAAGACTTCGCCCTGCACAGATGCAGACTTTCGTTTTTCTGTCTGGTGGAGGATATGTATCAGCGCAAGATACGTCTTGAGGCAACCTGGACTTTTCGCGGGATGGCTTCAACAGGCACTCATTTCGGTAACGGCAACCGCGGTGTGCAGGCAGAGACTATACGCGACAGCCATTTCTATTTCAAACCCACGAGTCTTCGCTACCAGAGCCAGATGTTGCTCAAGGTCAGCTGACAAGTTCTTGCGAATCGTTGATATTTGACACTAACGTGGCACAGAATGCTTGAAATCTTTGGCATTCCCATTGATGGGAACGAGAAGTAAGCTGAAGGCTAGAACTGCCGGCACAGGGCGTTGGGTGTTCCGCCACGAGCAGTATGTGTCCTGGCGGGAGAATGGAGATGTGCTCTGGATCAGCGGTCGCCCTGGCTCCGGCAAGTCTATGCTGGTAGACTTCATCGCAGCCGAGGAGCAAGCCCGGTGCCCTAACACCACAACAACAGTAATTCCGTTCTTCTTTTACCAGGGCGACGGGGAGCTCCATCGGTCGAGTGCTGCTCTTTATCGAACAATACTTCACAAAGTGCTTAGCCGAAATGGCGAAGCCCTGTCCAAGTTCGTCACGCAGAGCGCCTTCAGCGAGCGCTACCAGACACGAGGACCTACGAAAACGACAAGTGATTGGCAAGAACGTGAGCTCCGAGAGCAATGCATGGCTTGTCTTCAAATGCTTGTGAACGAGGGACAGCAAGTGCTGATCTTCATTGATGCTATTGACGAACTCGCCCGAGGCGATATGAAGCGTCTCGTTCGGGACTTTCGAGACCTTTCGGTCTCATCCCAGCATCGATCAATATTTGCTTCTCTTCCAGACCGTACCTACTGGAAGACTTACACCTCGACCACGAAATCAGTGTGCACGACGAGAACTGGAACGACATCTCACTTTTCCTCGACGAAAGACTGAAGGAGGCCGAGCATGAGTGTACGATGACCGACACACGACTCAGACATGTGAAAGATGGGCTGCTCGACCAAGCGAATGGCGTGTTTCTCTGGCTGTACTGGATGGTGGACACGATTGATAGCATGATAAGGAATGGTGAGGAAGAGGAGTATATCCTCCGTGCGATCTGGGGTCTCCCTACAGAGTTGCGCGACATTTATAAGGCCATCATCGATGGAATCAATACCGAAGTCGAGGCCGCGCTACGAATATCTCTCTGGATCGCCCTCCCACAGAGACATCTTCCGATCGACGATCTTAATCGTGCTCTTGGTATTGCAGACGGTAAATCCACTGCTGCAGGGATGCCACGATCCTGGTGTGAAAATACCAAAACACTCGAATTACGCATCATGCGAGTCACTCGAGGACTGGTAGCGAAGACATGGGTGGCTCCAATGGCCTTCGCTGAGCGAGAAGACATCGTCATCTGGAGCGATAACACGATACATGCGGTGCCGCGCCTAGACACGTTGATGGGATCGCACTTGCAGCCCGCGTTCGTGCTCGATCATGGGACCGTCTGCGAGTTCAGGACTCCAATCGCTTGTGTCTCGTTGTAGGATAGCCCGGATGTCGACTTCGATGGCAGAAATGCATGCCTCAATTGCGAAAGATTGCCTTAGCTAGGTGCTTACGCCTGACGTGGTTCAATTTGCCGGCTCCAATATTTGTGACGATGGAGGTTTTCCAGGACTTCCAGAAGGGAAGATACCGAAAGCTGAAGCATCCAAAGCTCCCCCGTTCTCGCTGTATGCAGGTCTATACTGGCTGGGACACGTAAGAGAAGCGGAAGGTAAAGGTGTCCCAGGGGAGAGTATGGTATCTTTGTTCTCTCTGCCCAGCATATCGGATTGGCCAAATGTGATGCGGATGCTGTAAATGGGCTTGTATGGATACACAACCCCGATGGTCGATTCCATGACTATCGTGCATACACTTGTAACCTATGGCCGGTACCGAACGCTGGAACAAATCCTGCAGGACTCAGAACATCCGTCTCGACGCATGACGAGTTCAGTGGCACATTTGCGAGCAATTATCGATACTCCAGACCTACGAGGCTGTCCTCCAACGTTCCACGCTGTGTCGCATGGCGAGAAATCTGCTGAGACTATAGGTGTCCCGAAAACGTCAGTATGGTCAAGCTCCTGCTATCGCTGGGGTGTACCAGCGTCGACACCCAGGGTTGTCTGCGTGGATGCAGCGGCGTCAGCATTAACGCCGAAGGATGCTCGCATGCTCCCCCCTGGGCCAAGGTCGAAGCACATCCGGGAGAGACTCCATTCTCTCTGTCAATCATCGCGAATGATCTAGAGATCACCAAATTGTTGTTACCCAAGACTAAGCTACGCATGCACTCGAAAGACCTCATTCTTTGCTACGGTGGGCAGAGCAATTCAGAGACACCGCTGTTCACCGCCTGGAGAGTTTCAAGCTGCGAAATGCTTGCTCTTCAACTGAATAGTCCTGACATCGACGGAGCTTTGCAGGACGCGAATGGGTCGTCACTCTTGCACCACATTTTATCGCACAAAATCTCGTTGCTGGATGACCATAAACGCTACCCATCGACCGATCGGGCGTTCCGACTTGCCTATCGGGAGAAGGCTCGCTTACTGATCAAGAGCGGAAAGTTCGACATGACGTTGAAGGACTCGCGTGCTCTCACGCCTTTGGCTTTTGCTGTTGCCATGGAAGACGAGGCAAATGTCGAAGTCTTCCTTGAAAGCGCTAATGTGGAGAAGGAAGACCGAGAGCGTGTGGCTTCACCCCCCTGGCGCTAGCATGCACTCTGGGTCATACCAACATAGCAAAGATGCTCATACAGTCGGGCGCCGAGGTGAACGCGAGGGACCGCAAAGGTGGCACGCCATTGCATCTTGCCTGCGAAAAGGGCAAGCTGCCGACTGTCGAGGCATTGCTCCATGATCAAAGGACCGACCGTAACATCACGGACTATTTTTGTCAGCCAGCACTGATTCGAGCAATCTTCGCAGGGCAGACGGAAGTTGTGACACACTTGATTAAAGCAGGACCACCAACGACACTGGCAATCCTAAATCTGCCTGCACTAGCTGACACGTTTGTGTTTGGGACAATCTGGGTTCGGCTCAGGCTCTTTAATGTAAGTTCAGATAATTGGAGACGTGCACGGCAAGATATGCAAGATTACTGCAACTACCGTGGTAAGGCTGTATGGCGGGACGAAGAAGTTCTTCGCCCACTGCTTCAACCTTTCGTCAACTTGAAGGGCTTTGCATCTCTCGAGGACGCAGTGCGAGCATGGAGAGAGTGATTATCAATGAAGTCGCTGAACATGTATTCCACAGCGTGCATGTGAGCAGGCCGACACTTGCACCTAGCATTGGTTTCGGGAGGAGAATCCAGCAGATACCTTATCATAGCATGGCATACCCAACCACGGGACCGTACAGTCGAGCCAGCAGCATCGTCGCATGGTACACATCCAAAAGGGGGTGTGCCACTTAAACTCATGGCGATGCCACCAAAAGTTAATTCGGCCCTGGGAAGCACTGTATCAAATCTCCACCCCAAGATCCTCATCAACTGCCTCAAATGATGTTCTATGTAGCCATGTTCTCGAAACTCGAATCTAGTCGCTCGTGGGACTTCGTCTTCTAACACGAGCAGACCAATCAATTTTACGAGGGCGGAGAAGCGGCGCAATTGATCTTCTGATGAATTCCACTTGAACAGCTGCAACATCTGATCTACTCGTACACCCCTTCTCATTGTGATCCATCTGTGTGCTCGACATTCATAATCTTCATAACTTCATGACCAATTAAACGATCGTATGTGGGATCGCCACCAAAACTCCAACAGCACCTTGCTACTCGTATGCACCCAGTCTCAACTCATCAAAAACCCTTGAGTCTGATCCTGTGCTTGAAGCATTCCCATGATATCCCGCCCATACTCCCTAAGTCTCAACCGCCTTGTGTTTCCAAATCAATCCATATAGAAATCACCCTTGAGGATGCGCTCTTGGAAATGATCTGGCCTCTTCTGCTCTTTCGGCTTCGGGGGAGCTGCTGGTGGCGGCTCCATCACAGCAACGCTCTTGGCGCGAGCGTGGCCACCCACCGGCGGTCCTCCGCCTCCTTGCGCAGCGATCGAGGTGCGTTCGGCGCGGGTGCGGAAGTTGTCGGACCAGTTGAAACCTTCGTTGGGGCCTGTTAAAACATGCAGAGTCAGCATTGACGAGTTCGGATATTTGGCGGCACTCGGAGAAGTGATTGTGCAAGAGGAAAGAAAAGTGGACGTGACAAGAGACAGACCTCGACCCTTGGAGTCTCGGGAAGAGATCGTCCCATTGTGTGCAGATCTGCTTGCAGTGCCATTGGACGACGACATGGGTGGTGATCGTGTACCATTCTGCCCTGGACTCCCTGGTCCACCCTCTCTAGTACCTCCAAAAGACGTAGTTCGGATATCTCTCAACGCACGTGCTCCGAAGCTTGTTCGTCGTGCGAATGGAGTGTTTGGGCTACCGCCGTCGGATGTTTCACGCGCGGGTCCTTCTTCTTCGGCGATGGCGGACTCGTCGTAGCTGCCGCTGTTAGCGGAGCCGATGCTGTCGCGCCTGCCGCCGCGGTAGGAGCCGAAGGGTGAGGTCTGGTTGGGAGAGCCGGAGAGGCCGAGTGTGGTGAGGGACATGCGGCGGCGTTGGGCTTGGGCTGCTGCTTGGCTGATCGGGCCGGGCATTTGCTGGGTGGGCGGTGAGGTATTCTCTGGTGCAGTGGGCTTCGAGACGGACGGTCGGTTGTCTCCGAAGATGTTGGCGAAGGTCTGTCCGGCGAACGACGAGCGCCGTACCCGAGAAGGTGGGGATTGTGGTTGGTCGTCCGACATGATGTCGTCCGAATTGGGAAGGAGTGGTTGTGGTAAGGAGTGTCGAGTTGGTATTGCTTGTCAGGTGTTGGCACTGCGGCCAAAACACCTATCGAATTGTTTGTTCCTCTCTGTGCTTCGTCGGTGCCTACCGAGGACAGTCGACGCGTGGTGTGACAAGGTGGAGTTGCAAGCGCCGGACAGGTATCAGGTATTGCTGTACCTCAATGGTCCGTTCCAGGTTTACGCCACCAGATTGCGTGATAAGATCACGAGGCCAGACGATCGTGACCCAGAGCCGATATATCCGATAGAACAGTGGTCGTAGTAAGTCGTTCGATACCAAGCGTGTAACAAGTAGAACAGAGAGACAGATGAACAAGGAGATGAGGTCGACGAGGGGGTGAAACGATAATATGGAGGTCGACAACAAGGGTACATGTACCCCACATGCCTATGCCTTGGTCTGGAGACTAGTCTGCTTGTGGGCCCTTTCTCCAGCCCCATGGGGTTGTTCCTTTGTTGATCTGGCTTGTGACATGCTTCCGTTGTTGTCCGAGCGTGGGATGACCCTCGTGGCTCCATCGAGAGAACCAGGACGCGTGTGATCCCTCGACTCTATCCCAAGACAACAACAAATCTCACCATCGTCCACGCCGAAGAGGAGGTAGTCCAGAGTCTTTTGGAGCTCCACTGAAGATCCTAGGTACATGTATGCTATTCGAGCTACTCCAGACGGGACTACGTGAGGTACCTGTCGCCCGAAGTACACCCTTCATCAAGCTCGAACACACTGGCCTGTCAGATCCGTTAAAAACCATCCGACAGCGGCCGGCGGAAGCTTGTTCTCATGGCAAGCATGATCAAGGGATTCGGCCTCATATCAGCCGCTCAAGAGCCAATCCTTATCGAGGACTACTGGGGCCTATCCACGACAAAATCCAGTATACATCACGATTGTACTGCGTGGACTATCTCCGGAGATACTAAGCAAAGGCAGCAACTGGAGTCTCCATCAGGCTGCAGGTCAGCTCTTCCAATGCACGAGATGTGCTCTAAAGCTATTATTGAAACTATTGTGAAACGACACGACATACTTACCGCTGGGTACTTACCACTAACTCAAACGCCTCCGAAGACCGCCTGCCCAAGCCATCTCATGCCATACCCAACGGCTGTGCTTTCCTGCTCAAGAGCCTCTTGCTGTTGTCTCGCTAGCTCTTCTTGTTGCGCCCGCCGCTCTTCGCACAAGTTAGCACATCGGAATACCATGTAGTTGAGCAGCACATCCAGATCACCACAGGGCGAATCCAGCCGGGCATCGGGTTCAAAGAAGCGACCAGAGTGGATGTCGATGAGATCCTGCGTCAAGCTCTCCCGGATTCGGCCACGATACTCCGCAGCCATGCGGACGACATCTCGTCCGCTTCTTGTCTGGCCGTCTGCGAGAAGCAGGAGGTCGATAAGCCGGCTGACGATTAGTTTCCAGTCCCGACTTTGGTATCCGCTATACGGCCGTCCGGCGGCTTGAGCATACCCTTCGAGCAGGTTCGCCATGGCAATGAGGTGTGGTCCCAGCAGGCCCATGTGGATAAGCACATCTTCAGTCGGAGCTGAATGGGTCTCTTCTGCCAGATACTGATGAGCGGCGGCTGAAGCTCGCTGAATCGTCGAAACGTTGAACGAGAGCTCATCAGTATACTCTTCGTACCTATCACCCATCAGGCCGGAATGCTGAAATGCCAGCGCCACGAGCTGGAGTCTCTCGTAGCCTACTGGTCCTCGGTTGGCATCGTTGTTGGTGAAGAGTATCACGCGACATTTCGGACATGTGTTCCTGCTGCGCATACTTAGCCACTCGCAAATGCATTTTCGGCAGTAGATGTGCTTACATGGTAGTGCCACAGGACTTTCAAAGTCATCTGTGCAGATCGGGCATTCGTCGTCGAAGCCTCCAGGTGGTCGCTCGATCACGGTCAACGTGGTCAACAGCTTGATCCGGCTCTGCATAGTTGCGGTTTGAGGAGGATGAGATTTGGGAAAGCTGGGATTCGAGGAAAAGAGTTGAGCTGACAAGATTCCATACAAGAGGGTGAGAGAACAATGGCACAATGGAGGCATGAAGACAAAGGATTTCTTTTTAGTACAACCTGACCGCGTCGTCCTTAGTCCGGCATTGTTCGTCGAAACCACTACGATCGTGTCGTTCGGGGTGACGGAACCGATCTGGTTGCAGGAGTAGGACAGATATCAGTGAGAGCAGGTGAGTCAGCGACATGCCACCAACAGCTCAATTATCTACATCACGCCACACAGACTCCTCATCTTTAGCTCGAAGCAAGCCGCTTTCTTTCTCTCCCTTTCTTCCTTCTCCTCCTTCCGTCTCACGCCAAGCTGCGCTTCACCTTCATATCTTCGGTAGCAGAGGAACGTCACGTACTCCAGCACGACTTGTAAATCATCAAAGCACGGATTAGGTTCTGCTGGATCAGCATACTGGAACAGACAGGAGATCTTGCCCGCGTCGTTGAAATGGCCATCAAGTCGCTTCCTCACTTCCTTCCGCATCAAAACTACAAAGCTGTCGACATCGATAGTCCGACCGTTCTGCGACTGCAAGAAACTCCAGGTATGTGAAAGCACCAGGTGCCAGTCGGCAGCGTCTTGCTCATTGTAGTGCCGACCTTGGACGGTGGCGAGCGCTGGAACGAGATTGCCTATCACGACGAAGTGGCGAAGCAGAATGTCTGTACGAATGATTCCGAGACCGGATGAAGGGATGAGACCAGGGACAGTCAACCGCTCGGCAAGATATGCGCTCACGCCCGGGACGGCTCGCTGCAGCATGGTGATTGATGGTGAAGCGCCGCCGAAGGCGTCCATGGTGCTTAGAGCACCGCTTTGACTCAAGCCTGATAATCGGAGTGCCTGGCCGATCTGAGCACGATGCTCGCGGCCGAAGTTGATGTCTTCGTTTGGTGGTAGGGTGAATAGGATGCTTTTGCATATGGGGCAGGTGTTGCGGCCGCGCATTGTGAGCCATTGTTCGATGCAGGATTTGTCGAAGATGTGGTGGCAGCGTAGGGTGACTGGCGAGGTGCATCCGGATTGGCAGATCGAGCAGTTGGTGTTGTCGCGTTCGGGCAGGATGTTGCAGGGAGTCAGCCCGGTTTCGAAGAATTGAGTGCGGGTTGTCATGCTGGATGAGGTTATGATGAGCCTTTTGGTAATGAGATGGAAGGTGATGAGAAGAGGTAGTGCGGTCAAAGATCTGGCGATCTGAGGCAATGAGGAGTTTTGTTTGTGGTATGAGGCCGGGACAAGATGGACAGATGCGTTCCGGTTAAGAGATGCTCCCATGGCAGGCATGAGACTGCGAGAGACAGGCGAG
>JAABUW010010011.1_pt1 | contig 10655 bp, 12 predicted proteins | sample 5560081 | NCBI WGS metagenome assembly JAABUW01 (sample SAMN10711882, study PRJNA513363) | rock metagenome | isolation source: Antarctica rocks | place: Antarctica: Victoria Land, Knobhead sud | reverse complement strand
ATCTATAGATTCGTCAAGTCGAGACAAGCCCGGCACAAATGGTTGGAAGGTGGCATAGAGTTCGTGGATACGATACCGAAGAATGCGTCTGGGAAGATCTTGAGGCGGCATCTGAGGGACCAAGAAGCTGCGAAGCGACGAGCGAGCGGCTCAAAATTGTAACGTCAGGAGCTTGGCATTTCGCAACAGTGTGGTGATATCCGGCCTAGATCGGACTTATTCCTTCAGAGTGTGTAAGAACATAGGTAGTTGCTATTGAGACAACTGCTGGTGGATGTGTATCTAGCTTGTTTTTCCGAGACACGTCGTTTGGACGGGAATAGATAATAGCGACCCTAAGGCTTGTAATGTATGTGTCACATACTAAAATCACCACAACACTACATCTTCGCTTCCCTCGCCCCTACTACTGCTCGACCAACCTCTTCCTTCGAGATGAGGAACTCGGGATATGCTAACGTATGTCCGGGAGCTCCACCACCAGTATGCCACGCTCCGCCATCCACTGGGCGCATAAGCTGTCAGCTGGGACCGGCTGTCTGAACAGAAGGGTGCATTACCTATGAGCACGTCTCCATTAACGTAGCTACCGGCGTCCGAGAACAAGTATACGGTTGCATCGGCAATGTCCCTCACGCGGCCCATTCTCCCGAGTGGGATCTTGGCGGAAGAGGCTTTGTCGACGTCGCTCGCTGGCGTCAACCGGTCCATGCCCTCCTATATAGTGCCCGAAAATTAGTAGGCTCCAAACGCACGGCTTGTTCAGTTCGGATACTCAACGAACCGTGTCTCCAATTGGGCCCGGTGCAATCACGTTGGACGTTACTCCCAAGGGCCCAAGCTCGATAGCCATATGACTTGACAGGGCATTGACGGCAGATTTAGCTGCACCAACGTGCGTCTGCAGAGGGAGCCCAGTCTGGAACATATTTGCTCCGACCAGGATGTACCGGCCTCCAACGCCGCCTGCTTTCGCAGAAGCGATGACATGCGGTAACGTAGCTTTCACGGTGTTGAAAGAACCCAGCACGTCAATGTCGATAACGGCTTTGAAGGCGTTCGGCGACAATGACCGGATCGGTGCAAGAAAGTTTCCCGCTGCGCCAGCAATCACGAAGTCGATCCGTCCAAGCTCTCTCACGCACTGCTCTACAGCGGACTGCAGGTTCGCAGAGCTCCTTACGTCGACGTTCCCAATGCCGAGAACTTTGGCACCGGATCTCACTGTGGCGATGTCGTCTGCCTTCGCCTTGGCCTTCTCCTCATTTCGTCCAACGATGCAAGCATCGGCACCGAGATGGACGAGAGCCCGAACTTGCGCACTGCATATGCTTCCTGAGCCACCAGTGCAGAAAACGACTTTACCATCTTCGAACCGCAGTCAGGAGGAGAATTCATGGCGATGCAGACTGCCTTCATGCTTACCGAATATACTGTCTTTCCATACGTCGCTCACGTACCCTGATTTTGACGATGCCATAGCAGCTTGAAGGTCTCCTGAAGATTCGCTTTGTGTTAAGGTGGTAGAGATCAGGTAGATTGCCTCACTGGATCAATGCATCTACTCTTTGGGCTCGCGGGGTGCTCACGAATCGAGATCTGGCAGACGGTAGTGCTTCAGCGTCATCACGAGCGGCGCATGCCGGAGAAAGGATATCTCGGGCACCTCGGAGGACTCGGAGGGCTCGGGAAGACGGAACACCCGGCGCAAGCCTCATTTGGTGAGCGCATCTTCCTTTTCCGTCGACGACAGCTCTCCTCCACAGCATCCTTGGGATGTGTTTTTGTAGCGGGGCTTTGTTGGAAGATCGGTCGAAAGGGAGCCATTTTCCGTCTTCAGCCACCCTAATGTTACAACGTCCTGAAAGTCTTTGCCTTTTTCCATCGAAAGTAGTCTTGGTCCAGTACTGAGTCTGAGTCTCCAAAATGCCCCCATCCAAGCAAGACATCGCTCTGTTTTGCTTTTTGTTCCCTGCGTCGCTCGAGAAGAGAGAGAGAGTAAGTGACGAGTAACGTTCCGATCTAGAAGATAATGGAATAGACATCGCTTTGCAAAGATGAGCAAGTCTATGGAACAACCATCCTCAGTTCTAACGCTCGCAGGTGATCCACCTACTGGACACATGTTACGATTACCGCGATCCCGCGTCGGATACGAAAACATGGTGCTATTTCACCCCATCCGAGCGCAAAGGAGCTCTGAATAGCATGCTTGATAGTCTAGACTGCGCCAATAAATCGGCAGTGCTCGGCGGTATCGAGATATACAGCCAGAAAGCGGCGCTTTCGCGTCAACTTCACCATCCGGAGTTTCTACGCTATCATGACACAGTTGCTAGGGAGGGCCTGTACGCGCAGGACGAAAAGATGCAAGCTTGGTATCCGCGATTGGGTTTCCTGGCCCGGGATGGACTTGCGCCTACGGGTTTGATAGTCGTCACGGCGATGCTGACGGCGAAGGATGATGCTGGCTCCACGAGCGCAATGGAAATACTGGGGTAGGCTTCCTAAAACATGCATGGTCGTTTCGGCTGACAGTCATGACATAGCTCATTCGCGGCATGGGTTAATGCAGAAGAACCCACTACTTTGACATACGCTGTCCTGACGCGGCCGAAGGCGCCTAAGGAGATTCTCATGTTCGAGCGGTATGCAGACCCTGAGGCTCTAGGCTCGCACATGTATTCGAAGCGGTACAAGGCCATGTTGTAAGCGGCCCATGTCTTGTCGGGGCTACTTCTGTCTGACGTTCCGTAGGCGAAATATACGACCTCTCGTTTCTTCTACGGCGATCAATGAGTGGAGTGAGCTTCCGACTGCGTTTACCAGAGATGTTGTGGCTGTAGGCAAACGATCGACGAGTAATTCTAAGATATGATACACCGAGTGAATTGAACTCTCCATAGATCCTGGAGGTCCCAAAACTCTCTTCGCATGATATTTTATAGGTTCACGGCGAGATTCACTGCCATCATGCAAGACATCGATAATAGCAAGATGAGTCTGGGCCAAACTACGAAGCCGTCGCGTGCAGCTTGTTCCTGAGCTTCAGATGATTCAGCAACATGCGGAAAATGTCGAGAAGGCGCCTACATGGGCTGCCAACCTTCTCTGTCTCCAATACGACACCGAACTCGGCACAACACTTAGGGCATTTCGCAATGTTCATGGGCGGAGTCATCTTCCACGATGCAAACCCTGGCGAGGACGATTCTGATTCGCTGGACTCCAAGATGTCGCTATTCCTCGAATGCATGCAGATGAAACAATGGGACGTGCCTGTTCGGTCTTGCCAGTTGATTTTCTAGAAGACTGCCGCCTGCCGAACGTGGAACTACGTCCCCACGGGTTTTGCACAGCAGGCTTTCTCTGGGAGCTGCAGGCCGAGGACCAGATCTATTCCGGAGCGTTTGCACTCCCGTCAATATCGCGCTCAAAGAGAGCCTATTTGGCTGCGAATCCGTGGGACGCCTTGGAGCTCCAGCGACTGGTCGCTGCGCTCGAGGAGAGGCATCCCGTTCATGCAGAGAAGCTACGTAGATGGATCGTCGGAACACGACCTGAAGTTAGGGTGAAGGCTAGGATCCACGTTGATCGAATGGTTCGGCGGCTCGTGGAAGCTATTGAGAATTAAAGGGTACTAAAAGTTGGTCGCCTCCTCCATGGAGACGGACACAGGATATTTATACCTCCGACTGTGGCTAGCCATGCGCTCACGCACGTCTTTACCCAATAGCAACCTGCCTACCAGGGTAAAGATGATCTCGATATTTGCGTCTCCTTGAAGGTTGAGATTGTGGAAAGTGGGACTATCCGTACCCGAGGATGGATGAACGGACTTGTCTTTTTCCGAGGACAAATACTGAATCGTGTGACGTTTGCATGGCCCCGCACTCGGACTCAGCCCACTTCTATCTAGGACGACTACGGTGTTACCATCACGTTGCTTTCGACAGGTCACGAACACACTGCCCACTCACCCTCCTTGCCGGCATGCGAGGAAAAAAGAGTGCCGACATACAACAGCCTTCGCGAGTCTCTTTCAGTCGAATGGCTGTTTAAACATCTTTGGCTAGAACTTCCATTTCGCTTGGAATTTTTGCTCGACGAGCCTTTCGAGGACTGACTGCGGTATGGCGACGGGAGAATCAGTACGCTGCTCACGTAAGGGTGTCCAGATCGGCATCACGCCTGAACCGAAGCGTAGATTGATAGTGCTTGACTCTCCGCTCTCATCGATGTGATCTCCTGGACCATAGAGAATGGGTAAAGTTCTTGGTGTCCCAGCCTCGCTGACGCGGTCTTCCACTGTGACCTCCCTACGAGGACATTCAAATTCTGATAGAGGCAGAAAAGCAGCAGAGGACGGTATATGCTTTCCATCCTTGGTGGCGATCAAAATAGTCCGTAAAGAAGCTTTTCTCCCATGCCGCTAATGAGCGTTCTTGTGGTATCCGTTCCTGAACGCGGATTGAAAGCCGCTTGCTGCCCGACAGGATCAACTTCAGTGGACTCAGGTCAGCTGCTATGTGCTGTTTGTCCACTGAGAGATCACAGCCTGTGCGAAAGGCTAAGACCTCGCCAGCTAACAAGGGCGAGAGGATTGCGTCCCTGAGCTCCGTTACTCCCGTCGCAGTGTGCAGCAACCTCGTCGAAGCAAGCGGCGACCATGCCTCAAATCTCCTTCCAATTACAAAGGTTCTCCAGCCGGGTGAGATATCTTCTATGCTACCTGAACGTTATCTGCTCCACTATCGCCTCGTCTTGTGTCTATTTCCCCAGTCTTGATATCATGACAAAAGAGGGACGGGTACGGCCTTTCCAAAGGAGCAGTTGTTGACGTCGTATTTAGTGAGGCTGCGGCGACTTGGGTCATCTGTTGAATATGCTGCTGCTCACCCTTGCTGATCAGGGGCCTGCTAGGTTGTGTCATTAGTGGCGATATAATGTCTCTGTCCAATCCAAGAACGGAATCGTTTCCAAGACTATTGCCATATTGGGCTTCGACATTCCCAGGCAACCGTCCTCTGGCTGCCTCTTCCTAGGGCCCGTCCGCTGACTGTAATCTCCTCAAGATGATATGAGACATCCTCTCTTCGTTCCCGAGCAATGAAATCGACGAAGACTACGGCACCACCGTAATACATATCCAATGTTGTGGCAAGTGGTTGCGGCTCAGTGCTTGTCCCGGGAGACATCCTCTACGTCAATTAGGACATCTACGGTGACGCCAGCTACGACACTTGCTACCTCGGGATCCGACCCATCTCAGACCTGATGACCGACGATGCGGTGGTTGCAGAAGCGGCACCACACCCGCAGTGCTTTGGAACCTCTGCCAATATTGTCATCTCAAAGGTCCCCAAGAGTGCTGCTTTCCCTTTCAATGGCAGTCACTTCGTGGCAAGGATCAATACTCCCGACAAACTTCATGCCGACTCATGCACTTTCAAGTACGTAGTTGTCATTCATTGACATTGCTTGCTTGAGCTGATCAAAGCCGCAGGATTCGAACAGCGTACGAAGAAGCATTCTCCCGAGCGGACAAGATGTCACTAGCTGGCGTTATTTTTGCGGGTATTAGTGTTCTCGCCGCCCTCTTGCTTCGTATCGCGACTTACCGCTAATCGAACAGGATTGACCGACTTAAATCGATGCAGGAGCAAATGGAACGTCAAGCGACTGGAGACCGTGCTGAGGAGGAGGCTGCTTCGAAACAGACTCAAGTGGGAAGTGTGATAAGGGTTGACCAGCCGCAGGGTAGCAGGCACACCTAGACCCGCGCTCCGCAGCGTCTGGACCGTGAGGGAGTGTGGGAGTTAGTCCACCGTCGCCAAAGGTACTGGACAAAGAGGGAACGAGCAACCCTATTGCTGCGACCTGGAGTTGTAAGTACTGAGCTTGGAATCCGATAGTGAAGTATAATATGAAGTTATTGCCCGAGGGTCCAGTCCCGCTCGCGCAACTCGCGAGTCTGCATCAGCACAGAGTAAGACGAACGTACATTCCGCCCCAGTGCCGCCATTCCGTTGGCCGATGCCCTCACACCAAGAACGACCGAATCGCATCCGCTACTACCCTGGGTGCTTCCACTGGACTTAAGTGCCCTATTCCGGGTATGATGTGCACCTCTACTGTTGCGCCGCTTGCCGACAGCTCATTCACTGTCCGCTCCATAACGCTCGCCACCGTCTCGACCACATCCAGCTCGCCAACAACTACGAGCACTCTCAAAGCGCCCTCGCGCTCGCGGTGGTCCCGAACAGCTCGTGCGACCTCTCCTCTAAGCTCCTCGCTCATACCGTACTCCGGCCACGCGACTCTGGCCCCCTTTGATCCTGCTATTGCGTCCGTCACCAATTCCTCAACTATAGTATCGTCAACGGCGCCGGGGGTCTCGAACAAGACCTTCCGCGCCACGAACTCGGCGGATGCAGCGGTATCGTATGCGTGGACTTGCTGCTCTTTCATTGCGGGAGGTAAGCTGAAACTGCCCGCTGGCGCCGGAGCTAGGAGTACCAAGCCCTTGATCCTCACAAAAGACGGAAGCTGGTATTTTTGTGTGAGCATGAACTGAACTATCTTGGCTCCCATAGAGTGCCCAACCAAGATTACGCCATTCGCGAACACTTTTGGATAATCGGAGCTGAGGGTGTGAAGGAGGGCGATGATGTCGGTTGCGTAGTCTGCTGTGCGATACGCTTCGGCGTCCGGAGGTCTGGACGAGGTACCCCAGCCTCGTAACGAAGGAACGATGATGGGAAAGTCGCGGCTGAGATGAGTGATGAGGGGTTGGTAGGTGTGGTTTGAGCCGCCCCAGAAGTGGAGGAGTACGACCGCTGGGTTGGTGAGTGGAGTTTTCGCTGGCGTTGTCAAGATGGTGTGGAGCGAGACGGAGGAAGAGACTGGGATGAGCTGTTCGAGAGGAGGCATGCCTACTTGTTAGCTAACTGGAGGGCAGTGGACTAAGACCGAGAAAGAAGAACCTACTACTCAGGCATTGCGAGATGGAACGCGGCGCGTTCCAGAAGAGGGGCCCGTGTCGACCGGAGATGACGCGTCGGAACGCGACGCGTTCCCCGTGCGTGCACGGGCTTCGAACGGATCCGGCCTGCTCGCGTGTTGCGGTCCTGGAACGTGTCGCGTTCCTCGAATCTCCTCGTTGACAGTGTTATACATACCGCTGTCGTCGTTTGGTGAATTCTACAACATCAAAACAAGCGAATACATATGTCGATATGGCGGGTTTATCAACGGCGAAGATCGTGCGGTCACAAGAGTGGATGTCGTTGCCGGAAGAAGACGTTGACCGCAGACTGACTGCATTAGGGATCCATTGGGACAAAGTTGCGGGGGCCATGATCTGTATACCGTGCAAGTATGCCCTCCAGACGAAAGGAGAGAGGGTGTCCAGACATCTCGGCGAGAGGCATGGTATACCCGCGAAGGCAAGGAGGGGCCTGAGCGCGTTCATGAAGCACCTGAGCCTCCCGGATCCAAACAATCTTGACCTCCGCCGTGATCATGGCGCGCCTCATCCGTATATCGCTATCCACACTGGCGCGGCTTGTAAGCAATGCGACTACCGTTCGACCAGTCTCGAACTTGTGCGGCGCCATATGTCAAAGCAGCACCGCTGCAAGAGTGATCGCAAGCATTGGCTCCGAGATGACATCGATACGGACGTACGACTACAGAGCTGGACGACGAATGGAGCGCGGGGCTTCTGGATCATTCAAGGTAAAGCTAGCCTAGCAGACGAATCACCGAGCCCAGGTCGCTCTCCACTGCGTCGTCAGCGGGTCACCGCGATGCATGAAGAGGAGACGCGGCGTCTGGCGGAACGCTTTCACGATTATTCGGCAATAGATACCGGGATCGATGACCTGGCCCTCACCAGCAACTGGATCCGTCGTACGGGATGGGCCAGCACTTTTGCTGGTGTCAACCGCCGCCTACTACAAGCCCTTAGCCAAAGCCCGGCTTGGGATGGACGGCACCTTGAACTCGGCGACTACGGAATACGGACGCTTTACAGCTCCGCGGAAGATGAAAAGCGGCTGCTAAACATCGGCATAGCTGTTGGACACTTCTTCGACCAATGTGAAGACACAGCGAGGCATACGGATCACTCCATTCGATGCTGGCTCCGGAGCCACATCCCCGGCCGTCCGTATAAAGCGCCGTTCGAGCTGCCGGGGCGAAGCACTACTACGGTGAAATATCAATCGCTCTGGAAAAGCTTCCTGTATCTCGCCGTTCGCTTGTACCGTCTCGATGGCGTTACCTGCGATGATCTCCTCCGAGGACGACTCTCAGAAAAGCAACGGAAGGCAATTGGATTGCTCTGGGCGGCCACTTATGAGGAACCTTACACCACGGACGACGTAGAGCCCACCGACCTTTGGGATAGTCCTGACGGATATGAATCCGAAAATGCATCTGAAGCCGACACTGACATCGATGCTGCAGCCGACGCTGAAGAGGACCTGTTGCGCCCCCCCAGCCGTACGCAAGGTAGGATGTCGCCTTCTGGCTGTGACGTTTCAAACACCTCAGACAGTGAGTACGAGGACTCCGAGCGAAGCGACGATAGCGAAGGGGTGAGCGAGGCCGACACGAGCAGCGAAGCAAGCCCGGCTGGAGAAGATGGAGGCCTGGTCTCGCAACACGGCCCTCGAAATGGAAACCAAGGTACGTCGAATGAGCACATCGTGTACATTGCGATGAATCTACAAGGCCAAGCTGACTGTCCCAGCTCGTCGGTCCTCGCCAACGACTGCAGCTGAGAGGCGTCTAGCAGAGGCTGTTGGGAAAGTATCACTCTTCTTTTGCAAGGAACCGTACGTGGATAGCAGGTCAAGCTCTACTCTGCTCGTATACTTTAGCGGCGTTCTTGGTTCCTCTACCTCAGGCTCGAACTTCGAGCGGCCACGGAACTATACACCCAAACTCTCCGGACTGATCTATTGCATGCGACTATGCATGCTCGAGGCCACTCTCCCTCGATTTGCACATCCGACTAATGGTTGGCAAGCGAGGCCACGGAACGGGAACTTGAGTCGCCTGGACAGGATCCGTGAACGTTACATGTGCTTCGGCTGTCAAGCCCCGATGGGCGAGCTCCTAAGCTTGCGCTCGTACGGTCGGGCCTTCTCCCGTTCGGATGGGCCGAGCTTCCGAGTGAACTGGAGCGAAGACTCGGAGACCGTTTCTTGGACCGGCGGAAAGCTATCGATGGACCAATTTCGAGACCTGGGGGCGCGCGTATATGATTCCGCAGCTGCCTCGATGTCCCGACTAATGTACGGCCTAGAGTCGCAGCTCCATTTGGACGATATCCAAGACAGACTTTCTGCCCACGAATACGGCTACTCGTTCGTCCAGGACCCGGCGAATGGTCTGCGCTCTGAATATCTCAAGTTATCTTCGCGAGCTTGTTTGAATCCAATTGACGGCCTCATGTCTGGCGAACGATGGAACTTCGACGCCGTCCGCCGTTATCTGACAGAAGAAAGCAATCTCGTGCTTCTCCTCTTCCAGTTGCTCTTTCTCCGCGCTGGGCAGGGTCCGCGAACACTGGAGCTCTCTAGTATTGAGTGCTACAACGGTCCGACTACGTCTCGAGGCTTGTATGTCCACAATGGGTTGATGGTTTATATCACCCGCCATGCAAAGGCCCGACAAGCGACCAATCAAGAATTCCAAGTAGCCCGGTATCTCTCTCACGAAGACTCTGCCCTACTTGGGAGATTCCTCGTTTACGTTCGCCCGTTCGCGGATATGCTATATCGTAAATGTAACGGTCGCGAACAGGACCGTCGCCTTCTCTTCGCCGCACCGGACAATTTCGACCGGCCCTGGAGAGCAGATGTGCTTACAAGAGCTTTAAAGGGGTTGACAACGAGCGTCTGTGGTGCCGCTTTCGGCGTTCAGGTTTATCGTCAGCTCTCAATTGCCATAACCGAACGACACATCAAGAGCATCTGTCGCCCGTTCAACCGGTACGATGACAAAAGCGCGGATGCAGACATCGAGGTCGTATTCGCATGGCAGAGTGGCCATAGACCGGTTCAGCGAGGGACTAGCTACGGCATTGACGCAGCATACCCGGACTCGCTACAGCCCGCCTTACTGCGGGTCTATCATTGGGCTTCTTGCGAGTGGCACCGCTTCCTTCGGATCGACTCGGCAGTTCGACTTAGGATTCCGGTCGACGGACAGGGCTCTCGAGGCCCACAGCAACTCGAAAGCGGAACGAATAAGCGTCCGCTTCACGGCGCTGACGGCGGTCGTCCGCCCAAGCGGCTGCAGAACCATTCTCACGGCCGATCGATATCGCCTCCCTCGATGTGGCAAACGTATGTGCCTGAAGGTCGACATGCGTTGCAGCACCAAATCCCCGCCTCTGCGAGCAGCCTTTCAGTACTCGGGAACGTGCCACAGGGTATGAATGGCGTTGGGGTGTCATCAGGGGGCGCTGGTAGAAACGGCATATCACATATCAGGCGTGGAGAAAGCCCAATAGGCCCTGCGAGTTGGCGATCCGACTCGACAGCGAGACCATCACATGATCGGGACAATTCGAGTGAGGTTGCTGGAGGTTCCGCGTCATCAGAATCGAGTGACGATGCCCAATGCTACGACGAGGGCGA
>JAABUW010010005.1_pt1 | contig 10662 bp, 16 predicted proteins | sample 5560081 | NCBI WGS metagenome assembly JAABUW01 (sample SAMN10711882, study PRJNA513363) | rock metagenome | isolation source: Antarctica rocks | place: Antarctica: Victoria Land, Knobhead sud | reverse complement strand
CAAGACATGGACACCCATTGCCATTGGATGAATGCACTGAAGTGAAAAATGATGTACTCCTTAGTAGATGCAAAATCGATTGACCAAGCTATGTCTGGGCTTCATTAGTTGCTGTAGCGGAGCAAAGGGTGCTAGTATGAATGGCTGCAAGGACGTGCTCTTAGCAATCATAAAACAGAGAGAGGGAGCACTTTCCTTTCTCTGGAATAGTCAGAGATGTGTTAGTGTCTTGCAACATAGTCAGCAGCAGATGCAGCAGGTCTTGAGCCTGTGTTCTGATGACTTCAGGTGGTGAAGTGATCTGCTGATCACACTGTTCTGCCCCCGGCAGGATGCCCTGGTTGCTGTCAACAGCAGTGCCAGGACCACCACATAACTACACCAGCAGGCAGTTGCATGCTGTCTAACATTACCTTGAGTCTGCAGCGTGGTAACAGCTTCTGCAGCCGGGGACCTTCCTCCTTGCTGGGGATCAACAGATCCCCGTCAGCTGTCAGCAGCAACACTCGCTGCTGGATTTTGGGCAGCATGCCCTTGACAACAGCGTTCCCTTGCTTCAGCAGCTCCAGTTTCCACTGCAGCACCGCTGGGGGGAGAATCTTGGACAGGTACCCCAGCTGCGGTATCAGCTTCTGTAGGCTTTCTGCATACTGGGCAGCCTGCAGCCCATCAGCCCATCATGCATGTGTGAGTGACTGCAACACTAGGTGCCAAAACGTCCAGCAATGCACAACATTTGCCTGACTGTGCTAAGCAGGGCCACATGCTTGTTGGTGGCTAGCACGGCAACTTGTGTGATGGCTTTCCATGCGTGCATGGCAACAGTCTGTGATCTTACAGTTGCCATAGATATTCAGCAGAAACGTCGCTATACTGGCGGTGGCAGATACAGGAGGAGCAGTGAGTGGCAGGTGTACCTGAGTTGGCAAGGACGCAGTACGGTCCACATTGACGGCTGCCATTGCCAGCGGGTTGCCCAGCACGGGTGACAAGGCGTAAGGGATGGCACTGTACACACTCTGCATCACAGAATGGCTAGTCAGGGAGTGCTGCATTGTTCAGCTGCTGCACTGCATGTTTGCCTGACAGAAAGCTGACAGCGCAGCTTGACAGCAGATGGTAAAGAACCAAGCAGAGTGTTTAGTCGTGTCTTGGCCCGTAGGACGGATGACTTGACTAAGCATGCTCAAGCAGTCAAGTCAGGTGAACCATATCAAATTAGTGCGATTGTAAAAGTCTGTAGAAATTGCCAGGATTCATTCAGACAGGATGATGCTGCATATTGGCTCTACTGTGGATGAAGAGAGCTCATGCTCACTTCAAGACATTGGTGAAGTAGATAAACTTACGTCAGGTAGTTTGGCCAGAGCAGGTCCCAAGCGAGGCCATATGCTCTTCTCGTAGGAGGTGGCTGGGTTGACCAGCACCAGGCGGTCCACCAAGTCTGTTGTGTCATGAGCAACAGCCAGAGCCAGCACTGCCCCAAAGGACTCTCCCAGCAAATACACTGGCCGATCTGGGTCATCCACATCAACCTCTGCCTCTAGGTATGATCTGCAGATCCATGCTGCATGACTGATGACAAGGCATCTGCCAATGTTTACAATGAAAATACCCCATACCAGATGGGCAGTACAATACCATGGGCGGTGTACCGCTCATCTGGTATGGCATTGCCTGGCATAGCAGTGCTGCCATCTGCAGCACAAGGCCCTGACTATTCCTGCTATGTATACGTATGACAGATAGATAAGTTTGCTTTGAAACATGTCCAATGATAGGCAAGCTTGCATGGTAGCAGCATGCAACAGAAGTCGCTGTGGTTCTTGGAGATGCATGTGCTTGCAGAATATGGTATAATATGCATGCAACGCTGTGCACATGCTGTCATGATAAATCACAAAGCAGCACAGATGCTCTTGCACAGCTTGCCACATGGGTTGGTGAAGGAGGAATTCAGCAAACATACACAGGCAGGAACGCAGGGACTCACTTGATGATCTGGACCAAGCCATTGAAGGGGGTTCTGTCATTGACTGGCACACTGAATGATCTGAAGTCAAAGGAGCCCATCAGACCAGGAAACTGGCGGGAAGCTGCCATGCCTGTGCCATCAATGCCTGGAATGTATAACATGAGGGGCAGGTGTGCCACCTGGCGTTCTGGTGGGAATCCTGGCAACTTGGGGATGATGAAGGTGGGGTCTGCACCTGCATCATATCATCAGCAACGCTCGCTTTAGTGAAATGCTGCTGTTGCATTAGGTTGACAGAGTTGACTCTGTCCATATCTTGGCCACAACAAGCAGTGACGCCATAGCTTCGCTGTGCCGCCTGTTGACTGGAGTATTACCCGGGGACTGCTTGCTTCTGGCTTTGTGGCTTTGACCACATGAAGTAGTGAAAAGTGAACAACATGTCAGCTTGAACAGTCCTACAGGCTTCCTGGCCATCAGCTTTGCTGCTTAAAGCTGTGTAATTACACAGCTTTAAGCAGAATTATGCATGCAAGAGGGCCTACCGCCAACTGCTTGTCTGTCAGCCCTGACAGCTGATTCTGATGTGGCTACTGAAGTTCCAGTGACAGCCTGGGCTGCTGCAGAAGAAGGCATCACAATGCTTTTATCACTGCGCTTGTCTGGTACATCTGCTTCAGCTTCACGAGGCTTGTTGGCTGTCTTTAATTTGCTCTTAGGCCTGGCATTGCTTGCCTTGCCATTAGTGCTGGGAGCTCCAGATGGAGAACCAGCTTCTGTTTGCGATGACGCTTTGGCACTGCTGACAGCGGCCTTTGGCGTTACAGAAGCCATTGGAGAGGGTGCTTTAGAAGCGCTGCTGGGAGCCTCTAACAGTGGCAGGGTTGCAGTTTGTGAGGATGGTGAAGGTCCTGCAGCAGGATTTTGAAGGGACATCTGATTGGTGCCAAGAGTATTTCCCTGCTGCTGTGTGGTGGCCTTGGCGCTGCTGTTGCTACTACTTCGCCTTCTGTGCGGTTTGGTTTCTGCCGTCTTCTGAGCTGGAGTTGACGGTGCGCTTTGGCGCTTACCTGCACGTGGCGACAGGTTTGGGGCAGTTCTTCATGGCTCAACCCATTCAGCGGGACTGCCGATTGACTGATCACACTGAGCTGCATACCTGTCTCCCGCTCACTGGCACTTGACGTTCGACCATTTGCGTCTGAAGCTAAGCGGGCAGCTTTGGACCTTCTGTGCCTTCTGACTGAAAGAAGAGGCAGACGTGTTCCGGCCAAGTGAGGGTGACAAGGGCACTGGTGTCCTTGCAAGCTGTGCATGTGCTGCATGTCTGCAAGTCACACTTCACCAATGACCCGCTGCGCAGCAATGAGCTTTCACGTCACCATAAGTTTTACACAACGAATGCAGCAGGAACGGGACAGCAAAAGGCTGATCGCCTACGCCATTTCTTGCAAGTCAACGACCACCAAGAGACTTCGTACACATGCATGAAGAAGAACTTGGCAAAAGTTGAAGCCAACGCTGAAGCTGGTCTTGACCCTCAATCCCCGTGTGATCACCTTTGTACCGACGAGTCGTGTAAATGCCAGGCAGACGCTGCAATGTAGAAGCTAGTGAGTGACCCACAACAAGGACTGTGGTGTTCTGTTACTGAGGTTATAGGGTTGCACTTATCGGGGATCGTTGCTGCAGTCTCTGTACTGCCGGCCACACTCACCATCCTGCTGAGGCATAAGCTTCCCTTACCCTTGACTCTGACGCTTGGGCACATCTCTCTTGTTGGCTTTGCTGTGGCGTTGGCGACCACAGACCAGTTTGCAGGTCACTCCACACAGCTGTTGGGCAAGGTGCGTGCCTAGCAGGCTTGATAGACCAGAAAGCTTTGTTTTGCTCGCCCAGGCGGAGGTTGACACGTTGCCTGAGAATTTGGCGGTGTCATCGCTGATCCTCTTGCGCTGCTGCCACTCTGCCCTTGCCTCTCCTTGTCCCTGCGTACACCTGACCACTTTGCAGCTTTGAGTGACTATTGATCGAATTCCTTGTGCACTGCTCCAGACAGCGTCTGGAAGCGTTCCGTACTGGAACCTGGTGCTTCTCTGGCCATATCATGTGGGACTGAGAAGCAAGCTGTGGATTCAACGGCGCATCAGCACTGAGCCCCATTGGACTCTCATCACTGACGGCTGGTATGGACAATGCAGTGGCTTGTGCATTGTCGCAAAGTCTTTGCTAGGTCCCACATGGCAATGCATACATGTCAGCAGCATGATTACATGCATCTTGCGTTTTTTTAATAGTCTGCAGCACAGAAATTGACGGCATTTCCTTTGCAGCACCTTGCAGCAACACCACAGCAGGTTGACTTAGTAAATGCAAGCTGCATCAAGGTCAATTATGGCCTGCAATGCTTGCACTGAGGCATATCACCTTGACTTGGAGACAATGCTGCAGCTGATTACCTGACCCCCATCACAAAGTCTTGTTGGGCAATATGCAAGCATCTGGGTACATTGGGCAATACGCAAACAGCTGTATGCATGTCAACTGTCTACTTGAGGCCTGTTTAGTCGCGCATAGCAACAAACAGATGGTAGATGCTGTCTGCAAGCTGGCAAGCTTTGCAAACATGCAATTGACACCTCTGATTTGGCCAGATGCTGGCCTGACATGCCGTCTCAAAGCGTGATCAGACATGTAATGCAGGTACATTGGGGGTTGGCCCAGCTCGCCCAAGTGGATGCCGCCTGGCAACCCCTCCATTGTTGACTGCACCTGTGAGCTGCCGCGCCGGCACAACAACACCTACCTGTGCCTGCCCACCTGGGACACTCATGGTGACCATGCTGCAGATTTTTTGTGCTTTGTTCAGTGCTAGCTTGACAGATCTGTGCTAGTGAATCCTTTGCTTTCCTGCATCTTGTGGTCTTGTTGCCGGTGATCGGCGTCTTGGTGTTGCTGAGGCGGTTGTTTCACAGGTACCTGCCTGTGCTGTTCTAAAAGGTTTTCTCCTGTATGTGCATGGCGTCAGCACACTGCTAGCTCTGCACTCATCAACGCCGCCTGACAGGTTTCTTGAGTTTGCAGTTCTGTTTGCCAAACAGAATCTGCATGGCACCACACTTGCTGCATGCAAGCTTTGCATGAGAGTCTATTATCAAAGAAGCTGTTGTTTGGTGAGATCAAGGGGCGACGTCCTGTAGCCTGAACATGAGCTTTACTAAGCTTGTCTTGTCTGAGTTTGAAAGCAAGTTCAGTGTTGGTGCCAAGTGATGCTCAGGACAAGCCTTTTTGGAGAAGCAAGACTGCCCTCGCACGAACCTAGCTTACATTTCTGTTAAGATCACCACCATGAAAAGGCGTCTTATCAGATGGCACTCAAGTCTGCTCCCACGTATTCTGTGATGAGTTCAGAAGCATTATATGTGGATTGCAGGTCCGGATGTTCAATTGATTGAAGATGGTGTCAAGTGGCTGCTGGAACAAAGAGCAGAAGATAGGCCTGTGTATGTGCACTGTGCTCATGGCCATGGCCGTAGCACAGTGGTTCTGTGTGCAGCTCTTGTGGCAGCTGGTCATGCAAATTCGTTTGTAGAAGCTTTTCAGGAAGTGCAGCAGCTCAGGCCGCGAGTGAAGCTGAACCACAGGCAGCGTAAAGCTCTGGTCGAGTGGGCTGAGCGGCGCAGCAAGCTTGAGTAGCATAGCTATAGGTTTCTGGTAGGTTTAGCTGAGATTTCTTTGTGTATCTTGTCACAGGTTGCTGCTTAGATGCATCAGCACAAAGGTTGAATCTTTGCTGGCCACAGTCAATTTTTTAATCATCAGTGGTAAATTTCGTTTATCCCTTATTGGCTGACATAACGTGTTCATGTCTTTGACGTTGCTGTGAGCATGCGCTTGAACATTGCATAGGGTTCCGAAAAGCCAAGACTGGTATCAACAATGTGTCGCCCGGTATGTTTAAGTTAGTTGTACCACCAAGCAAGTGTAAATTAATTCTGTCACCAAGTAGGCTCCAATCAAGCCCAGCTGGTGCAGACAACATCTGCAATATGACAAATCAGTTGCGTTGCTGGCTTGATTTATCACCGACAGCTTTGTGCACTGTTCAGCTCTCAAGGCTAGATCACCTCAAGCTGCAAATTTGCTACATCAGAAGTCTCAGAACAACAGCGCTGAACGTCACAGAGTTTGGAGTCATACAATATACAAAAGGTATCTGCAGCATATATTTCGCAGCAACAAGTTTAATCAAATCGTATTGAGAAACAAACTGCCTGTGATGTAATTCACTAGCAACAAGACACATGTATGTGTTGTTAGATATCTCCTCATGCATGGTACACTAGATGTCTCCTTAAGTGTGCTGGCTCGCTTGAACTTTGTGACTGCATTCAAAACCTTGCAGAAGCACTCTCAATTTGCTAGCAACTAAATGCTGCAGCTGACCCCTACTTTCTTTTCTGAACTGGGAGCTGACAATCAACTCACATGACATGCAGACATGCCTGCAATACTTTGCAAGGTCAAATCTATCTTGCAATAGAGCCATGCATGCACCGTAATCTGAATTGCGGCACATATGAAACAATCCGAACTCCAGCACACCAAGACACACTGCTGTCAACCACTGTGTACAGCAGCATGTGATGCTGTGCAGCTGGACCATGAGTCCCAAAACTTCTGACAAGTGGTTCCTCAACCATTCTGTACTGGCAAATAGTGATGCTTTTAGCTATCCTTCTTATCGCCTTCAGACTCGCCATCATCTGAAGCAGGTTTGCCATTTGGGTCTGCTTCACGTATGGCGGGAGAAGCAGGGACCTTGATGGGACTGGTTAGCCAGTCCCCATCCAAACGCAGGGATGACCCTCTGCTAAGTGATGCTCCTCTGCTGAGACGTCCTGAGCTGCTTCGGCTGTGTCGCCTCGTGAGTGGCTGAGCAATGTCCCCAGACACTGATCCCTGATCAACCATGCTTGCTTCTTTTGCTGCTTGTCTGCAGCCCAATCAGACCAATGCAATTTGCAAACGCAACCTCTGGGCATATTTGCATCCACAAACAACTCGTCACTCCATTTGGACTTCGCAACAGAAGCTGGTCGGCATAAAAGACCAATCAAGCTAGCAATGACCTGCATAAACCTGCAAATAATGCTGCAGCGTGAAAGCAACATCAGTGCACGAAGGTGCGCTGAGAAGGCCAATGACAACTTTGAGGCACATATGTTGAGCGAGAAGCATCAAGCCTACTTTTGCTTCTGTGAGGCAGCCATTTCTTCCTCAGAAGCATCATCTGTGTCCTCGCCTGCCACATCTGCTACAAAGTCAGTGATGTAGGTGCCCCACAGAGCAAGACTGGTAGTCAAGGACGTTGCTACATTCTGTATGGCTGCTAGTGCTGGGCTTGGGGCAGCCTCCGCCTGCACCATTGTACACAAGTGGCTGGAAAAGGTTAAGGACGCAGTGACACCAGTCTTGCACTCATGCATGCAGCAATCTGCGCAATGCATGAGCTGTGGCCAAGGGTGCCGTAGCAGCCCACCGGCATGCCTTCTTGTTGGAAGTGCTCACGCCGATGAAAGCCAAAGTGTTGCAGATATGTTTGGCTTGACGAAAGCAAGGTGAAACTGAGACTACAGGGCTAGATGCAAGTGCCATGTATAAGTGGCAGCATGAACTTCTGTTGCATTGCTTACATCAGTAGCTCGGCTACGAGGCGCTGCTTGGCAATGTGAGTACCAGGCCGGTGAATGAGCATCCTCATCTGCTGGGTGACTGTTGCTGTGCCTTAGGTCACCATTTTCAGCTGCTGTTGATGCCTGTGGCAGCATCATTTGTGCTCAAATATCAAAGTGACGGTGAATGTGACTTCGTTGGCACACAGATATTGGGCAGGCATCACCTGCTGAAAAGGAGAGAGGAGGGGTGGCTTTGCATCGTGTTGCTTCCCCTTGGGCCTTGGAATCTGCTTCCTCTACAGTCAATGCAACAGCATTTGTCAGCAGGACACAGGAGTCTGACTACATGCTTACGCGGACTAGTCGATAGCGCGACACAGTAGGAGCAGTGCTACCATTGCACAGCGTATGTCGGTGTCGCTGTGCCAGTCAGGCAGGCAGCGGGTGAACATGCAGCTGCTTGATTTAAAACAAAGAAAATTTTTTGAGCTTTTTGCGTTCTCCAGCGTGAGGCTCTATGGCGCAGCGACCCAGCCATGGGACAACAAGCAGGTAGGATGCGACGGGCCCTATATATGGACGCACCTTGTCGGCTGAAGATCCGACACTTTGATCTGAACTTAAGTGTCTGTCGATATCGATACCGCTATTGCTCCGGGACCTCTGCAGGTATGGTTCGTGCCCATGATCTTGTGCAGGCAATATCTGCTGAAGCACGGCTACTTCGTTTTCGGAGTTCATTTGGAATTGTATGAGCTATGTAAGCAAGGCTCTGCGCAAGATTAATATGGTGCCGACGCAGCCGTGCTCGGCAGTGCAAGTGTTGAGGGGCCAGAAGGGCCATCAGTCAGGTGCCAGCAGAAGAAGAAGGCTACTGCGAAAATCTCAACACCCACTTCAAAATGACTCATTCAGTGATCACGCCATACTTACGCTGTTCTCTGCGCTCCCAAGCGAATGAGGGTGGGGGGGATCTCCAATAGAAACTGGCTGTGCACTTGTGACAAGTCGCTCTGAAGCACAGTTCGAAGCTTGATTTGCCAAACTAGATCAAACCGACAGCCTCCTCTGCAACAGCAGATCGGCTTCCATGCCTCCTCGCTTGTGGCAAGTCAAGAAGTTTCTACGACCGGCAAACTTTCGGCAGCGGCACTTCGGTAGCAACGCCGAAACAGTGCAAGGTGAAGCCAGCATTGCTCAGAATGCACTGCCCTTCAGACCTGCACGCCGTCTGCACGCCTTGTGCAAGCTGGTTTCACAAGACTCGGCAGGGCATTTTGTGCCTCAGCATGATGCGTGCGGACAATCTCAAGCCTGTCATCGACATTGAGAGCTTGAGCTAGCGCCGTCATTACCAGCTTGGCTATGCTTCAACAAAACTTTGCTTGTTTCCGAAAAAGCATGTGTTGCTGCTGTGGTGCAGTTTATGTACTTGATCCAAAAATACTTTTCAGCAGCAGTCCATCAGATCAAATCAATAGCAGCCAGCAAGACTGGCAGAGCAGCAATGCTGCTGCCCCTTACGTCCAGGTCTCCTTGCCCAGAGCCTTTTTGCCAAAACTTTCAGATGGCCAGTTTCAGCTAGGGGAAATGGATGACCCTGGAAACTCTTGGGTGTTTGGTGAAGAAGGCGAACTTTTTGAGCAGAAGCTACTGGGCTCCCACAAGGTGAATTCAGGATTCACAAGCATTGTCACTGCAGAGGCATTTGATGAAATGCAGCGAGGGGCTGATGACAATGTCAAATTGAAACTGCCCACATGGTCTGACTTCACCAAAATCGTGACAGGAGATGATGTGACATGGCCTCACCCTCAGCTACAGCCTCTCTTCTTGTTTGCTGGTACCATCGTTGAGTCTGATACAGCTAGTGTATACAGAAATCCTGCTTCTGGGGCATCTGTGACAGGCTTGGTTATCTCCACCAATGCAGAGGGTGTAGACTGAAACATAGGCATGCAGTATTGTATTCATTTGCAACCCTTTGTTGAGATACTCTCAGGCAGTATTTGTGTCACAAGTACACTTAACGCTCTTGGGCACAATGTCCTGCAAGCGGTTATACCATCTTGTCGAAGGAATTGCTGATTACAGATTGCCCAACCGACTTTTGCACAGTAATTGTCCCTGATGGGCTGCCCTACTAGGTGAAACATTGCCTGCACTGCATGCTAACGCAACACAACGCATACTTGCATGTGCACAGTGCCAGTATCACTCAGCTCAAAAGTGTCGACCTTGTTTAAATGTAGGCAGGTTAGCTAATTTGCTACATAGCTCAAATTGCGTACTCTGCACCTGAAGTAGAGCTGAGCTGCATCTACAATCAGGTCAGCATCAGGCCAACATTGTGCGGGTATCAGCTCATGCTGTGCTTGTCATCAACGCACTGGTTTTTTGTGATGCACGATGGTAACGCTTTTGGTGCGGAGTCGACACATGTGTACCGCCCTGCAAATACCCTGGCCAGAGGTGAGTTGCAGATCTCAAGCACAAACGTCCTGCTGATCAGCATCACCAGTCTTGTTCTTCTTGTGCCAGCACAGATCAGTCAACCCTTGCATTGTGCTTTGATGTGTGCAGCATTTCAAGTCACTTTGCTAGAAGCTACAGAAAGCAAGCTGCATAGAGCGCCTGTGTGCAAAGTCAGGATTCCAGCCACTGGCCAAGGCCATGCGAACTTGCTGCTGGGCATCCATTTGGCCTCCAGGAGGGGGTAGCTGGCTGGATACAGCCGCTGAGGCTATGGGCTGGGGTTGGCCAAACCCAAGGGGCCTGCACCCGGCAGACATGCTTGCCGCCGCAAAACATAATTGCATGCATGCCATTTGTGAGGTAGAACACAATTGCTTGTCTGGGATCATCAGCACGCAAGCAACAAGCTGTGCTTAGAACAAGGTGCAAATTTGGTGGTGTCCAAGATGCTGCATGACAGTCACAATGGCAGGCTGCAAGATGGGCAGGCTGAAGGATGGGCACACAGTCACAAGGCTGAGGATGTTTGTGATG
>JAABUW010010004.1_pt1 | contig 10663 bp, 14 predicted proteins | sample 5560081 | NCBI WGS metagenome assembly JAABUW01 (sample SAMN10711882, study PRJNA513363) | rock metagenome | isolation source: Antarctica rocks | place: Antarctica: Victoria Land, Knobhead sud | reverse complement strand
GGCGATCTGCTGGCTGTACGGTGCCGGCCTGCTGTTCAGCTCCTTTGCCTCCCTGGTCTTCTGGGGCCAGCCTGCCGCCAAGCTCTGGGAGAGACTCAGGACTCGCTTCACCCGAGTCGTGCCTGTCGGCTTGCAGGTCTGTCACTCCTCCTGCTCTCTGTCAAGGCATAGATGAGCAGAAGGGAGCCCAACTCAGAAGTTTACATCAGGCATCTGGGAATGCAAAACCCCATGGGGACATCAGGCCTGGTCTTGAATCTGCGCTGCTGCTTTGGCTGTCCAGCAGGCATGCAAGTTAAGCATGCATTGCAAGGCAAAGCATTGCAGCTTTCACGCTTGTGTAGCCTGCAAAATGTTGAGCACAGACACAACCTACTGATAATTTTTGCATCACCCAGCATTGTCTTGCAACAAGCTCATAGAAGACTAGAGTGTGTAGTCTTACACTGCATGATATCAACAAACAAGAGATATCATTTCTAACATTTACCCTTACTCAACATCAAGTTGTAAAGATAAGCTGTGCATATCCCTTGTGGCGGACACATATGCTTTCAAGGTGGCTTCCAGGGCGCAAAGGATTACCTGGATAGCCACCTGGGCCCTTAAAACATGTGCCACCTCTCTGACACCCCCTGCTGTGGGCATGTACAGCTCACCACCATAAGTGTGACACTGAGGGTACTTATGTTGGGTGGCATGCAGGATGCAAATGAAGCTCAGATTGAGCAGATGAACGGCAACTGTGCAGTCTGTTGGTCCTCCATGAGTACAACCCCTGCCCATTCATCTTCCTCTACCCCCACCATCCCAGAGCAGACCCAAGCCCAGACCCCTAGAGAAGAGGAAGAAGAGCAGGCCCAGCATCAGGCCCTTGCAATGCGGCCGCAGGGGTTCATGGAAGTGCCGGTCAACATCCAGTCTGCTCAGATGGTAGACCCACTGGCAGGGGCTGAGGAGGAAGAAGATGAAGGGGCACTGGCGGCAGATGCCTGCAAGGCTCTGCCATGTGGTCATGCGTTCCATGACTCATGCATAGCAAAGTGGCTGGCGCAGTGCCATGTGTAAGTTCCTGACCAAAAACCACTAGCTATTAAATCAACACTAGTAAAATCAGTCAAGTTCTCAGCTGCATGCCTGATGAGGAGGTGTGGCATTGCCATGTGCTTGGAACAGTGTTCACGTACAACAGCAGTTGGAGTTGCCAGGTACGTATGCTTCAAAATGCTGGATGTGGCATGTCAGCAAGGGCAGTTGCAGCTGGTATGAAGCTGCACATCATGCCATCATGCCCTGAGCTCAATCCTGTCTTCAAGCAGGTGCTGATGCTCAGACCTGAATGTATAGCCACATGCTAAGCCTTGTATGCTGCTCGTGAAATGCAAAGCCTTGTCATCTTGCCATGCTGCTTGTGACATGCCAATGTCTGTACATCGTAGCTGACAGTGAAATTTATGCACCATGTGTTGCAGGCAAAGCAGGCAGCCCACGTGCCCCATGTGCAATTTAGTCATCAAAATGGAGGTCAGCTACCAATTTAGCATGTTCCTACCCTGGCCCTGGGCCCGTGCCCAACAGCCCCAGCACCATCAAGAAGCTGCTGAGCCCACTGGTGAAGAAGAGAATGCTGAAGCCATACAGCAGCATCAGCAGCAGCATATCCGTCCCCAGCAGCAACAGTACCATCCCCAGCAGCAGCATCAAACTGGCTCTCAGACAGGTGTCCAGCATAGTCATCAGAGCATGGAGGGAGCTTGGCGCCATCACTCAGCAGATTTGGCGGGAAATCTGCCACAGCAGCAGAGCTTGGAGGAAGACTGGTACCATGTTCCCGCCCTTTCAGCAGCTGATGACTACGATGCTCCTACCCACTCCAGTCTCAGTCCTGGGCTTGCTCAAGAAAAGCTTGAAGTGTCGCAGCAGTCACACGCTCTGCGAGCTTTCAAGCCAGGTCACATGCGTGGGTTTGCCGCCAGTGCATTACTCAACCAGGCATCATCCTCTTCTTCTTCTGGTCCTGCCACATCTCGACCGTGGGGCAGGGACAGAGGGCATGCCGCAGACAGCCCTGTCACTGGAGGGCAAACCCGCGCCAGCTCTGTACTTGCTGGGATGGGCCCTGCAACCTCTACTGGCACCTCATTTGAGGAAACCCATGCACATCAGGTGCATGTGGCAGAAGAAGAGCATTCACAAGGCTGCAGTCAAGATGCGATCGCTGAGCAGCCACAGGAGCGCAGAATGGCGCGCAGAAGCTTCACGCCTGCTGCTTTGATGCGGCGCATCCTGGGCACTCCACGCAGGAATCGTGAGAATGGTGGGCTGGCGCGTGCTGGCAGCAGCAATGTGGGCAGGATGTCTGCAGCTGCTAGGACAGATCTTGCTGATGCAAGTGCCATGCCTGCCACCAATTAGATGCAATTTGCTTGTATGTACATGTACATTAGAATTCCGGGCAGCTTGCGCATTTTGCAGGTTACAACTCTTTCATGACGTCAGCACTGGTAATTTCTGCCCTAAACTAGATTTCTGCCCTAATTGTACAATTCCACATTATTTCATTTTGTGCCATGCCTTCACACTTCACGGTAGTCTTTGTAGATATATACATATTTTACATACCACATGCTACAAGTCACGATGATGCGTTCAGTAGAACTAACTGTAACCCTCATTAGTACATCAGCAAGTGACCAGCACTGTGAGCTTGCTGCAGATGACAGAAAGGGATTCAATCAATATACTTGATGTCCTGGGGGGCCCAAAAGACCCAAAAGACAAGAAGTTCAGTTCAGTGAATTCATACAGACAAGATTTGCCTCCTACACGCAAAGCATTCACTAAGGAAAACACCCCATGCATTTGGTTCACACAAAGTCATAAAGTCTGCAATGGTACAACAGTGCTGCAGGAGGTCTAAATGCTGTGACCTGTTTTATGGCTGTACGCTACTGAATCTGTCGAAGCGGATGTGGTTAGATTCCTGAGCAGTCGCGTTTAAGCTTGGACTTTAAGTAACCTAACAATGCTGCCTGAACTCGCGACTATCATTTGCAAGTCCCAAGTAACAAGCATGGCACTGTTGCCGTACGAACTGCATGCGCGGTCCATCAAACCCGTGTGTGCAGCGGCGTAGCATCATAGCATGCGGACTGCAGGTTACCCTTTTGCAACGCTGACACGCTCTTCTGGCTTGCTGAGGTACATGCAATGAAATTTATAATCGTGATAGGTATCTTGTGTGGTCCAGCGAGCTGCGAGGCTCGACAGCTCGATCACAGCAGACTTGTCTCTGCAGAGTTGGCTCACAAGCAACAGCAAGCTTCGAAAAGAAGCGTACTTGCAATCAAAGCAGCTGGAAACAAGGGAGACAACCCGTTCTAGCTGTGCACGTATCTCACGCTGCTCGAGTCGTTCGCGAGATCAGGTCTGCAGCTGACTACTGCTGTAGATGCTTTGTCAAAACACCCATCTGCTAATTGGAAGGTGTGATAAACAGAGAGGAAGATGTAGAGGGCCTCACCTGCTTGCAAGCTAAAGCGTTTTATGATCCATGGGATAATGTCTGGATTGACGATTTCTTCTTGAAGCTATTTGAGGTCAGCAGCATTTACTGAAGCTATGCACAGCAAACATTAGATGACTCAAATGCCTGATCCTGCTGCATGGTGCATGCTTGATCTCACAGCCAACACTTGACCCAAGTCCGCTGCCTCTGCAGGCAGATGTGCGAGGTATAATCAAATCCAAGCTGAAAGATCAGGACAAATCTAGGTAAGGCTCTGCTGAAACCCTTTTGACACAAAGAGCATTTTCCTGCGGCAAAGGCTGCAACAGTTTGCGAGCTGATCCGCTTGTGCCATTTGGCATGCTTTTGTGCTGTTGCAGTTCACAAACTGATTGACCTGTTGAGGCCCAGTCATATCTGGCTTTGATATAGGTTTCAAGCATTTGTAGCTGAGGGTAATGGCCCTGACAATCCATTGACAGGGGTTGTAGAGGTGTCATTGCAAAGCAGCCAGGTATACAGGCACATAGATCATCTTTTGCTGATGGTTCATAGCCCGTAATGCGCTCTACATGTTCAACAGTGTCATTTCATTTCAAGACCCCTGACTGATCAGAGCTGCACCTGCTGAACTTCAAGCCCTGTGAGCCATCTGTTTTTAGGCTTAAGACCTGATTTTTGCCAGGTTCAGAGCCAGTCACAATTGCTTGCAGGAAGTCATACAAGCTCTTGGGGCTGCTTCTGGTGAGACATATGCGTACATAGCCTGTATGGCTGTGGCTGAAAAATCACGCCGAAAGGGCATAGCTTTACAGTTGCTTCAGGCTGCAGAGAAGCAGGCAATGGAATGGGATCAGAACGTCACAGCATTGCATGTATACACAACAAATGACATTGCAGTCAAAGCGTATGAGAAAGCAGGGTACACACCCTTGAAGAGAGATGGCAGATGGAGGACACTGCTGGGTGCCCGACAACGAATTTTGATGTGTAAGAACTTGATACCTTGATGCTCCCGGCTGACACAATTGGTTCTTTCTGTTGTGTTGGCTGCTCAGCAAGTTGCTGATGCCTTACTCAATATACTGTCACAAAAGTCGATCTGACTGACCACTTGCCATACTCCTGTGCTTCCCTTGTCATGCTGTGTCACTCTTTTGGTGAAAAACAACTCTATGGGCTTGAAGACTGACTTTTGAAGGTAACAGCTGGGAACTTAGGCTTGGAGATTTGCGAATTCGTACTACTACTCAGCATGTCACCAGATCTGAGCAAGTACAAGGTACCATTGGTGATCAACTTCTTGTCACATCTATCGACATTGGAGGCACTGCCTACACCAATGCAAGTACACAGGGATGCACAGCTTGTCCCTGACCTTAGCGCAGCCAATGACAGCATATGCAAGCTGCCACCAGAATGTGATGCAGTCACAGTGCACTTAAGTGCAAACAGTGAAATCATCAGCTGGAGCAAATACAAAAGCAAATATCAATGAGTCAATGCAAGTCAGCCATATCCATCCTTTCTAGAATTCGGTGTCTAATGAGTGGCTCGGCGTCCTCTTGGGACATGAAGAAGACAGCGTTCTTCTGGAAGTGGATGGTGCCATTGCTGGCCACCATTTCTCCATAGTCCTTGAGCGCTCTGACCTGGATTTCAGGGTCTTTGGGCGGAATCAGATCCTGCACATTATCATTTCAGATGTTTAGCACAACTATCAATCATTCATAAGTGTGATGGACCTGCAGTCAACTTCTGTCATGTGACTTTGCGGTCATGTGACTTTGCTGTCATGTGACCTTGTTGCAAGCTGAGGAACAGAGTCTTGTGCAAAGGACTTTGAAATTGCAGATGCAAGGGCTTGGGCAAAGCGACCTGCCATTCATCTTGCTGCTGGATACAGAAGGCAGGAAGCGTTGGGCAGAGACACTGAGGGCAGTCAAGGACATGGTGTAACTTTATGGCAACATGGTTTTACTCCACTGCAACATGGTTTTCCTCTACAGCAACACGGTGTTACTCTACAGCAACATACCACTGTCAAGTCTTGTCCAATACCCTCACCAGGGCGCATGTATCTGGTCAGAAGCCTATCATATCCCTTGAAGAACTGCAAACAATCAAGCCTTCACAGTTGCGGCAAGGGTGCTGGCTACAACAAAGCAAGACATGAGCTGTGCACTCGACTTTTGAGTGCAAACTCGAAATGCAGGATGATCACCATTGACGCATGCTGACAAGAGGCAATTCTTGTCCTTCACGCTCCCAGCTCATCACGAGCCGGAAAGCTTTGTTATTGTTAGTATCCTTCTTGTTACTACATGATTGCTAATGTCCTCTCAACATGCAGGCTGGCTTGCAGTGGGACACTGGTTAGGCAGAATGCAGGCTGACCTGTAGCTCGGCTGTGCTCATGCTGCTCTTGACATCTTCAGGCAGGCTCCTGCCTTGCCATCTGAGGGCTTTGATGCGCTCCAGCCGCATTTGACTGCAAGCACAAGGCTCACTTGTCACAGGCTGACCTCTGCAGTGACGCTGTACCACCGGAGAGACCTGCAGGATGAGTGACATGCCAATGTCTGCCTGATGCCTGATGATCACTGAAATCTGCGATGACTTAGCCAGATTGGAGCGTCTCGCTGTTGAAGAGCCTAAGTACAAGATGTGAGCGGTGCATGATGAACCTCAGCACCAGCATGAGCACACCTGTACGCCAGGAGCAGCCTTTTGTTGCGCAATATGCTGCTGTGATGCACCACAATGGTGGACACATCTTCAGGGAAGCTATCAATCTTCCTATTGCTGGCAGGGACTGAGCCAAAGGTGCCTGCCTGCTCTGACTTCTGTACCTTCTCATCTGCTGCCCTGTATGCTGCAGGTTTTCAAGATCTGAAAGAACTCACAACATTGCTTTCGCAGATGCATAGAATGCGCCTGCCTACATGTCACCACAATGGTGCAAGGGAAACATTGGCGCTGCTGCCAGAAGCTTACATGAAAGCAGCATCCAGCAGAGCCTTATGCTCCTGTATCTCTTTTTGCACAAGTCTCACAAGCTCGTCCTATAGCAAGGAGTGTGCAGCTTGAGCAGTGCAGCCATACTCTTGCTGCAATACTATCTGACGTATGGCCTACATTGTAGGGTGGGAACACTTCAGGAGGGCACATAGCGATTTCTTTGTACAGCTCAAGAGCTGTTTTGCCAAAGACTGCCATGATATAAAAGCTTCCGTCTCGCAGATGCACCGCAGCTGCTTGTCCCCAGTGGCGTAAACACCTGCGATCGCTGTGATCTTTCCCAGCCGAACACAAGTTCAGCTTCCTTGCCGACTGAAGCGGTGGCAGCCCACTGCGATGCAGTTGAAACTGTTTCCTGAGCAAAATAGGAGACAGTGACAGATTTGGTCAAATTTCCGCCAAGGGCTCCGCTATTGACAATGTTGGCCTCCCTAACCGTTTTGAAATTGCATTGACTGCAAGTCAACTTGCCTGACCAACAGCAAGGCAGGACGCATGAAAGCTCTGCGCGGACGAGCGCCGTGGTTTTGGCAACAAATTAAGATCCATGCGCTGCAAGGAGGACACCTTGGATTGCTCAAGTCCTGTTGGCCTGCAGAAGCCTTCCACCCGCAGGATCAGTTTAAAAGCCTTGAACTTGCGTTCTAGCAACCGTGCTGGCAGGGATGAAGAGCAGACAGTATCCCAGGTGCCACTTCAAGTTGCATCTGTATCTTTTGTCCGGCTTCGGCACTAGTATGAGTGAAGGCTGAGCTGCCATGCTGCTGCATGCAGATACCAGAAGTATCCAAGCAAGGAAAACAGCAGTGGTGCCGGAAACAACGCTGGTGCCGCGCATGATGCACCGTCAAAAGCAAGTGCTGTTAGTCTTGCCACACGGCAGGCTGCTGTTTTGCTTGCGCAACAGCAGCAGCTTCAGCAGCAGCAGGAGATGCAGGCCACCCAGCATATGAGTATCAGCTCATCCCTGGATTCATTACACAGCTCAGGTACATTCGCAACCCTCAACCCTCCACAACCATGTGCTCCTTGTCTAATGGCACACAGATTGTCTCTCCCCACCGCCTCACATTCTTTAACTTCCCTTGCAGCGTATGGATCTGAGGCCCCTGCTTTGCAGCCAGCCTATGAGCAGCCAGCTCATCACTACAGCCACCCTGCGCAGAACATGCCAGCAACGCTGCTCCATGACAATTACCGCGAGACCCTTGCTCAAGTCAGCTCTGCTATTAGGCATGACGTGGACCAGTTTCTTGTAGCTCTACCCTTGGGAACAAGCCCTGATGATGCTGCGGTGGAGGAGGCGGTGGCATCCAAGCTGTATGAAGCACTTCTTAGCAAAGCAGTCATGCAGCACAAGCTCACAGAATGGTGAGTTTGCAACAATGGTCGATGGTGGCCCAGCATGCATGGAAGCGCACTCATACATAGGGCTCCGGTTTGGTGCACAGTCTTCACCATTTCGCAACATGCCGCTGCAGATGCATCCCTGCTGTTCAATATGCATGCTGTTGTACCGAAATAGGAGAACAGCTTGACCTCCAAGCTACACTTGCAGGGCTCAGGTTGCGACACAGCTGAAGGATTTGGCCCAGCATCAGCATCAACAGCTCAGGCATGTGGGGGGTCATACCCATAGCCACCAGGAGTCCATGGGTGCTGCTAACATGCACACAAGACCTGGTCAAGGCGATGAAATGACTGAGCTGAAGGCCCTCATCCATTCTCTCAGGCACAGAACCATCCCTTGCAAGATTGTGTGCAAGCATCAAGCGAAACACTCTTGCCTCTACGCTCACACCTGTCAGCATGGCTGCAGCAACTGCTGCCGTGTTGGCTAGTGCTGACTTTTGCAATGCTTCTTACACAAATGCAGCACAGTCTCATGCTGAGTCATCAGTCACTTCACTGCACTACACCTTTCTGTCAATACAACACTGTACCTGTCTGTGAACAAGACACTGTATCTGTCTGTCTGTGCTCCTGTGCCTGCTGTTGACAGCAGAAAGTCAGACTGGCTGGTGATACCTCAACACCCATGTATCTCGCTGGCATGTGTGAGAACAATGCAACACATGCAAAGCAGAGTGCCTTGGTGTTTGCATGGCATTCGCATTGGCATTTGCATGGCCGCAGCAAGCATCAGTGTCAGTCAGCTGTGTTACAGGATGGATATGTCCCAGCAGCAACATTATGAAAGACCCCGCAGTGCAGCAGGCACACAGCCTACTGGCCAGAGCAACCAGGCCTGGGAAGAACAGGCTGCTGAGCTCCAGCAGTTGAAGGCTGAGCTGGTGGCAGCCCAGAACAGGCTCAGAGAGGCTGGTGAGCTTGCGTGCTGTTCAGCGCAATCCGTACTGTGAATACGCATCAGGGCAATCATTGTGGCCAAGGCGTCGCTGAGTAGGGAACACATTGCCTGTTGGTGAAACCTGTACAGCTTGCTGACACACCATATGCAGATAGTGAGTGTGAGCAAGCCATCTCTCTAGCACAGCTGGACACCAAGCATGGCTTGTACACCAAACATGCCATGAATAACATAACTGTAGCAAGTCTGATTAGTTTTCAGGACAGCATATCGGTCACAAGACTGGTTACCCTAGTCATACACCTCCTGGTCTTTGTTGTCAATCACAGGCAATTTTCCATGGTCCTGGTTATGCATGACTTGATGCAACAAGAACCTGCAGATTCAGAAATGCAAGAGTCCACATGATTTAGTGCTGGCCAAACCCAACATACATGACCTGACGCAAAGTAAGAGTATGCAGATTCAGAGACCAAGGTGGGAAGGGTGGAGCAGCAGCGCATGCGCAAGGCCCTCATTGATGCCGAGATGGAGCTGCAACAGGGTGCTGTAGCTGCTCAGGACAAGCGCAAGGCTCTGCAGGTAGCATTCACATACCCCCACATGGTGTTTGGCCTAGAAGCTTGTCATGACCAGAGGAAAACGCATGTACTGGCATAATTGTGCACTTTCCCAATGTCAGCGCTGCAATGCTATAGCGACTCAAGCAGTAGGACACCATTGCAGACTGATGTTTCAGCGGTTCATGTTTGCTAATGCATTTGTCTGTGCGCAACTTACATGTCAAAACAAGATCCCATGGTCACCAGCAGAATTACGCGGCTCAGGGTGGCAAAGTACACAGTGGCAATTATTACACAACAACAGTGCCTCAGCATTGGACAAATTGACGCTATGCAGTACCTCGGCATCAGCCAGACACACATGCTCACTGACTGCCACAGCTCAGCAAACAAACAAGCTTATATCAAATCAAGCCTGCTTGTGAGAGGATGTCCGGGCTTTCTTTGTTTTTGATCTTTTCAGTGATCATTGTCCCTAGCTCTTTGCTTCTTGCACAGGCTGCTGAAAGCCAGCTGGCTGAATTAAAGCAAGCAGCTGGTGAGGCAGTCAGCGAGCTGGCAGAAGAGAGAAAAAGAGGAGTGGTCAAAGAGCGTAAGCTGATGGACCGCACTCATGAAGCTTCCAAGCTCAGAGAGCAGCTACACGAGGCTGAGAGTGCCCACCAGGTGAATGCAAGGACTGCTTTGATGTCAGCCAGCATGTGGCATGGCCACAAGGCAGCTATCCAGGCTGTTTTGCCTCATGTTTGCAACCCAGCAATAGGGCACTTTTCCAGCATGGTTCTTGGCAATGACCTTGCCTTTTTCTGGTATGCATTGACAGGTAATGGTGACCTGTCCTACCTGCTCTTTGATGGTCTTGGGGTGATTGCCTGAAACCTGCACATCTCATGCCGTCTATGACTCAAGTCCAGCTCTGAATGCACTGACGCATGACCATCCTTTTCAGCCAGCTCCAGTCCTGGAAGTTTGACAACAAGGCAAGCTTGATGTGGTACAGGCCAAGGTTTCAGCGCTGCGCTCACAGCTGCAGCAGACTCATGCCAAGGATGACCAAATTGCTCAATTGGAACTGCAGCTTCACACAGCTTCACTCACCTCTGCTGCTCAGCAGCAGCAGCTCCAGAAGCTGCAACAGCAGCTGCAGGTATCAGCTGCCAGCTCAGCAGAATCTGAGTCTGAATCTCAGCAGCAGCTTGAGGCAAGTAGAGCGGAGTCTGCCCTACAATTGAGCAAGGTTGAGCAGCTGGATCAGCAGAT
>JAABUW010010002.1_pt1 | contig 10665 bp, 9 predicted proteins | sample 5560081 | NCBI WGS metagenome assembly JAABUW01 (sample SAMN10711882, study PRJNA513363) | rock metagenome | isolation source: Antarctica rocks | place: Antarctica: Victoria Land, Knobhead sud | reverse complement strand
AGTCGAACTGGTCCTTGGGCGACCTGCCCGCGGCGGTGGTGGACAGCAGCATCGTGTCGTCGTCGAGGTATGCCGTGACGGCGCCGCCGGCCTGCTTGGCCAGGCGGCCGGTCTCGAACCGGACCGTGCGGGTGCCGAACCTGCCGTTGTCGATGACGGCTTCGGCGAAGGTGATCTCTGGACCCTCCATGTGGGCCCTCCATTTCTTTGTCTCTCAGTCAAGCAATGGCAACAGGATCGTCGTTGTCCGCTGCCTCATTCTGTGGTGGCGCCGGAATGGCGCCGTTCATGCGAAAGGGCGGCCTCCGCTGGAACTGCGCGGATGCCGCCTCTCGGGTGAAGACTACCGGCGCAGGCCAAGGCGCTTGATGAGCGAGCGGTAGCGCTCGACATCGGTGGCCTCGAGGTAGCGCAGCATCCGCTTGCGACGGCCGACCAAGAGCAGCAGGCCCCGGCGGCTGTGGTGGTCGTGCTTGTGGCTCCGCGAGTGCTCGGTAAGGTCCTTGATGCGCTGCGTCAGCATCGCGATCTGGACCTCGGGGGAGCCGGTGTCACCGTCGACGGTGGCGTACTCGGTCATGATGGCCTGCTTGACGTCTGACTCCAAGGGCATGGACGATCCGACTCCTTTTCGTTCACTGTTTGCGCGGTGCGCCAGGGCAGATCCACCTGGGCTCTCTCGGTCCGCGGCCGTCACACGGCATCGCCAACCGTACCAGCGGGCCGCTTCCCCGCCCTAATCCCGTGGGGGCAGCGACCCCGCCCCGGACCACGACACCACGCCGAGGTGCGCTCGTCGTGGCGCCTCACCCGGACGTCCCGTCTCAGGGGCCGTGGGCGACGCGGTGCCTCGGTTGGTAGAGCAGGATGTCGTCGGCCCCCGGCACCTGGAGGTCGACCGCGACCCCGAACCCGCGGTCGGCGGGCTCCCAGGAGAAGCGCGCCCCGCGCTCCGTCAGTTCGGCCATGGTCGCCGTCAGGTCGTCACATCAGCGACATCTCGTGGTGCCGAGGTGCCGAGAAGGACTCCGCGCCGTGCTCGCTCGACGTCGGATGCACGCCGAGCTCGCTGCGCCCGGATCGGAAGATCAACCAGTCCTCCTGGCTGCCGGTGCTGGTCTCCTCGGGCACAAGGGCCAACCAAGGAGGTCTCGGAAGAAGGCGCGGGTGGCCGCGGGGTCGTCAGAGCAGATCAGTGTATGAACGGCGGTGATCATGCCCTCAGGCGTATGCCGGGCGGCGAGGATGTGCGGCATTTCAGCGGGCGGGGCTTCGTCGTGCGTGGTGAGCTTCAGTCCGGGCGGCCCCAGCCTTGACCCCACGGGCGGCCCAGGCGCTGGCGTGCACCGTGAACGGCGGGTCGGGCAGCAACTCTCGGCACCGTTCCCGCAGCGCGGTCCGACCTGAGGGGTCCAACCTCCCGACGTGGTCCCCGGCCGGTCCGACGCCCAGGGTGTAAGGCGCCCACCACTCGTCGAACGAGCTGAAGGCGCTCGTGACGGTCAGAGCCGTCTCGACGACGTCCTCGAGGCCCACCGCTGTCAGCAGCGAGCCGAGCTCTCCCTCTTGCGCGCCGGGGCGACCCGACTCATCGAGGACGTCAGGGTCGAGCTCCGATGCCGCCCGCCAGAACAGGCTCAGCGGCCCTTGGCCACCTCCGTGGTCCCACACACATGCAGCGACGACACCCCCGGCGGCGGTCACCCGCGCCATCTCGCCGACGCCTCGCCGTGGGTCGGCCATGAAGTGCACGACGAGCTGGGCGAGGGCGGCGTGGAACTGCGCCGAGCCGTAGGGCAGGTCCTCGGCCGGTGCCTGACGGATGTCCACGCCGGGCAGCCGCTCGCGGACCGCGGCCACGAACGGCTCGGAGGGGTCGACGCCGCAGACGCTGTCAGAGCCCAAACGCTCCACGAGCAGCGCCGTCAGGGCCCCCGGACCGCAGCCCACATCGAGCACCCGCAACGCCGACGCAGGGAAGACCCCGGCGAAGTCGGCGAAGGGCTCTGCCAGGGGTTCCGAGAACCGGCCCATGAACCGGCCGTACGCACCGCCGGCGACGTCGAACGCCATCCTGGGAGCGTACTCCGTGCCCCCGTCTGCGTGGGCCGGAACGTGCGGGAAAGGCCTCTCACCGCCGAGGGTGCTCCGAAGTTGGCGGGAGGCCGGTCAGAGGTTGATCATGTGGCCGGCGATGCCCTCGACGGCTTCCTTCATCGCCTCGCTGAGCGTGGGGTGGGCGAAGATGTTGCGGGCCACCTCGTCGGCGGTGAGGTCCCACTGCTGCGCCAGGGTGAGCGCCGGCAGCAGCTCGGTGACCTCGGGGCCGATCATGTGGGCACCGAGGATCTCGTTGTGCGCGGAGTCGGCGATGATCTTGACGAAGCCGACTCCCTCGGCCATGCCGCGAGCCTTGCCGTTGGCCGAGAAGGGGAAGCTCGACGTCTTGACGTCGTAGCCCTTCTCCCTGGCCTGCGCCTCGGTGTAGCCGAACGACGCGATCTGCGGCTGGCAGAAGGTCGCCCGCGGGATCATGTCGAAGTTGATCTCCACCGTCTCGGCGTCCGCGATCGTCTCGGCCGCCACGACGCCCATCGCCTCGGCCGTGTGCGCGAGCATGAGCTTGCCGGTGACGTCACCGATGGCGTAGATGCCGTCGACGTTCGTGCGCCCCCGGGCGTCGACGTCGATGGCACCGCGTTCAGTGAGCCGCACGCCGACCTCCTCGAGGCCGTATCCCTGGGTGCGCGGCGAGAAGCCGATCGCCTGCATGACCTTGTCGGCCTCGAGGACCTTCCGGTCCCCACCGGCAGCCGGGCTGACCGTCACCTTGACCTTCTCGCCCGAGTCCTCGATCGACTCGACCTTGGTCGAGAGCAGGACGGTGACCCCCAGCTTCCTGTACTGCTTGAACAGCTCCTTGGACACGTCGGGGTCCTCGGTCGGGACCATCCGGTCGAGGAACTCGACGATGGTCACGTCCACCCCGAAGTTCTTCAGGACGTAGGCGAACTCGACCCCGATGGCGCCGGAGCCGGCAATGATGATCGAGCCGGGCAGCTCGTCGGTGAGGATCTGCTCCTCGTAGGTCACGACCCGCTCGGAGAGCGAGGTGCCGGGCACCAGCCGGGTCTGCGCACCCGTGGCGATGATGAGGGCGTCGAACGTCACCGACCTCGTCGAGCCGTCGCTGGCCCTGACGTCGACCGAGGTCGGGCCGGTGATGCTCCCCCAGCCGTCGAGCTCGGTGATCTTGTTCTTCTTCATGAGGTAGTGGACGCCCTTCGCGCTGGCGTCTGCGACGGTCCGGCTGCGGGCGTGTGTCGGGCCGTAGGCCATGGTCGCGTCGCCCTCGATGCCGAAGACCTTCTTCTCGTGCGTGATGATGTGGGCCAGCTCCGCGTTGCGCAGGAGCGCCTTGCTGGGGATGCAGCCGACGTTGAGGCACACCCCTCCCCAGTACCTCTCCTCGATGACCGCCACGGACCTGCCGAGCTGCGCCGCGCGGATCGCCGCGACGTAACCTCCGGGACCGGCGCCGAGGACCACGAGATCGAAATCAGCCATGGGCACAGCCTAGATGGCGGCAGTGCCCGCCGGCAGCGAGGCCTCAGGTCACAGGTTGGGGATCTCTACCGCCGTTCTCCCACACTCACCGCCCGTTCGGGAGTACGTTCCCCTCCGGATGGTCGCACCGGCGCGACCCGAGCCTGCGGAGGTCCCCATGTCCAAGGTCGCCGATACCGGCGGGCACCACCACCACGACGCGCCACCGGCCAACAAGGGTCTGTTGGCGCTGGCAGGCGTGCTGCTCGCCATCCCCGTCGTCGCGCTGCTGCTGGTGGGGACGTATGCCAGAAAGGACCCGGTCCTCGCCGGCTTCCCGTTCTTCATCTGGTACCAGTTCCTCTGGGTCTTTCTCTGCTCGGCCCTCACCTTCACGGCGTACCGGATCGTGCTCAAGGCGCGACCGCACCGGCCGATGAGCAAGGACGCCTCGAAGTTCGTCGACGAGGAGGGCGAGCGATGAACACCGGAGTGAACGGCGTCGCCCTCACCGTCCTCATCGTCCTGTTCGTCATGGTCGCCGTGATGGGCTTCTGGGCCTCGCGCTGGCGCCGGCCGACGAGCATGGAGAGCCTTGACGAGTGGGGTCTCGGTGGCCGCAGCTTCGGCACCTGGGTGACCTGGTTCCTCCTCGGAGGCGACCTCTACACGGCATACACCTTTGTCGCGGTCCCGGCAGCGATGTTCGGTGCGGGCGCGGTGAGCGGCTTCTTCGCCGTCCCCTACACGATCGTCCTCTACCCGATCATCTTCATCTTCATGTCGCGGCTCTGGTCGGTGAGCCACCGCCACGGCTACGTCACCCCGGCGGACTTCGTGTCGGGGCGGCACGGCTCCCGCGGCCTGTCGCTGGCGATCGCGGTCACCGGCTTCGTCGCGACGATGCCCTACATCGCCCTGCAGCTCGTCGGGATCCAGGCGGTCCTCGAGGTCTCAGGTATCGGCGGTTCGGGCAACTGGCTCGCGGCTGACCTGCCCCTCTTCGTGGCGTTCTTCGTCCTCGCGGTCTACACCTACACCTCGGGTCTGCGGGCGCCCGCGCTCATCGCCTTCGTCAAGGACATCCTCATCTACCTCGTGATCATCGTCGCGGTGATCTACCTGCCGTCGAAGTTCGGGGGCTGGGCGCACATCTTCGACGTCGTCCAGGCCAAGGGAGACGCGGCGGCCAAGACCGGTGCGGCGAGCGGGAAACCGGCAGCCTTCACCTTCATCCCGGGACCGGCGCAGTACTGGTCCTACGCCTCTCTCGCCCTCGGCTCTGCCATGGCGCTGTTCATGTACCCCCACTCGATCACCGCAACCCTGTCGTCAAAGAGCCGCAACACCATCCGGCGCAACGCGGCAATCCTGCCGGCCTACAGCTTCGTGCTCGGACTGCTGGCACTGCTGGGCTGGGTCGCGATCGCGGCTGGTACCAAGCCGATCGGGCTCGATGGCAAACCGAACAACCAGCTGGTCATCCCCCAGCTGTTCGAGGACTCGTTCCCGGCCTGGTTCGCGGGGATCGCCTTCGCAGCGATCGCCATCGGGGCGCTCGTCCCGGCTGCCATCATGTCGATCGCGGCGGCAAACACCTTCACCCGCAACATCTACCGCGAGTGGATCAAGCCGGACGCCACACCGAAGCAGGAGGCGCAGGTCTCCAAGCTTGCCTCCCTCGTGGTCAAGGCCTTCGCGCTGATCTTCGTCCTGACGATGGACAAGCAGAACGCGATCAACCTGCAGCTGCTCGGGGGGATCTGGATCCTCCAGACCTTCCCGTCGATCGTCTTCAGCCTCTACACGCGGTGGTTCCACCGGTGGGCGCTGCTCGCCGGGTGGGCCGTCGGGATGGTGTACGGCACGGTGAAGGCCTACAACGTGGCCTCGCCCGCGACCCCCCACTTCGGAGGCTCTGTGGCGGTCGTCGAGGGCTGGGGCCAGATGGGCTACATCGCCCTGACCGCCTTCGTGATCAACGTCGTCATCGCCACCGTGCTTACGCTGATCATGCGAGCGATGAAGGCGCCGGAGGGGGTGGACCAGACCATCCCGTCGGACTACTTCGCGGACGAGGGAGACCCCCGGGTCAAGCCGCTGTCGACGGTTGCTGCGGGCGCGACCCCCGTGCCCTGAGACCAGAGCTGGTCAGCACTACAGAGTCGGTGGGCCGGGCGACGTCGTCCCGCCCCACCTTCGCGCGTGGTCGAGGGTCAGCCTCCCTCCCGACCCGCTCGGCCCACCCGGCCCGTGTGTATGCCGTTACACCGCCGAGGTCCGCTGCGGTGCCACGAGGTAGACCACATCTGATCGGAAAGTACGGCACGTACGCGACGGTCGAGCTGGTGGTCACGCAGTGGACGGCATGCCGATGACGCAAGTAGCGAACATGGCAGGCGTCGCCGCACGAGGAAGGCTGACCGGGACGCAGCCCAAGCGCGATCTGTGTTTGGGTGTTGCATGAGTAGTTGCGCTTCGCAGCCGTCGCGTACCTTTCCGCGAGGCCCATGGTCGTACCTCGTGTGGCTGGTGTCCCAGCAGCGCGGCAGGGTGGCCTTGGGCGCCGCGCTGGGTAGCACCTGGATGGTCGGGTTGGCCTTGCCGCCATATCTGCTGTCTCGGGCGGTTGACGGCCTGGCCGGCGGCCGGCGTGACGTGGTGCTGTGGTGGGCAGCAGGCCTGGTGGTGGCGGGTGCGATATTGGCGTGGTTGGGTATCTGGCGGCACCGAACAATGACGCGGGTGCGGATGGATGCTGCCTTCCGAACCGTGTCGGTGGTGCACGCGCATGCCGTCCGTCTGGGCGCCATGTTGGCGCGGCGCAGTCGCACCGGTGAGGTTGTGACGATCGGCGGCGGAGACGCTTGGACGATCGGACGCAGCCTCACCGTCACCGGGCCGGGGGTGGGCGCTGCGTTGGCGTACGCCGTGATCGCGGTGCTGCTGCTCCGGATCTCGATGCTGCTGGCGGTGGTGGTGCTGGCCGGGGTACCGGTCCTGGCGTTGATCTTGGGACCGGCTCTGGGTCGGCTGCAGAAGGTCGAAATGCCGTACCGAGAGCGGCAGGGCTTGTTGACTGGCCGGATCGTCGACATCATCGCGGGTTTGAGCGTGCTGAACGGGTTGGGCGGCAAGGGGGTCTACGCCGACCGGTTCCGGGCTGAGTCGCAGGAGCTGCAGCAGCAGGGCTACCGGGTCGGCCGGGTCACGAGCGTGATCCAGGCGGTCGGTCTGGGACTGCCGACGCTGTTCTCTGCGGTGGTGGTGTGGCTGGCCGCGCGGCTTGCGATCGAGGGCAGCATCACGGTAGGCGAGCTGGTCGCGGTATATGGCTACGTCACGGTGCTCGTGGTCCCGGTGTCGTCCATTATCGAGGGTGCGGTGGACCTCAGTCAGGCTCTCGTAGCCGCACGTCGCGTAACCGACTTTCTAGCCGTGCAGCGCGACGACACGGGAGCAGTGTCGCAGGCCAGCGAGGGAGACCTGGTCGACGAGGTCTCAGGTTTGCGGGTCACGCCTGGGCGTTTCGCTGGCGTCGCTAGCGCCCGGCAAGTCGACGCTGTCGCCCTGGTCGACCGCCTCGGCGGCTTCGAACGCGGCGCGACCTGGGCCGGGCATCAGGTCGCTGACCTTGATCCCGCTTGGTTGCGTGACCAGGTGGTGGTCGCCGACAACGACGCCGAACTGTTCGCCGGCTCGCTGGCCGAGGTGGTGGCCGGTCGTCACGACGTCGACGGGGCCGAGGTTCTGGGCGCGCTGCACACGGCCTCAGCCGACGACGTCGTGCGCCGACTACCCGACGGGCTAGGTTCGAGGATCGATTCTGGGGGCCGGAACTTGTCGGGCGGTCAACGGCAGCGCGTCCGGCTCGCGCGCGCAACCCTCGCCGACCCGTCGGTCCTACTGGCCATCGACCCCACCTCGGCGGTCGACGCCGCCACCGAGGCTGCCATCGTTGACCGGCTAACCCAGAATCGCCGCGGCAGGACCACCCTGGTCACGTCGACCTCGGCGCTGGTGCTTCAGGCAGCCGACGAGGTTCACTTGCTCGCCGGCGGCCGGGTCGTTGCCAGTGGAACCCACGCCAGCCTCCAGCGCGACCAGCCAGCGTACGCCGCCCTGGTCCTTCGCGGAGAGGCATCAGACATCCCTCGCGCCGGCGAGGCCGAAACATGAGCGCACAGCTGCTCCCGATCGCGGAGCCAGCTGAGGTCCGCCGCGCAGCGTGGCGGCTGATCCGCTGCGACCGCACGGCGTTCGTCGTCGTGCTGCTCATGAACTCCGCGGCCGCAGCGGCAGGCCTGCTTGGCCCGTGGCTGGTCGGGCTGATCGTGAGCCGAGTGCAGGCCGGTGCCGGAGTTGCGGCCATCAACCGGCTGGGTCTGCTCCTCCTAGTCGCCGCCGCCGCACAGTTCGTGATCGGTCGCCAGGCTCGTTACCTGGGCTCCCGGTTCGGTGAACGCACTGCCGCTCGGCTTCGGGAGCAGCTGACCGACCGGCTGATGCGGCTTCCCGCGCGGACGGTCGAACGAGCCGGGACAGGGGACCTCACCTCGCGTGCCACCACGGACGCGGGGCTGGTTTCGTTCGTGCTTCGCGACGCCGCCCCGGAGATTGTGCTCGCGCTCGTTCAGGCGCTGATCGTCATCGTCGCCGTCGTGCTGCTCTCTCCGTTGCTGGGTCTGGTCGGGCTGGTCGCACTGCTCGCAATTCCCGTGGTCCTACGCTGGTATCTGCGCCGCGCCCGGTCGGCGTACCTGGTTCAGGGCGCCGCGAACGCGGCGGTCGCCGACGTCCTGGCCAGCACCGCCGCCGGTGCCCGGACCGTGGAGGCACTCGGACTTCAAGACCGGCGGACCACCGCCTGCTCAACCTCCATCACAGCGGCGGCAGCCGCTCAGCTGCGGACCCTTCGATTGCGAAGCGTGTTCTTCCCGACCATCGACATCTCCACCGCACTCGCCGTCGGCGCCGTCTTCGGGGTCGGGGGTCTGCTCTACCTCGACCAGCAGGTCAGCCTCGGCACCGTCATTGCCGCCGTCCTCTACCTTCGCCAGCTGAGCGCGCCGATCGACACCATCCTGATCTGGGTCGAGACGCTGCAGAGCAGCGTCGCTTCGTTTGCCCGTCTCGAGGGCCTCGCCTCACAGGCCCGACCCGCCAGACCTGGCCAACCGGCAACCCCGGTCGACCAGCACATCGTCGTCACCGACGTGTATTACGCCTACGACGACACTGACGTCCTCAAAGGCGTCAGCCTCGACGTGGAGGTCGGCGAGCAACTCGCCGTCGTCGGCCCATCCGGCGCCGGCAAGACCACCCTCGGCCGACTCATCGCCGGCGTCGACCGGCCCCGTGTAGGCAGCGTCACCGTAGGCGGTGTTAGCGTCGCCGACCTGCCACCCGAACAGCTCCGCCAACATGTCGTCCTGGTGACCCAAGAGCACCACGTCTTCGCCGACCTACTGCGCGACAACCTCACCATCGCCGCCCCACACGCCACCGACGACGACCTCGTCGCAGCACTCCGCGTCGTCGGAGCCGACTGGGTCAGCGAGCTACCGCAGGGACTCGATACCGACCTCAGCATCCACCGGATCGGAGGTGCCCAAGCACAACACGTCGCACTCGCTCGAGTTTTGCTCGCCAACCCGCACACCATCGTCCTCGACGAGGCCACAGCCCTGCTCGACCCCAACGCCGCACGCCACACCGAACGAGCCCTCGCCGCAACCGTCGAAGGGCGCACCGTCATCGCCGTTGCGCACAGACTTCACACCGCTCACGATGCCGACCGCATCGCTGTCATGGAGCACGGACACGTCACCGAAATTGGCAGCCATGATGAGCTCACTGCGGCTGAGACCTCATACGCAGCTCTCTGGCGGGCTTGGACTGGACGCCCTCCCATGCCTCAGCCGTCGGCAGAAGCGGGCGAGTCTGACTGATGACCCGCAAGCCGACCGGGCTACGGTCGTCCGTGGTTTGCCGGGCTGATCCGTGGGGCTGCGTCGGTCTGTCCGTTCCCGCCCGCATCGCCTCCTGTTGAAGGGGGTTGCGTGTCACAACATTCGGGCGGTCGAGCAGGTCAGGTGGTCGTCGCCGTCCACATCAACCCCAGCCCGGCCGAAGGCAGCCCGTCGATAGTTGGAGTCGGCAGTGGGCCGATCGACCTGCAGCTGGTTCAGCTGTCTCCTGCGGCGAGCCGGTCGGGTGTGGACCGGTTGCGCATGCTTGACGGTGGTGCGTCCGCGCTCGAGCTCACCCACCGACTCGGCGATGGTCAACGAACCTGACCAACTTCGCGGTTGTGCCGGAACCGGACCACGACCCAGGGAACCAGCACGCCCAGCGCACCGACGAGGTAGCCGAACGACCCGAGCACGCTCTCGCTCGCGAAGGACCCGGCCAGCCAGCCGGACGTGACCCCTCCACAGAGGATGAAGATGAACGGAGTCGGGACGACCGGCGGGCTCCCGACGAACGGGATCCGGTCATGGGGGTTCACCTTGGCCAGCAACGTCGCTCCGACCCACGTGAAGGCGATGGACACGACGAGGAGCAGCTCCCAGACCGGCATGGCGACATGGTGTCACGGCCGCTCAGCACAGGTGCTCGAGGACCTGGACGACGTCGGCCGGCGCGGGCATGGCGTCGATTTCCTCTGCGACGCACAGCGCGGCCTCCCGGAAGGAGCCCTCGGACAGCAGGCGGGACACGGCCTCGTTGATCGCGGTCGGTGCGGCCTCGTCCGGGTGCAGCGCGAGGCCGGCGCCGCGGCTGACGACTGCGGCGGCGTTGCGGAACTGGTCGGCCGCCTGGGGCAGGCAGAGCTGGGGCAGCCCCAGGCTGAGCGCTCCGAGGAAGGTCCCCGAGCCGGCGTGAGAGACCACGACGTCGCACCTGGGTAGGACCTCGGACTGGCTCACCCAACGCTCGACACTGACGTGGTCTGGCTGGCGACCGAGTGCGGCTGGGTCTGCGTCGGCGACCACGGTCACCAGGATCCGGGTCCCGAGGTCCGCAAGTGCCCGCACGGCCGCGGCCAGGACGGGAACGTGGTTCTGCACGGTGCCCAGCGTCACGTAGACGACGCGGCGAGGGTCGTCCACCTGA
>JAABUW010010001.1_pt1 | contig 10666 bp, 16 predicted proteins | sample 5560081 | NCBI WGS metagenome assembly JAABUW01 (sample SAMN10711882, study PRJNA513363) | rock metagenome | isolation source: Antarctica rocks | place: Antarctica: Victoria Land, Knobhead sud | reverse complement strand
TTCCATTTTGACATGCATTTGTTTTCTTAATGTTGCAGCACTAGTAGGTAAACTGCAGTTTGACTTTGCAGGCTAGCGAGTGCACGCAACCTTCTTGGAGCCAGAAGATTTTGACTCTGCGTATTCCAAACAGGGTAGCTTTACCAGCACTTGAACCATACTGCAATGATCTGGACAGCTTGATGCAGCAGCAGCTTGGGAATGGCTTGTTGCTTCCAGTTTGGACTAGGCTGCTGCTCAATGATGGGCAAGAGTGTGGGCCATTGAGGTTGGATATAGCTGTTCAGAAGCAGCTTAAGGCACGCAGCGGATACAAGTTCCTGGTGCATGGCTTGAACAAGGTCTTTAGCAATGAAAGCCACTTGGCAGTCATCAAAGCAACATGTTGGCATCTAGAGCTCCCAAGCTTGTTCTGCCGCATTCGCTGCCCAACTGCTGTTGCTGTGGAAATATCAGGCGCTGTACAAGGGCTGTAGCAAGACACAGCAGGCTTTGACATGCTTCAGTGTCCTTTCTACGATTTTCCGGTAAGATCTGGCAACATATGCATCTGTTTTGTTGGCTGCTCTGCTGCCTGTAGGTTGAGCAGGCAAGCTTCAGTTTGTCGAGCAGCTCGTTTGCAAGCGCAAAGCAACTTGATTTATCACAACTGATCAGAAGTGTTCTCTGCAGATGCAAATGCAGAGAAAGCCATCTCCAAGCAGACACAACAGTCCAATCTTGATAGTTGAACTCCCAAAGACATCGGCTGACAACGTCTGGACGGTACGCAAAGAAGAGGAGGAAGGGCATGGTCTTATTCACAAGCACAGATATCCGGTACAAGTGCAGATTCAGATTGAAGACAACACATCTGGTTTTCAGACCAAAGCTTTCTGCGACCCTGTCATAGGCTCCTTGCAGGCATGCAACAACAGCCATGGCAATATCTATCGTGTGTATGAGATTTCGCACATCTTGGAACATATTCAGAAAGAAAGCAGGCGTGAATTTCCGCTCACTTGGTTCAGTTGCTTTGACTGTGATGAGCAGCAAAAGTATAGGAGAGTACAGATGCGAGTACGTGGCATGAGCTCAGAAGGTTGTGCTGGGCTGAGGGCTCTTCTGAGCATGCAAGCTCAGCAAGACAAGAGCAAAGTGCACAACACGGAGGGGTACAAGGTCCCTGTAGGTGGTGCCAGGAAGCGAAAGTCAGTATCAGCAGCTGAAGTCTGAATGTATAAGGAGAATGATGAGTACTAATGCATGATAGCAGGCTTTGTAAGTCAGCAGGCTCTGTGACTGAGTGAAAATGAGTGTCTGACATCCAACCTAGCTGTGAATAACGACCAGAAGGTCCAGCCACTGTCTGAATGGTCCGATTAGATGCTTGTCAAGTGTTCAGAACTTCGATGCACAACAGCAAGACTGCAGGTGCACAAAGAACTTTCAGTTGTGTGATGCATGATCATTGCTGTCTGAGAGTGCTTTTGCTAATTATACAGAAGCAAGCACATGGTGCTTGCTGCGCCGCTTTACAATCATTAATGCTGTTATTGCCATGCATATGCTTAACACATGTTTCCAATATAGACCTTCAAACAATTGTGCGGCTGCTGGAAGCGTACTGCGGCATGTCAACTTTCGACTGTACACATGGCTGTGCTGTGCTGTGCTGTGCTGTAATGTGCTGTGCTGTGCTGTGCTGTGCTGTGCTGTGCTGTGCTGTGCTGTGCTGAACCGAAAATGTTTGCGGCAACGCCCTTCTTTGACCTTTTGTGATTTTCATATCTAGCAGAATGTGTTGCAATTGCACAGACAAGCAGAAGCAATCTTGAAGAAGAAGAAGAAGATTACAATTATTGTAACAGTCAGCATACACCTGGGCAACATTGACAACACTTGTTTACCTCAGAACCTTGTTTCTTTTTGCAATCTACTTGGCCTAATGAGGAAGGCACGAAACCTCTGACAGAAGGGTTCACTGTTCTCAGCAAGGGGCAAGTTTGTAGCCTTAAGACTAACAGGTGTAATAGCAGGACCACCTTGGTGGGTGAAAGTCAATGCAAACTGGGTGCCCATGAACACAAGGCACACGTATTGGGCCCACGGAACTTGGTTTGCTGTGTCCTCAGCACTCTAGGCGGCACGATGAGTGCCGCTAGTAAGCAGTCCTCGTGTAGATCAGCCAAGCGTGCTGGTCATTGGAGCTGGACTGATCGACTCTTCCGCAAAGCAGTTAGTCAAGAAAGGGTGTGTTGTGCCACTCCTGGAGGCGTCTGCACGGCCTGAGGCAGTTGATCAAGCAGGCTGTGTAATGCACAGTGTCTCTGCGAAATACAATTTAAGAGCAAGCCCTGCTGCAGGTGCCAGTGGTAAATCTTGGCCGTGGCTGAACGCAAATCACAAGCAGCCAGCTCACTACCAAGGTACGCACCAGGGCAAAGTGCATCAATATCTGCAGCGTGCCTCTCTGCACCTTTATGTCATGGATCTTAGCAGCTATCAAACACCCGCAGGTTGCTCATACAGATCTGAGGCTTAACAGCGTGAATCTTTGGGGGCAATATCCAGACCTGGCGCCTTTCCTGGCAGCCTTTCCTGGCAGCCTCATCCTTGATGACAACCACGCAGGGGACCATACATACCCCCCCTCACCCCAGAGCAGTTGAAGCTAAGAACAGCCAGAACAGTCTGACGCTGCCTGCCAAGGTGGCGCCAGAATGAAGGTATGCAGCAGCTGCAAACCTGCGGTGTTGTGAAACAACATGATGCCCTGAACGCTTGGGCACCACTAAACCAGCTAGGCTCTTCAGCCACTGCATATGTACTGCATATGCCACTTACCTCGGCTTTGTGAGCTGCAATCAACAGCTGGCAACTAGCATGACATGACCATATTGCTAAGCCATTGCAGTTTTCCAAAACAGATCAACCACAACCAGCCTGGCTGTCAGGCGCTGAATTGTCATGTCCCTGTCAGCCTTGTATGCCATCCTGCAAACTACTGCACTTTTAGAATGCTTTTCATGACTTGCTGGTAGCGGCTGCCCCAGCATGCCGGCTGCCAGAAGATGTTAAGAGGTTGTAATCTGCTGTGAAGGGTATGCATACCCAGAGTCAGCAGTGAGGTTTTTCTTGCAGCAAGCTGAGCAAAATGGAGCATCTGTACTATATGGACATCCTGTGCAAAGCTTAGAGGCAGGGAAGTTGAGTGCCCACATCCAGGTAGGTGATGTACAGCAGGCATGCATGTAAGATTGCCCATCTCAGGGCAGTCTTAGTCGTCATCATTGTATATTGCAGCATTTGAAGTGGCGTTTTGCACCTTTTTCATATTGCATTCGACGCACACACCTGCTACTGTCCTTGCATACCAGCTTGCATGGATCTCAGGGAACACCAGATGCTGCTGCTGCTGCTGCTTTGCTAAACAGGTTGCAGTATCACGACCTGATTTCCTAAACAGATTGCTGTCACCGGTGCCTTCATCTGAATGCCTGCATTGGCGGGTGCACAACCTGAAGGCACCAGGGCTGAATTTGGGGCTGACAAAATCATGACTCCGGCTCCTCTCTCCATGTATGTATGGCGCCAAGACTTTCTCTTCTAGCCTGAGTAACTACAGAGTTGCTCAACAGAGTTGGACCAGCAGCAGGGTCAGTAGCACCCCTAGCAGCACCCACCTCTGTAAACCCTAGGCCAGCTACTGTGAGACCTACAGCTACGCCCTTAGCAGGACCCCCAGTGGCAGCCAAGCTGCAGCAGCACCTCCACCCACAGCCCTTGCAGCCGCAATAACAGCCGTAAACTCAGCCCCTGCAATGGACCCTCTTCTAGGGAAAGATGAGGATCAGCTGCAGCAGAAGCCGCAGCAGCCACATTGGTAGTAGTGCAAACTGTGCTCAGGCAAGCAGCAGCAATTTTGGCCTTGAGCCTGATGAGGACAGTGCTAGCCTTGCTGACAACTACAAGTCTCAGCCCCATGCAGATTGACAGTGACCAGGATCCTGAGTAGTCAACAAAACCATATGGTGATAGCCTTTGGCATTTGTGCTGTGCATACCATGCTCTTGCACTGATGAGGCAGAATTGTTTCAGCTACTTGATCGCTGAGACGAGACTACTCTGCCAGAGACTAAATAGATGAAACAGACTCTGGCAAAGTAGTCTTGTCTCAGCATCCAGGGCAGAGTTGATATTGGAATGTTTACAGTGCTATCAAACTCTGTCAAAAACTAGGCTGTTGCAACACTGTGATAGCATGCATTGCAGGGTTGCTAGTCAGCCTTATCAGGCTCTGCCACGAACTATTAGCCTTTTTGTCTGAGCAAACTTTGTAATTTTCTTCTTGCACAGAGCAAATCAGTATTTTCTTACTGGCAGTGATGCTAAACACACGCCAGCCCGTCATCGAGCAAAGCAGCACTGACAAGTGCAGCATGTGACATCTTGACTTCAGATGTAAAATGTTACATCCAGAAATATGTCCCGGTAGACACATTGATTTGCAGAGCATGATGAAATGCCTGGGATCATAGAGCTTCAACATCAGCATGCTACACAAACTAACAGACTGGTGGAAGTACATTGCTAGCTGCTCCAGACCTAGTACGACATATCGCCACTGCTCCACTAGTGTTACACCTATTCAGGTTCAGCCTGACAGATAGGTAAAAGAACATGCAGCCTTTACCAGTCAAAGGGTGTGACTCAAAACACAACAAGGTGGCATCTAACAGCATGGTATACAAAGCACTACTTGTTTTCTCTGATTGGACCAAAGCATACGCAGAACACACACAGGCATAGCTTCAACTGAGCTTCAGAGCAGTCATGCTGAATGAGCTGCCACAGCACCAATCCAGATCTGAAGAGGCATGTACTGAAGGTGCATCGCAAAGAAGCCCACTGTGGCAGGAGATCCTGCAGAAATATTCATCTCATTGAGATTTGGAGCTTCACACTTCAATTGTTGTGCTCTTCTTGCTGCCGTTGCTGCCGTTGCTGCTGCTGCTGCTGCTGCTGTTGCTGCTGCTGCTGAAGCCAGAGAGCTGTGCTCTGACTGAAAAGCTGCTGCGTTGCAGGGTCAGCTTTGGCAATGCTGGCTTCTAGACTTCTGAGTTGCCCATCAAGACTGCAGCACAGTGTCATACTATAAAGACATACAAAAATTGTCAAAAGCAGTGAGGGTAAGTAAAGGACATACATTTGAGACAAATGCATAAAAATGCTTACTTGTCAATCTGTCCAGCAATGGCCAATTCATCAACTGCTGCATGTGATGAGGGGTTTAGCTGTTGTGCTTGACCTTCCACACGAGATAAAGCAGCAGTTTGCTGCCGGAGTTTATCAAGCTGTGCACGAGCCTGAGGATCTTGACCGCCTTGTGCCTCCTCCAGCTGCATGGAAGAATAGCTACTCATTGCGCAAGCTAGACAGCTGTGTCACTACAGCACGACGTTTTCTGCTAGAGAATCAGGTTATTACATGACACAAAACACCCGTCGCATGCGTAAACAGTATCAGCGCAGTACCTCACGAAGCGCATCCTCCATAAATTTGAGCATGTCAGTGGAGCTCGTCAATGCTGGCTGTGCCCTATCATCGACCATGTTGTCCTCAAGCACGTCTCAATGGATGTTTGCGCGATAAACTCGCCGCCAACTACGTGTGCTGTACCGTACGATCAACACAGTCACCAGCACAATCACCGCGCGATCTGCAGTGCGCTATGTTAACTTAGCAGTTGTAACAGATCATCTGAACGGGAGATGAAACGACGAATGCACCATTACGTTGCCTTGTTAGATTGCATCAAGTACACGTGCCTTGTGCAGATCTCTTGTGCAGACCACAAAATTGGCCACAACAGCAATACAATGGTGGAGAACATACGGTGTCTCTCACAAGGAGACAATGGTTTCACAAGCTTTGGTTGCGATGTTTCACTGCAGAACCTGCCAGCGTTCTGAAAATGAACAAAAGAAACAAAAAGACTCTGTGAGGGTCCTTGCAAGGTGCAATTAATTGCGCAGCACGAGAGGTGCCAACACCACCTGGTCAGACATGATTGCCCGTTCAGTAACATAGTGAATCAAGCAGCAACAAGGCAACATAATCCAGCAGGGTCCCAAAACGCTACCCATGCTCACAACAGCTGCAGCTGCTTGGCATTTTGACACAACCTGCCAGTGCAAATGAAACTTCACCCCATACTCAGTTCAGCATAAAATGACAATGCTGCTAAGCACTGTACAGAAAACACGTCTATATAGAAGGACTGATTATAATGTACAAAAAAAGGTATACTCACAGGCATATCTCCACCAACTGATCATGGCACCCACTGCTGCAATCAGTTTCACCACACACCAATGGTACCATCATAGGATCCAGAAAACACTTTGCCTTGTGCGACTGCCAAGACTCGAACAGCATCATCATGGCCCTCACACTTCTTCACACAGCGAAGGGTTTCCAAGTCCCAGAATCTCACTGTGGTGTCATATGAGCCAGACACCAGGAATGTGTCACCAACTGCCAGTGCCAAGACTGCTTCTCCATGGCCTTCCAAAACCTTGACGCATTCCAGGGTGACAATGTCCCATACTCGGATGGTCTTATCCCAGCTGCCAGAGAAGACATACTTGTCTCCAACTGCCAAAACCCTGACATTGTCTTCATGGCCTTCTAGGGTCTTCAGGCACTGCAGATTGTCCGAATCCCAGACCTTGATGGTGGCATCATCTGAGCCTGAGAAAACCCTAGTAGGGCTGGCTGCCAAAGCCCTGACTGCGCCGCTGTGACCCTGTAGGGTTGCTAAGCACTCCAGGCTCTGAACATCCCAAACCCTGACTGTTTTGTCATAGGAGCCGGAAAACATGTGGCCCCCAGAGCAGACTAGGGTCCTGACAGGTCCTGAGTGACCAGACAGGGTTCTGAGGCACTGCAGGGTTTCTGAGTCCCATACTTTCAGCGTGCTGTCATATGAGCCGGAGAACAGCCTGCCCTCTGTGACTGCCAGCGCCCGGACTGCATCTGTGTGGCCAGTGAGGGTTGTGATGCGCTGTAGGGTCTGAAGGTTCCACACCTTGATTGTGTAGTCATAGGAACCTGAGAACAGCTTGTTGCCAGCAACAGCTAGAGACAGCACTGGTCTGGCATGATCTTCCAACACCTGCTCACAGCGTCTGGAGCTGATGTCCCAGACGCGGATGGTTTTGTCTGCTGATGCTGAGAAGAGCCTGTTGCCCTCTACCTCCACAGACCACACAATCTCATCATGACCCTGGAGCAAGCAGAGCAACCTCAGTGGCTGACATGGTGATGGTGCGCCATGTTTGCACCAGACAACATGCTTGATGAGCTTGGTGTGCTGTGTACATGGCCTGTGCCATTATGTTAGAGAGAGAGAACAGACGCCAGTGGCACACTGGCATGCGTGCAGTGTCACCCAACAACAGACAGATACACAAAAAAAGACTGTGGTTGATTGCAGGCTTGTGATGCAGTGCATCATGATTCTGCATCAGCATGTGCATGACATGCTGACCTGCAAGATGTTGGTGGGAGCAACAGACACCTCCTCCTCAGTCTTGTACAGGGTGGTGGTGTTGATGGCAGCATGAGGCTTCACCTCCCGATGCAGCATGGGGACCTTGTTGCTTGTTGCCCATTCCTGCAACACCACTGTCAGCATGTTACTCACGTACAGAGCATGACAGAAGTGGGTCTATGCAAGTTGACCAAATCTCCATATGGGAGCAGATTAGCTGCAACAGACGCTTGCTGTGCTGGCCTGTGCAGTGGCTAGTTCTGAGATGGGTGGGTTAAGATGACCTACAACACTGTGGTTCGACACTGTCATTCTGTGTAAGCACACAGGCGCTGTGTTACCTGAATGGCATTTCTGAGAGCAAAGTTGGGGGTCAACTCCAGATGACGCAGTCTCATGCCAGTGACAGGGCAGGTGCGATTGCCCTGCTGCAACCAGCGCTCAATGCAGACTCTGTCGTAGGTATGACCAGTGGCAACCATGACGGGGTCATTCATAAGCTCCATTGAAATGGGACAGTAGAAGCTGCTGGGCGCGACTGGACCTTTCTGGCTGCCCTCCGCTGTTCTTCTGGCATCTGACACAGCTAGAACCGGCCTGCAAATATCACAGAGTGATGATATGCAAGCGACCTTGTAGGCCTCGAGCAGCTGTTATATTGTCCTGCAGCTGCACACTCACTCAGCAGGTTCAGACTGCAAGTCCTGCTTCTCCTCAAAAATCGGTGGAGGGGTGGTGTATGCCGGTGAATCCGGGACACGATGCTGGCTTTCGCTGTTGCTTCGGTTCAAGAGGTTTTTGAGGGCCTTCATCTATGCAAAACGTCCTAAGCACCGACTGTACAGGCTAGTTCGGGGGGAAATGGCTGTCCAGCTGTCTTACACACAGCTGCCCTGTTGAATCAGATATCACAGATGGATGCTCGTGGCCAATGTCCTCCCTGCCCGAGGGCAGCAACTCGCAGCGGCCCTTTGAGAGTACTCAGCCGAGCAAGCTGTTTTCGCCGAAAGACCTGATCGCTGCGCTGTCGACGACTTTTCGAGCCGACAAACGACGCCGCTCACATATCCAAACGGCAGACACGCAACCTTCCGCGATGGCAGGGGCAGAAACAGCCGTACGAGCTCTTGTCAGCAAGCAAACGCTCGTGACCAAAGGTGCTTTAGATTCTCCAACCTTTTCGGTAGGGTTTTGAGATTCATTCTGCTGAAGCAAATCTGCATGACATCCACGCCTACGATGCCAGTGCCAGCAGAACCAGGGCACAGGTAGCTACACCACAAGTTGTTGGCATAAATCAGTAACCTTGTCTGCACTGTGGTTTGTGGAGCATGTTCCCACAATGCAGCCACATTTAACAACAAAGCATGCTGTGCTGAAAGTACAGCTAAGCAGATATGCATGCATTCATCAGAAGGAGCGTTCATGACTTAAAAACCTTTTGCACTGTCTTCGAGCCTGCATTTGCAACTTAAAGATGCTATCTATGATTGGACTTGGTAAGGCCGACTCACCAACTCTGCACATATAAAATATCCAGCAACACCCCACGTGTGCGCACTGCATTCTCACAGTCTTCAGGATGTTAGCATAGTCCAGGCATGTCACTCTAGGTCAATATGTATGACTCAAGTCAGCAAAGTCGCGTTGCAACCTGTATGGAGCCAACAGGTCCTGTTCCTGCTTGTTTGCAATCTCTTCAGATACTAGCTCGCCCATCAGAGGTGCTAGGGTTGCACCGCTATGCATGACGGCTACATACAGATTTGGCCATTCTTTGGTGAAGCCCACTATGGGGTGTGCATCCACAGGATAAGGCATCAGACCTGCCGTCACCTGCTGTGGTTGCGCTTCAGCAAGCTCTGGAACCAAAACTGCTGCTGCTTGAATGACCTGCAGCAATGAATGCCTCTGAGAATTCACCACTGCAGAGGGGCTTCACTGCTGCAGTGGATCAGGGCATGCAGGCATGCACTGCAACAGTCTGTTCCCTTATGACTGCCTGGCAACAATACAGCGGTAGGCCTTGTGCCATTTTCATGACGACCATCTGTGTGTCTGCCAGACTGATGGGCATGCCTGTCTGGATGTGTTGCAACACTAAGATGCACTATGCTTTGCTGTTTCTTGTGTCACCTTTGACGTACAGATGACACAGCTATCCTTTCCAGACTTATGGCTTCTCCTTTGCTCTAAGCAGGCAGCGCAGACGTGTACACTATAGGTATTGCTGCACTGACCTGCTTGGAGACTGCTTCAGTAGCTTCATCTGGACGGTCATCTCCAGCAAACAGAGAGATCATCACATCTCCATCACGCCGCTGCACAATGAAGATTGTGTCTGCATGCACAGCAGGCTTGAGCTGCATCACATGATACGCACACAAATCCAAGCCTGTTATGGAACGTCTGAGAGTCATGAAAGTGCTTGATCGGTCTGTAGTCCAGCAACAGCACTGTGCCATGATTAATCTCTGACACATACGCCCATGGTGTGACAGCATGGTGTGGCATGCACTTAAAAAGGCGTTAGCTTGTAATGTGACACAGAGTGGACTACAGCCGACGACAGGTGACTCTGTGCAGCTGTGTCTCGCCACAAAAATGGAATTCAAAGGCTCAGGAGTGGGATTCACCACACAAAAAAAGTGCATTGGGACCATGCAATGGCGTATGTGTAGTGGATCTACAAAGGACAGCAAGAGCATCTGATGTGTACCATTCACAACAATGCGTTTGAGGATGGGCTTGAGAGGCTTTGTGATGACTGTGACTGTGCGAGGCTTGGCAGTGAGAGGCACTGACAGCCCCAATGGCTTAGTCAACTCTGGAATGCCAAGAGCAGCTGCCAGCACCACTACGTCTGCATGTAATGTCTTGCCAGGAGTGACCACCCCTACAAGCATGACAACAAACTTAGTCCCATTTTCCATGGTTTTTGCTGCAGTGCATACAGGCAGTCAGAAGAATGACTTTAGCACCAGAGACTTCTTGAGTACGCTTTGCAAGCTGTCATGACACAGGCAGTGATGATGACTGCAACACTTTTAGCACACTCAGAGCAGCAGCAGCAGCAGCAGCAGCAGCAGCAGCACGTGGTGGTCCCTGAAATGCATGCAAGCTGGCGTG
>JAABUW010009999.1_pt1 | contig 10668 bp, 10 predicted proteins | sample 5560081 | NCBI WGS metagenome assembly JAABUW01 (sample SAMN10711882, study PRJNA513363) | rock metagenome | isolation source: Antarctica rocks | place: Antarctica: Victoria Land, Knobhead sud | reverse complement strand
ACATCAGTACATTTTGTACAAGGCCCCAATACATTTGGATCGTGCATGAGCAAGGACTAGAAGTATATGTACAAGCCATACCAGTCTTGTCCCCAACATTCAAGTATCTGAACAGTATCGCTGGTGTTTGGATCAGCATATACGCTGCATAGATTTGCGGACGCCGCCAGATGCGGTTTAGGCAACCTGACATATAGTGTAGCCAGCCAGCCAGCAGCTTGAATCTGCGTGTTCTGGACAAGATCAAAAGGTCAGCCTGAGCCCAAGCTGTACAACCGTTAGTTTCAATATACACAGCTGTAAGTCAGGTGCCCTCCAGACGCACAAAGGCAGTTGACTCAGGGTCTCAGATTGTAGCAGCCCCAACAGCGCCTGCTGCTAGGAAAACAGCTGCTGTCAGTCGATCAATGCCTGTAAATAGCTCATCAGCCGGTGATGCAAGTGTTGATGCAGCACAACAATGTCTCAACAGCACAACCACCAGTGCCAAGGACATCATCTGGTCTTGTCTCTGTCATTGCTGCATAGGAGGGCTTTGCGATCAATCCATGCAAGATGCCTCCACCACACTGTAGTGTCCAACCTGCACATGATAAATCAGCACCAGCAGTCTGTGCAGACTTGCAATGCTGCGACTGCTTGTGTTGAGGCAGTGCTCACTATACACTGCAGATTTAATGGCAGATAACAAATTGTGTGTGACGTACATGTGCGTGCATGCATGCGTGCAGCAGAACGTGATGCTGTACAGGAGTCAGGACAAGTCCGAATATAATTAAGCTTGTTGAGCATGGACCATGCACAGGAGGTTCACACTTCTGTTGAGCAGCGAGCAGTGCATGCAGCATGTGGCATGGCCATCTGAATTTATCAACCACAGACAAAGAACTGATTACAGCTATTGTGCGCCCAGAAGGGACTTCGCACTTTCGTAGGTTCCCCAGCATATTGCAGCAGCTGGTATGTGAAAGAGACACCGTGGCTTCAGTCCAGACCAGAGAGCTCGCTTGCCCTCTTCTCTCACTATCTGCCTCAACATTGGCCTCTGCACAAAGCAAACAGCTGACATTTTATATTGAACGTCACCGTAATCTGATAAGCAGGCCTTGCACACGCATATGCACATGTTTGATATCACAATTACAGCAACACACACCAACCACCTGTCAACCGATTGTTCCTGACACAGAGGAGTTGCACACACAGGAATCGTGTAAGCAACTGAACTGTGGTGTCAACTGTCGAGATCACATAGCTCCTTGCTTGCTATGTGAAAGCTTGCAGGGAGCTTGCCCTATGCGCCCTCAATCAGACATGTACAAGGTATGTTCTTACCACTGCTGTAGTGCTGTAGCGAGTGGCGCTGTTAACACCTTCCAGTTGTAGTCGAGTCTTGACCACATCAAGGGGGGTTGTCAGGGCTGCAGAGACTCCCCCTGCCATCCCACCAGCTGCTAACTGGACTGCCAGTGACTCATCCTCTTCCATTGCCAGCAGCTTCTTACAGCTCTCATAGGTGGCAAAATGGATGGCTGTGAATGGGACATTCATTACTAGCTGCATCAAACCAGACACACCAGATGATGCATTGCAAATCATAGAGGTAGCTTGCAATGGGTAACAAAGCAGGTGCGCAAGCAGGGTGAGTCAAGCATGCTAGTGCAGAATTGGCTTTATAATTAAGATGGAGACGCAATGTTGATGTTTGACAGCAACAGATATGCTGCTCTTGTGCTGTCTAACACCTTGAATGGTACAGCTGCATGCTAGCAGTTGCAGCTGAGGACTGGAAGACCAACTTGCGCCCGGCCTCGGCTGGGTTGCAGAACATGACATGAGCAACATGCATGTCAAGGACAAGTGCTTATGCGTAAAAGCTCAAGACTGGGTTGGCATACTTGCCAGGCACAGCTTGTCACCAAAGTGCAATACAGACAGCCCAGCAAACTGGCTATGATCCACCAGCGTTTCATGGTGACAACTCATTACGCATGGCAGCTGGAGCAGAAACATATTCTTGTCTTGCATGGCTTCAACATAGCTACAGAATGCTGTGCTAAGCAGGCTGTGACCAGCTTTGAGGAAGGTGTGTGCTATGCATTTCCTGCGAGGCTTACTGTTGTTCTGTACGATTTGAAGAAAGCCGATGTACCCTCTTCCCTGCTAACCCTAAGTATACAGTCTGTCATGCCTCTGTATGGACTATTGGCAACCTGTAATCGCTGTTTCACCACATCTGACGGTGTCATGACCCCATCATTCACAATGGTGGCCATAGAGCCAGCCACTGCTGTTGCCATGGGGTGGTGCCCGGCTTCATTGCCGCCGAGTGCATCTTTTGCCAGCTCATACGTTGCAAAATACAGAGCATGGGCAGGCCTGCAAGCAGCGCAGTCAACATCAGAATTGACCCCCATCAATCATTCCTCCTTATGAGATGCAGTTTGTGATACACATGCTTACACAAATGCAGTGCAGTAGAAGCAGCTGCACTGCACAATAAGCTTGATTCTAGATAGCTGCAAAGGCTGGTAGGTGGCATTTCATGAAGTGCCCAGTGCATGGGCTAGCACGTATGACGCATCAAAGTGGTGTGGATTCGAATGACATCCCACATGGTTGCATGGCTGCAGCAGTCCAGATCTCACCCTGCTGCCCATGTGGTGACGCCAACACCACCATACAAGCCCGCAATGCCCTCACGCTTTATGACAGCTGCCACAGCTCTGGGCACTGATGACCCATGCAACTGCACCACACCGGTGTTTCACTGAGAAATTGGCAACATCCACAGCAGGAAATGATGATGAGTACATATGTCAGGTTGGAGGCGCATGCAGTCTGTGTTCAGGATGTTGGCTTGATACCGTGCACAGTTTTGCACAGCCAATCTTCATGTTCAACATGACTGCAGTCTGGCAGCTGACAGCAAACTGTGACATCATGATGGCACACGTGCAAACAAGCACGTGACTGAAATAGTTGACCAGCGTACCCGCTGACCAGGGTGACCCAAGGCCTGCATGCGGGTCTTGATGGTGTCCATAGGATACATGGCTACGTGCTCAGAGATGCCCGCGACAGCTCCAGCAAGCATGTGCTGCAGGACATAGAAATTTCAAGCTGACATAGAAAGCCATTCCTTGCTGGAAACTTTGCTGGCAACTGGTATGTTTGTACCAGTGACTCATACCGAGACAAAGTTTAGGCCTCCATACTGCGATTGTCCCGGAAGCTGGTGTGATACATCAGGAGTGTCACAAACGTGTGAAGGCCCGGCTGCACTTGATGACACCTGTCGCTCTATGACCGGATCCATGTTTAGACTGCCGACGCTGCCGCTTTGCCTGTGTTCAGCGTTTCAAAGAACGCCTGTCCCTTCTCATGCCGGTGCATATAGCAACCTGCAAGCATGCCAAGTCGCCATCAACGAGTGTGCAATCTGCGCACAATGCCGTTGCTTGTTAAAGACGTCGGCACATGGAGTGATCACCGTAACGAGACGGGATGAGTAAGCTTAGTCATAGTGCTTACGGTAGTGAGGCAAATTGCTTTCAGTCAGCCGGATAAGCTGATGCCGCGGGCGTTCCACCGTCAGTCGGAAACAGGGCGCGAGCAGAGGAACAAACCCTGCAGCTCCTGCACCTGTTTGATCTTACAGCAAAGTGTGGCCCATCTACATATATCCTAAGGAGACAACGCTAAGCTGGATGAATACAAGCTCTTGATAGCACTCACAACACGTGTTGTTTCAACATCAGCCTGACAACATACCAGGAGCTCGCTCAATTCCCGCTGTAACAACACATTGAGCAAGGAGCATAGCATTAGAGGTTACGTGACTACTGTAAATGCAAATGTGGAAGGCAAAGCGCCACTTCAGGCCAAAGTCAAACATCTTGCAAGCAACAATTGGAATAGCGTAGCTTAGAGATAGCAAATTTGCAGCTCCTGCACACCCACATCCTAACGGAAGGGATGAACAAACAACACCTGTTAATGCACGAGCTTTGAATCACGTGTTCATAGCCTTGACACTGTGCCTCCTTGCATGGCTCTGGCGAACCTCATGCCTACCCAGATCAAGACAACGCTCAATCGTGGCGAAAACCGTGGCTGAGCAACTTTGCCAATGGCAGCATGGTCCATCCCGTCTGCAGCATACTCTTGCATTCTGCCTTTCCTGCAGCCATGATTGCTCTCGCCATTGAAGAGACCAGCACTTACTAGATGCTTGTGCAGCTGCTTCCCTATGCTGCTGCAGCACAAGGCAGCATCAACAAAGCCATTGTGGCTCTGGGTGGAAGCACTGATCAGAAACTGCCCCACAGGCATACCAGCAGCCGCTCTTGCTGGCAAGTACTTCTCAAGTGGACTATACTGCAATGCACATCATTGCCTGTGTGGACTCAGGAGATGGCACCTGCTGTGCTCTGTGTAGCCACTGGTCCAGCTCCTGCATACCTTGTTCCCGCCGCGCGATGCTTGCCTGCTCCCAAACATTTAGGACACGCTGATGGGCAGTAACCATGGCGGCTTGGTATTCATGAGTGGCCTCAGCTACAGAGAGGCATTCTGGAGCAGGAAGACTTGGCAGACTGCTGAACCGGTCCATATGAAAGCTGGGCAGCAGTTGCTCTAGGTAGTCAGGCTGCTGAGATGCTGCGCAGCAGCAACAGGCCGTCAGATAGCTAGGGCGAAGGCTCAACTGAAGACACTCTGTGAAGCAGGGATCGGAGTTCAGTCTTCAGTTGAACCTGACCCCATCTAAGGTAGACTCCAGCATAGACTGTGACACCATAGTAAAATGACTTACTGCAAAACAATCAGCGCTCATGAGTCAACCTGAGTCCAATCACATGCAAGCTGATAATGGCTAGTATGATGACAACATATTGAGCAAGGCGCATTCCTGTAACTGACCCTTGACAGCTTATCGGAAAGTTTAAATTCATCAGACCACTTTCAGCTGCCATTCCTGTCGGCATCGTCTCTGTCTATGAATGACTTTCTAGTACTGTTCAACCAGCACAAGTTATGCTCCAATAGATGCAAGCACAGAGTTGAGACCTGAAAGAGACAAAGAGTCCGGTGACAGATGTTAGACTTGACCTCAGGAAGTTCTGTGCTGAGCTGAGCTGCAGCAGTGAATGATGCACCCTAATTAGGTCTTAGGGAAATTGTCTTAGGGTTGAGAGCAATGTTAAAACAGACTACCGCGTCTTCCAATGATCGCGGCAACAAAGCACGACTTCCACAAACGACCTCTTGAGCAGACAAACAAGTTTGAAGACAGTTTCTCAAAAAGCACGGGCTGTGAGTCATAAGTGCTTTCTCACACAAAGTTGTCCCGATCTACAGGTTCAGTCCGTTATTTGTGACAGCAATGTCTGAAACCGACACCGACTTACCAAAGACGCTCATCAAGCGTATAGTCAAGCGACATTTGAGCCAGATCGACAAGGGTGACACAAAAAGAGACACACAGATCAACAAAGACGCTCTCCTGGCGTTCTCAGAATCCGCCAAAGTGTTCATCAACTACGTCACTGCTACGGCCAACGACATTTGCAAAGAGAGCAAGCGGCAAACTATCAGCGTTGATGACATCTTCCGGGCTCTGGAGGACACAGACTTTGTAGACCTCATTGCTCCCCTGAAGCAGTCACTAGAGGGTATGGTGACGTGGTACCTGTGCAGCAAACATTGTCCGTTTTGCCACAAAACCTGTGGACTGTGCAAACACAGCGTAATGTCTGAATGGGAACAGGCAGTAATTTGTGTCCACGGGATGAAGTTGGTGTGGTCCCTCTGGAGATGTGCTTTGTTTCCTTGCAGTTTTCAAGAAGGACACCAAAGAGAAAAATCAGAAGAAAGCTGAGGCTAAGAAGAGGAAGGCCGAACAGATAGAGCAACAACAGCAGCAAGAGCCAAGCACGGATGATGTGGCTGACATGGACCAAGGAGACCCCGTCAGTACATTTGCATCAGACCAGCAGCCAGCTCAAATGGAGGCCCAGCTGTCAGCAGAGCAGCAACCTGTGCATCTCCCCTCATCTGATCCCATGCAGCCTCTTAGTGCGATTCACCAATCAGCAGTGGAACCCAATGAGCATGGAGGTGACAACCAGCAGAAGCAGTCCCCATCAGACTTGTCTGACTTGCCCATGACTAATCCTGAGGCTGGTCAAGGGATAGCACCAATGCAGCCTCCTCCACAATTGACTGATGTGGCACAAGTATCTCAGGCAGCTGCATTGCCTCCCATCTAAGTGCAACCAAGTTCACACACATTCACAGTAGAGCTGCTTTTAAATGTCATGGGTGGACTGCTGTTCCACATCAACCAATTGCTTGAATACTATTTTGCACATGCTGCCTCTGATGCAGTGCTTACAGTAATGAACTCAATTCTAGATTGCAGCCTTGAACTTTTTAGTCAACACTAGTTCAGTCACTGTGTCCACCCCTGCAGTGTGTGGCATGTTGCATCACAAGCCGTGCAGAAGTTGCAGCAAGTTCTGTTACAACTAGTTGACATGGAGAGAGGTGCATTTATGGCGTGACTTACTACAGGCACTGCATCTCCAAGGATGTAAAGTGTGCTCATAAGGTTTATGACGTCAACTTTCCCTTCCAGAGAAGGGAGCCGTATGTAAGGCCACTGGTCTTGCATGATCCCATCGACATATGACTGCATCTGCGTCAGTGTCTACGATTTACTTGCATGCATGCATGTGCTACACAATTGTATACATGCAAGCGTGTGCATGAGCTTGCACTGCTTGACAAATGACATCTTGTACAGCCTATTGAGAACAGGAGATCGAGCGTGTACAATTCATCTTGTCGTGTACAAGCTTTGTCCTCGAGACTGATGCAGCTGGGCCCGCTGAAGATTCGTAATGTAGGTAAGGAAAATGTCTCGGACACAAGTGATGAAAATGTTTAAAACTCAGTCTTCTTATTGAATACCTTGAAGTGTTTGTGTGCCTTTATGTTCAGCATCCAACCGAATGCAAACCTACCATGCACCAGCTCTTTGCCTCAGAAGTCAAACAGGAACATGCTACAGGCTGACCCTTGCAACAAACGCTAAACCTACTCACTATATTTCCTTAGTATAGTGCTTGATGTGCACACATGCCACATATGGAGTATCAGAACTACTGCCCTGGCAGTCAGAATCAGCTGCTGCTATTCACACAAAGCTAAAGCAGACCAAGAGCTAATAACAAGACAGGTCAACTCACACACAAGTCTGACGACCCAACTTTCACATCTAGAAGCTTGACAAGTAGTCACACACTACACGATTGGGATGTCCAGAGCTTGGTCAATTGCCTTCACAAATGTAATGGCTTCCTCGACGCTGGGTTTGACAACCATTAGCTCACAAACCCAGGTGGGCATACCGTCTGTTACACACGTCACCTTCTGTCCCTTCTGCACCAAAGCCCGAGCATATAGTACATCTGGATGGTTTTGCCAATCCTGCAATACCAAACACAGGCTTGAGTTACGTCGCAGATTGCCCATTGACGTAATAGCAGACTACCCACAGAAGCACTGTAACCCAAGCCCTACTGATCCTTCTGAATTCACAGCACAATCTGGTACAACTGGGCTACAAGCTATGCTGGCTGAGGAGACAACAGTAAGCAAGAAACGAAAAAGAAAAAGGAAACACTACGCCTTTTGGCGTCAATTTTATGAGAAGCCCAGTATTATACCGGGCTGCCCAGGCACAGTGAGCAAGCTATGCAAGCATGCAGCTATGCTTGTGTGGCCGAAGGTGCAGTTTGAAACCCATGCAGGGCTTCACCTTGAGGAAGTCGATATGCTGCATCTTGCCAGTCTTCTGTGCATTGATGGAGTACTCAGCAATATACATGAGGGGCTTGGCTGCAATGGGGGGTCTGGAGGGGATGCCTGCACAGGTGAGCAGGTGCTCCTCCACCAGGTCCACCCCCCACACCAGCAGGTTGGTGTTGCGCACCGGCCCCCCCCCCATGCGGCAGTTCACCTCAATCAGGCGCGGCCCCCGGCTTGTATACTTCAGCTCCACATGGAATACCCCCTGCACCATGCCTGCCTGCTCATCACCACTACTACCCAACACGCTGTCAATCTTCACACTTTCGACTCAAGGCATTTTGACAAGATGCACCCCCTGCACCATGTCTGCTCATCACAACTACTACCCAACACACTGTCACTCTTCACACTTTTGACTCTAGGTACTTTGATGGGATTTACAGTGTCTTGTGGTGCAAACCACATGTCTACCAAATGCAGATGCAAACAGGATTGGTCACCACGCCAGATGATCATCAAAGCTTTCTAGCACAGGCACATTGCACAACGCCAGCCAATTGAGGGGGTTGTGATAGAGGGCTGCTAAGTGCAAGGCTGGCTGACCTGTTTGAAGCCTAAGCACTGGGTGGACTGCACTGCCATCTGCATGAGCTCCTGCTGCTGCTTGGTGGGCAGAATGCTGGGGCAGTTGCTGCCTGTCTCATTGAAGTAGGGCTCCACAGTGGGCCAGTTGTCCGTAATGGCCCCATACACGGCCTGCCCCTCACTCAAGACCAGGTCTACATCCACCTCAGGCCCATCCAGGTACTCCTCCAGCATCAGCGTCAACTTGATCCAGCTGTCTGCATTGCCCTGCACACACTCACTCGGATTCAGCATGTGCCCACTCTCAAACTTAGTCACAGCCCTATATGGTAATTGGAGCTGCAATGCACGTGACGAGCTGCAGTGCAACGCAGCTTTGTGAGGAGGGTAGGGCGTAGCATGCATGTGGTTGTAAATCATAGGCAATCTGCATGTAAGCATTTGTTTGCAAAGGTCCTCAGGGAGCTGAACCAACAGAATGTACAACAGCAGATATCGGACCTCCCCCCAAACTACAGTTCCTTGCCAAGTCCAGTTTGATGTTACTTTGAAAAAGCAGCTGGATGAATGTTCACAAGACCAAGCTGTAGGCACTCCTTGCTGCTGCACACATACAGCGTCACTCTCAAAGTACTGAAACATCTCCCCAATGTGGAAACACGCTTTCACTGTCCCCAGACGTTTCTGACTTTAGAATTCCAGTGTAGGGATGAAGTTTCTGAATCAAAATATGCGTTTTGGGGTTGAAAAGAGCTGAATGTACATTTAGAAACAGCATGCATGGGTGTGAGAGCAGACGCAGGGCTGACCTGTGAGACAGTGGCATCAATGGCCTGGTCAGCTGCGCTGTCCTCATCTTCCTCTTCCTCTTCTCCTTGTTGCAGGGCCCCAGCCACGATGTGGGCCTTGGCCAGCTCGCGAGTCACCCTCTTGTAAGCCTGCTCCAGCTGAGGCATGTCGTTCACCCTCACCACCCCAATTGAGGCTGCTCCATAGATTGGCTTGATCACTGCACTCAACACATCCACATGCATTCTTGCACTCACTGATTCACTTCTTGCACTCACTGCCAAAACCTTGCTAACTCCTAGGCACAAAATGTCATTTGACTCACAACGCAATTCTCAACTCATAGACGGGCTTGATCACTGCGCCCAACAGATTGGGTCAGCTACATGTATCATACCACTTGACTCCTGACTGACAGTGCTGTAACATGTTCCAATCAAAGCAGCTGCCAACATCTAAGGAGGGTACATAGTGCAGGACAGCTAGGTCAGGAGGCACAACAGCAACCAGGAAGTGCTTCCTATAAGAGTAGCTCTGGCAAAGGCATCATGCATTCTTGCACTCATTGCCTAGGTTTTGCTGACGCCTAGGCACAACATGTTACCTTGATTCACAATGCAATTCTAAGCTCATCCTAGTTGTCTCTACTTTGTGTGTGGCTTGATGTCATTGTTCAGTGAGTTAGTTTCTCTGCAGTCTAACTGACTGTCTTTAAACTAACTAATAATTAACTGAAAAGTTGCACCATTGTGTTACAGAAATCCACAGAGAGCAAGAGCACCCAGAGCCTGGTTCAGAACATTCTGCCATACATGCTAATTTATAGCTCATCCTACTGGCAGGCTGTTGCATTTCATCACGTACAATTGATGTGTTTCATGGCTGCAAGCCTGGGCAGGGGCAGGGGTCAATCTGCAAGACAGGTGCAGTGAGGCACCTGCATCCCGTCGCTTGTTGTTGTTGCAACATTTACAAGGCTTTGCTGCCAGACTGAAGCCAGCTGCAGAATATATTTGCAGTAACCAATATGTAGTGCATGCATTGACCGTCAAACTTGCTCTGTCTTGCCGAGTAGTGCATGTACCAATCGTCCGTATATTTGTAACTTACAGCCATCTTAGTGTGCCTTTCTGCTGAGTATTTTGCTCAAAACAGCAGAAGTGAGTAGGATCACCTGCGGGGAATTTGACCAATTCTGCTGCTGGTTTGAGGTCTGAAGGTTGCTGAACCAGCATGTTGCGAGGGGTGGGCAGGCCGGCAGCTGCCATCTTGGCTCGGGTGCTGTGCTTGTCTCTGGCCGCATCCACTGCAGCTGGTGAGTTGCTGGACAGACCCAGCGACTCTGCTATCCGGGACACCAGAGGCACTGCCATCTCACAGAAAGTGCACACCCCATCCAACTCGCCCAGATCCTGCAAGACAGCCAACAACTCAACTCAACTGCACTCACACTCACACTCAAACTCAGACTGAACT
>JAABUW010009998.1_pt1 | contig 10669 bp, 12 predicted proteins | sample 5560081 | NCBI WGS metagenome assembly JAABUW01 (sample SAMN10711882, study PRJNA513363) | rock metagenome | isolation source: Antarctica rocks | place: Antarctica: Victoria Land, Knobhead sud | reverse complement strand
GGGCTCTGCACAACAGCAGCACTGCCTTTGCCATGAGTGGTGTTGCCCAGAAGCAAGTCGCACAAAAGGTGGGACCGGTGCATATGGAATTTGAGTGTGCTGAAGCATGGGGCATGTCGCAGGAGTACCCAGACAAGTCACATAAGAGAGCTTTTGCAGAGAAGGTGTCATGAAGGCATTGAGGCCAACAGGTATCCTAGCTTGAGCCCAAACTAGCTGATTCAGTGGCTGACCTGGCATCGCACAGCATAGCGCAGCACAGCACAGCACCGCAGGGCACAGAACAGCACAGCATTCTTCATGTTTGGGGATGCATTCTTCATGTTGGGAATTCTGCACCTGATGACCCGATGTGATGCGCCATGAGAACACCCACACTCCTACCTGACTCGTTGGGGCTTGCAGTCGATGGGCCAGCTGAGTCAGCGTTGGACTGGTGTTCATGATGGTGCAGGGCGTCTCGGGCCTCGCGAGTCTTCTCAAGGATGTGAGAGTAGAAGGTGTGCTCAGCGGGGGTGAAGTGCAGGCGGGTGAGGGTAAGGGTGCGGGGGGGTAGCTCTAGGCCTAGGCCTGCGCTGCTGCGCTTGCTGTTGCGCCACATGATTGGCCTTAGCACCCTTGCTAGCTGGGCTGCTGACCCCTTCTCACCTGCAAGTTGAATCAGCAGTCGTATGTGATAGCTTGCAAGGTGCTGGTGGCTCGGAACAGCCTTCTGATGGGGTGTGCATCTGATGCTGACCATGTGATTGCCATGATGCTTCAGGGCCATCTGATAGGGCATGAGCTGTGTTAAGTATGCAATCGCCACAACGTCAGATGCTGGGTACAGATGCATGAACCAAGTGTAATTGGAAAGATTGCGTCGATGTGTTACAGGTTCAGCTGACTTCTGTGCTGTAGGAAGGGTTTTCCTGGCCCGTCCCTAATGGGAGCTGCTGAGATTATGCACACATGTGCGTTGAGTGACATGATGCACAAGACAACTGTAAGCCATGTGTGAACCCGTTGTCAACTCAACTGATGAGTCACCACTGGCTTCACACCGCAGATCAAATGAACAAAAGAGCAGCTATGCTGGTTCAAAGGCATGCCACTTGATCATATGCAATCATACTGAACATAACACATGCATGATGCATTACCTGTGAGGTATGGGTTGGCCACGCACCACTTCCACTTGAGGAGGTCACAGAAAGGGTCATGGTGCAGCACCCTCAACAGCCCCTGGATGTCATCCAGACCCCCCGGCCCAATGGGGGTGCCAGTGACGGCCCAGCGGTGGGTGCTGTGCAGGCGGCCTGCCATGACAGCCACACTGCTGAGGCCTGTGCCCACCATCTGTGCCTCATCTAGCACCACCCTCCACCAACTGCACAAACCCAGAGGTGCCAACTGTTGTTCAGCTGCTTTGAGCATCTCACATGGCCAGAATATAATGAGTAAATTAAATGGGTGTGGAACAAAACAGAAATCCGTTTTGGCAATAGAAAAGGCGATCTGTGAACAGTCATCTGTAGCTTGGTTCCTGAGCAGTGAAGCTCTGCCAGACATGAGCCTGCTTTTCTACAAACACAGTTAACAAGCATGATGCAAGATGAATGCAAACAAATGTACGATCTACCAGCTCTGTATGTACACGACGATCACGATCAACCAGCACAAGCAACATGTCAAAGTCTTGGCCTTCTGGGATCAGTTTTAGACTACCATCATTACATTTTACAAGTGTGTCAGCAAATACTCAGCAATACAGACAGCACAGCTGCATGCTCAACAGGTCACGCAGTACAGCTTGCCCCACAGCCAGCAGTGACAGTTGCCTCAGCTCTGGAACATGCAGTTAGCACAACATGTCTCACCTGACGCTCAGCAGAGGGGACTCTGGCACAGCATACTTCTTAGCTCGCCTGAGGCTGTGGAGGCGAGCGCCCTCGGGCGAGTAGTGCACTTCCTGCCTCAACACCTCATAGCTAGTCAGCACCACATCTGCGTCCTGCAGCTGCTGCACTGCGTCTGAAGCCTCCTGCTGGGGGTCGAAGCTGGGCCCAGCCTCCCCCGAGGACACCTGAACCAGCTTCTCCCATTGATCCTGGGCCCAGGCCATCCGCTGTGGGCAGGCACAAAGGGAAGAACTTATTTATACTACAATGCACTGTGAAATAGTGAGTGAGAGAACTGCATGGCACTCATGAGGTTTGGCAGCATGGCAGGTTGATCAAACAGGAGTGTGATTTTAGCATGTAGAGTAATTCCAACACCCACCGCCAACGCCAACAGAGCATCTGCATACCCAGTATGCCAGCAAAAGGCTGAAGCACTTGCAGCTTTCTCATGACTGTATGGACATTGCTGTCACAACTGCACGGCGCAGCACACACTTGCATCTGCAGCAATCGCGCCAGTGACCAGCACAGCACTTACTGCTGCCTTGTTTCTGTTGGGTGGGCTTTTCTTGGTGTGTCGTGAGTCCTCCTGGGCTTGGCGGTGCTGCCACTTCAGCCCCTCGTACACCACCACCTTCAGGCTGCCGTGTTTCTCAGCCACCTGCCATCACATGCGCTGCTCAGCAAAGCTGTCTGAGTAAGAGCCCAGCTCTCAACAATTTAGCAGTTGCTCATGAAAGCGTTGAGTGCTTCCAGGCAGTTGCTTTTGTGCTGCCTTGTTCTCAGCCACCTGCCATCATTCAATTCCATGTGATATCTCACTGTCTGGGGTGTGGAGCCAGTTGTGACTCATCAGACATCCTGGCTTGAAAGCACAGGTGTATGTGGTGTGCGAAAAAAGGAAGCTGGTGGGAGTTCTGTTCGAAAAAGAACCTAATGTCCCGTTGTTGGTAGTTTCCATCACATGCACTGCTCAGCAAGGCTGTCTGAGTAAACGCTGAGCTCTGAAGCTAACAACTCAGCAGCTGCTCATAGCAGCATTGAGGCTTGCATGCATTTGCTTTGACACTGAGCGACAGGCCGTAAGGACAGCTGCAGCTGATAGTCAGAAGCTTTATTGCTGTCTCGTCATGGAGTGCTGCAAGCTTGTTGCTCCAGACCAGTGACAAGCAGCAAGAATAGCAAGCAGGAGGATGCAGAGCAACGCAGAAGATGCCGTGGCAATCACGCAATGTTTGTTTAGCAGCACATTGGTGAGCATACTGTGGACGAAAGCATGGCAAAGCGTACCTCATTGATCCATTGGTCTTTGAGCTGCATGGGACACACAACAAGGTTGCTGCCTGGCACCAGCCCTGCTGGCCTGCTGAGAGCACCACCACCCATATTCTTTGCCTCTTCTTCCTTCACGTGGGTGCCATGTGCACCTGTGACTAGACCACTAGGCATGCTGCTGGATGCATGCTTCCTGCTGGAAACCCTTTCAGCATCTAGATCAGCTTGTGGAGTGGACACAGCGTCCACATCCATCTCTGTAAGGCCGTCAGATGATGGCCTCTGAGATGCTTGGCTTATGCTGGTACTGGAAAGGTGCTTTGGGTCTTTGGTGGGGGAGGGGGTGGGGCGGGGGCGAGCCACCATGAGGGCATGCATCTCAGCTGTCTTGCCGAGACCCATCTCATCGCCCAGGATGCCCCCTGGCAGGGGAGGGGGTGGAGGAGGAGGGTTCTGGGTGACCTGCCCTGCATACAGGCAGTTCTGGGCTTTGATGAGGCTGTGGCATGGTCCTACATGGTCAATGACCTGAAGAAATGCATCAACCAGCTGGACTCAGCTGCACCCAGCATACCAAAACAACTTGGCTGCAGCTCACACTCTCAGACTCCACAACAAGACTCTAGGCGGGTCACCCCCACCTTGATGTCAGAGGATGATGTGCACTAGCTGTGTATCAGCACAGACATACAGGCAAAGCAGCTCTGTCACTGCTGTTGCTTCATTTAGGTTGGCGCTGGCTAAGAGGTTTGGCATGATCATGATCACCAACAATATGTCCTACCTGTGTAGCGGTTTTCGAAGATGTGAAGCCCTGAAGGCAGCGTGACTGGCTGCCAGCAAGGGTGTAGGGCCCCCTCCGTCACCCCAAACATCCCTGCAGCTTCTGAATCTATGCTATCTTGTTGGGAAGATGAAGGGTCGCAGCTGCAGTCACTGCTCCCGCCAATTCGCTCCCGCCAGCTCATCCATGCTAAAGCATGCCGCTGGTAAGCATGCAGAGGCAGCTTCAGACCTGAGTACATCACAAAGCATTGCAGGCTGATGCTTGAAACTGCCTGGTTCCAGTGCCTAAGATGGTGTCATTTACAGCCAGGACAGATTGTCAGTGCAGCGAAAAGTGGATTTCAGGTGCCTGTCTTGGGAGCAAGGGGGTGCAAGTGCATGCCTAGGGTTGATCTGATGAAGGGTAGGGCCTGACAATGATGCACATCAGGTAAAAGCAGGGGCATAAGCAATCATCGTCACCAAGAGATCGTCTCATCTTGCATACCAGGGGGTTCAGGAGCTTGGATGGTCCAATCCGAGGGGCACACCATGCCCAGCAGATCATCTCTCAATCGTTCCTTGCGGGCTGACTGTACTGCCTCAGCAACTTCTTCCTGCACCTCTTCCCCATCAATGCTCATGGCATCAAGATCAGCTTCATCTGTCTGACGCTGGCCTGTAGCACCACATCAGACTGTTCATGATGCTCTCCTATGCCATATGCCTATACCCTAAATATGTATATGCTCTCCTGTATCCTATGCCCTGAAATCTAAAGGGATGAGATGATGACTCAGAGGGCTCATTTTGTGCAGACATGGAGGATATGCTTGCTACTGCATCAATCTATTCTTGGTACTGCATCAATCTATTCTTGGTACTGCATCAATCTATTCTTGGTACTGCATCAATCTATTCTTGAGTTGCACAGCATGGCTCAATGCATTTCCCTGGTGACAATGTTACAGCCAAGAATACTTAGATTGCATACATGCTGCTTCTAGAGCTATAGCTCTGTTGCATTGTGCTGAGGCACATGGAACTCTGGCAGAAGAGATATGCAGCAAACAGGTTTTGAGCAAAGTGGGCATACAGCAGGTGGCATGTTGCAATTGGAAGAGTCATGGAACATTCTGCTGGAACACTGCAATAGCACAAGTGGGTGCTGCTACATGTTGTGTGCAATACAGAAACATGCATGCAACTGTGCTGACCTTGTCCTTCCACAGGCTGCTTTGGCACAGCGCCTTCTGACACTGCAGGAGTTCCACTGTTGATGAGGTGATACAGTAACACCTGTGCGGAGCCATCAAACACCTGCAAAGCAGCCTGTGTTGCCGTCATCAGCTTGACTGACACAGCTGTGCATGCAGGCGCCTGTTTGCAGGCGACCAAAACACCATGACACTTGATGCATGTCTATTGAGTATCATATTGACTGCAGACTCTTGGAGGAATGGACCTACCAGCTGAATATTGTGCTTGTTCTCTGTATCTGCCTTCACTGCTTGTGCAAAGAAGCTGGGTAGCAGCAGGACTTTGAAGGCAACTGCAACCTTGTCTGCTTCGCCACAGTCACTGCTGTTTGTGTGTACTTGAAGCACCTGAGGGTCAAACGGCCCGTCAGAAACGAGAAGACTTGCAAAGCCTGCTTTGCTAGCTGCCAGAAATCGAGCAGAACGTCAGCAGATTGCCTGAAGCTGCAGTCGTTTGTCTGCAGCCAAGCTTGCTAACGCCAGCCAGAGGTTGTCTTCAGCTGTTCTTTTCTTGACAAGACCAGGCAGCTCTCGCTTTGCAAGCTGATGCTGTGCCTGCAGAAGCGGTTGGGCATCAGTACAACACAGAAGCTTAGCAAGAAAATAACATGACGCAGGTCCCTTGTCGCGAGACCTTGTAGTCACCTTGAGCAAAGCAGCTTCTCGTTTGTTCACAGCGAGGCTTAGATCCTGTGCATGGAGTATCGGCTGGCATCTGCATCACATACAGCATGGTGATCGGCATGCCATAAGTAAGTGCCGCATCGCCGCAAGATACCAAGTCAAACAGTGATCAGTAACGGGACGTAACGGTAGCACGCAAGTCAGCGTTACATTCAGTGCACACTGCAGCAAACTCCGTGCAGTCGAGCCATGTTGCAAACACTGCGACTCAACACTGGACGCTGGTCCAGGGAATTGCCCAGGACGTACCTGGATCCCTGCACTGCTGTCAACTCCCCTCGCAGCACACCGGCGTCCCAAGACTGTATGTTGCTCATGCCAAGCGTTGCTTCCTAAATTGGCAGGAAGCCACGCTGGCGACGTGCGAGGCTTCCGAAACGGAACACTGTTTGTTCAGAGCTCGCCTTCATGACATGCAGTGCTGCGCTGCATGCAAGAAGTCGCAGTAGAACGTACAGTTTATTATTTCCCCTGCCAAGGGCTAAAGAGACAACGCCCTGTAAAACTTCAAAACGCCCCCCTTGAGTCCAGGTTCCAACTTCTGGCTGCCTGACTCAAGCCGGTGCGCCTACTCGTCGTGCTCTGATGGAAGCAGGGAAGTGAGTGGCGGCACCAGCGCCGCAAGCAGGCATCGCAGCTCTAGCTGTGATGGAAGGAGTCAAGGTACACATGCCGGCACTGAGTGCATGCCGGATCACTCCGTGCCTGAGAAGCCTCTGCTATCATGAGTTTGCTGCTGCCCTTTCAGTCGAAGGCACACGTGTACGTTCAGTGGTAAGGTTTTACCACTTATCGTTCGGTTTGACCGCAGGTCTATGTGCACAACACGGTCCCTCACAGGATCTCACGAAGCAAACAGTGGCAAAGACAGCTTTCTCGGTTGGGAGCAGAGCTGCTGGAGGTCTGAAGTCAAGTCCAGCGAGTATGCTGGGCTCTGATCCACCTCGTCCCAACTCACCTGTGGTATTGCAGAAACCATCCTCAGCAGCAACTCACCTACTCACTAGCAGTTATACAGACTTGCCAGCAGACAGACAGGGCATGCCTCATGCACAAGTTGTCTCCGTAGCCTGGCTGGAAGCCTGCATGTCTGCCCAGACAAGAGTGTCTGAGTCGAGCTATAAACTTGAACCATCAGGTCAGAGTGAATGATCTGAGCCGACCCTGGCTTTCTGCTTATAACTGCTGTAAGCACTTTGTTGATGCTTGCAATGCCACTGCAGGAGCTCAGTCACAGCCAATGCCCTCCTCAAGCAAACAAGTATGTGTAAGGGGCAAGATGAACCTGCTTAGTGTGTTACATCTGTGCCTGCTGAGCCTAACCACATGTACATGCAGGTACAGCCCAGCCTTGAGCTGCAAGCAAAGCATGCTATTCAGCTGATGGATGTCCAAAAGGCAGTGCTATACTTGACTGCAGGAGAGACTGCTCCGCAATGGCTGGCTGTAAAGGTTTGTTTTTCAGCAGTTTTGCAACAATGTCAACAAGGAGCATATAGCATATCCAGCTGATGACACCCTTGCCACAAGTGTCAAGGTTTCTGTATTCCAATGCTTGCACTGACAAGATGACATTGATTGCAGCACAAGGAAGCCATATCATCTGTGGTGGTGTTCATGCTGCCCGGCATAGATCAACACACCTTTTCCAAATTCAAGGTATGGGTCTATGTCTGTGCAAATTCCATGTGAGATTGCTGTGCTGCTTGCAGTCAAAGCGTTGCTCATGTGTCACCTGCACTTCAGCTGAACAAAGGAGCTTGCCGTTCTCAATCAGCTTTTGCGCAGGACAGAATGTGCTGCCCAAGATGACACACTGCCTGGGCCCTCCTGTGCGTCTGACAGCCAAGTACAGCAGCGTCCACCCACGTATGTTTTGTGCTCTAAGCTCGTATGACTGCTGCACACGTTGCACACTGCATCTGGGCCTGCAAAGCTGATGTTGACATTCTCCAGTATCATTCGTTGTACATGCTTGAACGCAGCTGCATATGCGCTTCAGCACAGCACTTGTACACAGATTGTTTCGGCATTGCAGCAAGCGCATTGCAATAGCTTGACTCACACATGCTGAAATGCGGCAGTGCAGACAACCCGATCACTCTTGACGGTTGATCCCTCTGCGCTGACCACCATCAACAAGCGCAAAAGGGATGCAGACACACACTGGGTCAGCAGTCAGGCTGAGGACATGAGCAGCAGCAATAAGCTTGCCAAGACAGTCGTCAACAGTGACATCGCTAGCAGGCACCAACACGAGGGCAGCAAGGAGTGCAAGCCTGCTGTTGCGTCCGCCACAAATGACAGCACTGTCAGTCAGCAAGCTGAAGAAAGCAAAGACAGCAATGCTGCTCCTGCACCAACAGCTGATACAAATGTTTGTGAGCTGGCTGTAACTGCAAGCAGCAAACAGCACACTGGATCAGACGCAGCCAGTACTCTGATTGGTCAGCAGACAGATGACGTCAGGAGAAGTCAGCCTGATGCCCCCCCTGCCAAGAAAGAAACTGTCAGTGATATGCAAGAAGAGAACAATAAGCACACCAGGCTGACTGCTTCATCCTGCCCAAAGGGCACTGCTGTCACTCAGCAAACCCAGGACAGCAAACCATCCATTGCCCACACCACTGGTAACAGCGATACTGGTGCTCAGCAACTCAAGGATGGGGACTTTGCCGTTCAGCCTGCTGTGACCAACGATCTGGTCAGTCAGCAAGCTGAGGCCGATGTTGTCAAGCAAGATGCAAACGCAGTGACGAGTAAGACCGCTGTCTGTGAGCAAGGCAAGAATCTTAGTAATGACAAGTCTACCAGTAGTGCAAGTGATGCTGCTGTCAGGCATGCCACCACAGACAGCAAGCTCGCAAATGCTGGCAGTCATGATACGCTGAGCGCAGCAGTGTCAGCACCAAAGCACTCTTTGAGTCACTACCAGATCAGCCTGATCCAAATGCAAGCTGGTGGATATCCCCTTCCTTTGCAAACCAAAGGTGGCCAGGACGTCCTGCCTGTTGACTTTGTGGCTTCCTACCAAACTGGTAAGCATGCAAGTCTCAAAATTGGATGAATGGCCGTATGCAGGCAGCAGAAGCTTTGATCAAGTCATCAATACAACTTGTCTATCGATTGACTGTCATGTCAGGAGGTGCACCAAGGCAGTGTTGACTGCCTGCTTGTAGGTGAACAGGACAGCCAGCATCAGGTCATTGTGGCAGTGGATTGCGAGATGTGCTATACTAGCAAAGCCTTGGAGTTGACCAGGATCACACTTGTAGGTGGAGATGAGCAGGTATATAAAATTCATCAAAGTTGTGCACCGTGCCAGTCTCAGCTGTGCTGCAGAACAGATTTATCTTGGTTCTTTGAGCAACAGCAGTTGTTTCATCCCCTGTTTTTGTGTTGCTTGCAATGTTATACATGCTGACATACGCTGACGTCACAGCATCTGAAGTGAGAACAGGAATCAGTCTGATGTATTGCGTAGATGTCTGTTAACCAGACAGGTCGACTGTCCTTGAGTGGCACACGTCTGTGTCATGAAAACCTACATGGCTTTGCTTTTAATGGACGCCAAAACGTGTAGTCTTTTCTTGTCAATGAAAAAAGTGCACTGAGCCAAAGTATATCCTGCAGGTCCTTCTAGATGAGCTGGTTTTGCCTGCAGATCCCATTGTCAATTACAACACTGCATTCTCAGGTGAGCTCTCCTGCCTGCTTTTGAGCATATCCAGTGCAACAAAATTTGCACAACTGGATGCTGAGTCAGCATCCAGTTGTGCAATGTTTGGTGCACTAGATAGCATTGCTGAGAGACAGTACATACAATGACTTCGTCATGCAAGGCTTGTGTCTGTCTCTCTGTAATGCCTGGATCGATCAAACTGCATGAGCCTAAGCAATGTGCACTATTTTTGGCAAGCAACAAGACCATCAAGCAGTCATGTACCAGCAGATACATAGCCTATCTTAGGACACTCATGATGCCTCACACAACTGCAGGCATCACTCCACAAATGATGAAAGGAGTAACGGCTACACTCTCACAGATCCAGCAACGTGTGCTGAAGTTTGTTGGTCCAGACACCCTACTGGTTGGTCACTCACTGGAAAACGACCTCAGAGTGCTGAAGTTGGTGCACCTCAAGAATCTGGACACAGCCATCTTGTACCCACATGCCAGGGTAATGCTGCCGCTGCTCTGTAGCACCCACGTCAGCACAATGGATGCATTGTTCTAGTTGAGAATCACCATTGCCCACTATCATCAGCTGGCTGCTGGTTGACAGTAGAGATGGTGCCAACATGGTGGCTGCAAACGGCATACCTGCACATGAAGAGAGTGCTGATCAAAACCAAAGAATGTTGTTTTCCAATAGAATATGTCTTTTGTTTGGTTTTAAAAAATTACCACATTCTGCATGTGTTGATTTCCAGTGGCCTACACAGCAGCACTCCCTGCGCCACTTGGCTGCCATGCACCTGAAGTGGACCATTCAGCAGGGCAGCCACGACTCCAAGATAGATGCAATTGCAGCTCTGCGTCTAGTCAAGCTCAAGCTGCAGCATGGGCCCTTCTTTGGCACGTCCACGGTTCCAGGGGCACATAACCTGATGGACACACTGCATGACAGTGGCAGGTCACACCTTCTCATCTCCTGCTGCACGGCTGCCACAAGTCTAACTTTCTCCACTAAAATGTATGTACTGACAGTAGTATCAGTAGGATTGGGTTTGCTGTGCACCACCAGACTCCCCTCTTTGCAGACCATGTACTGAAGAACCATCTGTCTCCAGGCATCACTC
>JAABUW010009996.1_pt1 | contig 10671 bp, 10 predicted proteins | sample 5560081 | NCBI WGS metagenome assembly JAABUW01 (sample SAMN10711882, study PRJNA513363) | rock metagenome | isolation source: Antarctica rocks | place: Antarctica: Victoria Land, Knobhead sud | reverse complement strand
TGAATGCACCACATAATGTGCGTTGTACACAGAACACCTATGCTGCACCAAGAGGCAAGAGGAGGCGCTTACCAGCAGCAGCCAACATGTAGTCAGAGTTCATGAAGCTGGTGAGGGCACCCTTGTAGGCGGTCACACCAACATCCTCAAAGATGAAGGCACCGTGCAGGAAGAAGAGATCGTTGGTGTATGGGGAGAAGGGAGGTGACAGGGTGGTGTTCAGGGCAGCATTAGCAGCAGCTGCAAAGGCGCTGCCAATGTTTACAAGAGGGCACTGCACTGAGGCATTGCCAAGAGCTGTCCTGAGGTAGGCTACATGAGTCATCTCATTGTCGGCAACATTCACGACCAAGCTGTAAATGTCATCATTGGTGAAGTTGGCAGCCTGGCACCCAATAGGAGCAGGGCCGTTGCCGGTAACAGACGCTGGCAGAGGGGTGCCATAGACAGCACAGTGGTAGAAGTGACCCTCCAGGCACTGCAACAGAAGACACGGTGGTCAGCATCACTCAGACCTGTACACCCCAGGGTGTGAATCTCAAACCATCAAAAATCGCAAACGCTTTGTACAGGGAACTGTCATCCATCAGCAGGGAACTGTCATCCATCAGCAAGGAACTGCAGCAAAGGAAGCGAGCACTTTACGAGCAGAGCACGGCTGCCGCTCGGCTGTCGTGGAGCTACGCACCTCCAAGTTCAGAGCGAAGTTCAGGATGTCGGCGTCGGTGATGGCCGCCTGCTTGAGCTGCCTAGCATCTGCCACTGGAGCACTTAGTGCCAAAAGACCCAGAAGGGCCAAAATACATACAGCCTGCGAACTCAATCTTGCAGCGTCAGTACCAGAACACATAAAAGCCTGTATATACAGCAGTGGGAGCGCTCAAGCGCGGGAAGCACGAGCACAATAGAGGCAAGCCCACAAGCTGTAATCACCTTCATGTAAGCTTGACGCGAAGGTCCAAGACAACTGGTCTGAATCCCAAAGTCTGCAACAAACACAAAATGTTCGGTCTGTGCTGCAGCAGGGGCGGTGTGCAGCAGATCTGGCTGGGATGGGGAACAACGTTAACCCGCAACACCAACTGTAGACCATCAGCTGCATGCGTGCAAATGTGATAACCGTAAGGCTGGCAAAGGTGCTGCAAGGATGATGCAGCAACAACTAGAGACGCTGACAGCTCGGACACTTCGAGCAAGTCGACAAGCAGATCTGAAGCACACGCGGCGGCCAAGATGACACAGTGGACGTCGGTGCACATCGTCGTGAATGCAAAGTGAAAGTCAAGCTGGAATTGGACTCAGAACCTGCTGCAGCTGCAGCAGAACGACACAACGAGGCAGACGAGTATGAACTGAGTTTACACAACAACGGCGTGCAAGCGCAGTGCCGGCACTGGGATGATGTAACAAAGAGCGCACCTCAGAGAATGCGCTTCACGCTTCTCTTTGCCTGCCTGAGTTCTTTGTGCCAGTTTGATGAGAGGCAGATACGTTCGCTGATGTGCAGACGTTTAACGCTCCACGTTACAAGGTTTCTCGTCATGGTCCTAGTCAACTCGCGAGTAGCACTGCAAAGTATTGGTTTTGAGGATAATAAATGCAGCTGGTACGCTGCTGCTGCAAGAAGGGATGCTTCTTGACTCATCCTTACACCGTCAGTCCAGGACAGCTGGCGGCGAATAAGACACTGACTGCAGAAAGGCTAAACGAAACTTGAATGACCAGTTGCCAGTCTTGCAACACAGAGTCAGCCACTATGCTTTCTTGCTTTGACACCTGGTGTGCTTACTGCAAGATTTGCGCTTAAGCTTGCTAGCAGCTTTCTGCTTGCTGGTCCCAGCATTAGTCGCACAAGATTGACATGAGAAAGGCGTGCCTGCAAGCAGTGTCAGTGTTTGTCAGTACACTGTATGATGTTTTCTATCACCTGCCTAATGTTGACTGCTGCGCAATTGAAGAACATGCTAAGAAGGTCCTTCAGCACACAGATAAGCACTGCAGATGGCATCAGCCACAGACATGTGTGCACATATGTGAGCTATATAGGCACCTTTGGAAGTATACTTTTACCGTCAGGCAAATTTACTTATTCACAGTGCTCTCACACACCCCTGACTTGACATATTGCCATTGCATGCTCTATGTTGTGCAGGAAGGTGGCAATTACCTGTCACTGAAACATCCAAACAGCTGGCATGATACTTGACACCACAGCTTGCACAGCATGGCATATAGCCAAAATCAGGCTCAGTGCAGGTGGGACAGCTTCCGGCCACGGCAGACTCAATGTCAGCTGGCAAGAGTGCTGTCGGCTTATCTGTGTCTGGCACACTGCTTGCATGAATCAAAAGTTGCTTGTCATGCCTCACTGCATCACCACCTACATAACCAGATCAGAAGTCAGAGGTGATTGATAGAGCATCACAACAGGGCAGCAGAACGGATAAGAAGTTGTAATCAGATTGTGAGAAGAACCAGGCAGCAACAATGTGCACAAGATGCTCCCTGCATCAGAGCAGCTTGTTGGGCAGGCTGAAGGCTGTATGAGCATGTTGCACAGTCAGCTGCCTCCTATCGACAGTAACAGTTGACATGCAGTCTTGCTCATCTTGCAACGACAGCACAGTGACCATCCAGCTGGTCACGAGTTCCTGTATAACGAATAATCACACCACGGACATTTGCTTGTGTCTAATAACTCGTGGCCAGCAGCATCCAGCTCAGATCTAGCATCCGGACTCAGCTGACATCGTATACAAACTCAGCACGGCTTCACAGCTCGGCTGTGAGTCCACGCTCTGCGCGTCGTTGCAACTGGGGATGACAGAAAACCATCCAGCTGCACTGCACAATGACAACATGCATTTCTATGGTTTGTCAGTCTTGACCAGCACTCTTGCTCATTATATGTGATCAGTGTTGTGACATCAGCATGCTGATGTCTGTGCTATCATGCAAGTGGGTGTCCTCATACCTGCTGATGGCTCATCATCTTCATCTTCTCCATCAGACATGTCTTCAAATGCAGTGAAAGAAGAAAAGATGGCACCCATTGCTGATGACACAGCATGCTTTGCAAAGCCTACAGGAGTGCCAGCTGTTGGTGCCTGCTGCTGCTGCGCCAGCTTAGAGTACCCATCATTGCCATTGCTTCTGCTGCTGTGCCTGCCGTTCTCACTTCTTGTGTCATCGTCAAGTACCAGCTGTATGGCAGGCTGGCAGCTTGACTGCATCTGATGTGCTTGGTCGTCTACGAGCTGCTGTACACTACGCTCAGGCTTGGCTGCATGTTGCTTAGGCGCAATGTGGTCATCACTGTCATTGCCAGTGACACGTGCTGGCCGCTGTGCCGGCTTTGCTAGGCCAGCCTCCTCTGAGCCTTGACTGATATGCTGGTTGGAGTCAGAGGGAAGCTCTTCAATGACTGGCTTGTATGCAGCAAAGGCAGGGCCTGTGCACTGACTAGGCATCACAATGTCACCAGGCCCTGACTTTGCTGCTTTGCTGCTCATGGACCCTTGCTTCAGGGTGACAACACTGCTGCTGAACAGGGTGACTGGACTCTGCTTGGGGTGCTGTGTCTGGGTAGGCGGCTTAAAAGCAGCACGAAGGCCACGCTCTGAGGAAAGCGAGATGGGCAGGGGCAATGTGTGAGCAGCAATGGAGCTTGGTGCTGGTGGCAGAGACAGCTTGGCTATGCTGCTGTGCAACCTGCCTGAGACGCAGGCCGTGTCTGGCAAGTGGGAGGCTTGCAAACCGCTTCTGCTAAGCTGCAAGACATGTGTGCAGGCAGCAGCTGACACTGCATGTGAAACTGTTGCAGGCAAGCTGGCAGCAGCTGCAGCACCAGCTGCGGCTGCAGGTAGCTGAGCCAGATCAGTGGTATATGGCATAGCATGCTCTGCTGCTGAGAGTGATGCGTTTGAGACTCCAGCACCTGGGTGATCGACAGCAGGTGCACTTGTGATCTTCTGCTTCTTTGCTGGTGCGTCAGGGGACAGGACTAAAGCCAACACATCATCACAGCTTGGGCGCTTGACTGCAGAAGGTCTGCACCAAGACGCTGTGACAGCAGGGTCATCTGTCACTGTTGCAAAGACTGGCGTGCCTGTGGTTGTGTCTACATCCAGCTCCAGCTCGGACATGTCATCCACTGCTGAGACACCCATCCTGACTGCTCTGCCTGTCTCAGACTTGCAGGCGTTCGCAACGGGACACAATGCTTGATTTGGGCTGCCTGACTCCTGCACTGGCAATCCTGATGGCTGCTGGCGCTGTTGCTGCTGCTGTACCTGCTGCCTGCTACAACCTGGTGCTGGGACAAGGGTGTCACCGTTGGACGAGGCTACAGGTGTGGTACTGGTGGCAGCAGCTACATGCCCTGAGCAGATTGTGACTGCAGGTGTGGTGAGGAGCACTGGCATGAGCGGGGGCGGCACGCTACCTGACAATGGTCCAGACAGATGCACATCCTGTGGTGTGGTTGCTGGAGACACACGAATGTCTGCTGTGTTGGTGTGATTGCTGGTGACCAGCAAGGTACAGGCTATCGGCTGACATTCTGCCGGCCCAGCAGCCCTCTTGACTGCCTCACTGTTGGCTGAGCTTAGTGGAGGCTTTGCATGCTGGCTTTGCGCAGCAGCTATGTGCAGCTGGACTATACTGCTTGTGACTGCTGATTCTGCCTGCTCACTTGACCCAGGCTGAGCCTCAGCCAATGGTAGCTCTTTGGCAGCTCCTGCTGTTGCTATGGCGCCTTTGCCAGAACGTCTTGCATTTGTGCCTGGCTTTGCAGTCATGCTGTATAGTACCACAGCGTCATTAGCATCAGCCGAAGGCTTGGAGCTCTCAAGGCCATCAGCGTTGGTACCCACTGAGGATCTGCCCTGAGCACTGGCTGGCTGTATGCCAGGAGCACACTCATTGTTGCTATGAATGACTTGAGCAGACGCTAGCTGCTTTTGAGAGCTGAGCTGGTCCAGGCCGGCGGGTGGCTCCCCTTGCACAGGTGCTGGCTGACACGAGACTGCAGAAGCAGGGGGCGCTGGGCTGGCAGAACGTGAACCTCCAGCTGACACCACATGTTTCTCCTGCATTGTCTGTGTAGCTGCATGCGCATACTGCGTCACACTACCTACATCCAAGCATTGGTATCTGCGCTAAGGAAGGTCAGAAGGCTACCGGAAAGGGTGCTGCTGTCAATTGCAAAAGTAGCAGCCCTTGCAGAACTGCAGAACTTGCCAAGTATGCAGAACATGCCGGCGCAGGTCAGCAGAGATCATACTGCACACCTGAGATCTGGGCTTGTGATGCTTGCATTTCAAGTTCATCACAGCGCCTCTGCAGAGCTTGCACTTGTTGCAGCAGCTCAGTCTCAAACTGCCTCTGCAGCAAAATGTGCCTACCTCACATCCTCTAAGTACAAACAAACATTTTGACGTGAGATATACAGCTCATGGTGGGTAAGATGTACTGCAGCATTAGTAGATGTGGCATATCTTGACTTATGTCTGCAATCAGAGAATGACCCTGAAACGCCCAAAACCCTGACTACAGTGCCTGACTCAGCAGCAGGCAAGCTAAAATTTGTTGCAGACAAGCAGACAAGATGCAGGCCTTGTAGAAGGGATATGGTGGTGGTGGAGGTGGTGCTGAAATAACAAGACAATGAAGTGACCAGTCGAGTTCAGAACATGGACGCACTCAGGACACACAATCTGATCACTCAGCTGGTAAACAAGTAAAGCTTGTAACTGATCAGTCTGCAGATGTGGGGCAGCACGTTAGCACAAGCATTGAAACGCGAGCTTGCAGTCAGGCACAAAAAAGCTTTTGGGATGTCAATTCATCAGTGACACCGACAGCATGCAAACTGCAGATAGCAGCAGGCACAATGGTCGTCGTTTGGACCTGACAGCAGTTTGTTCATGCTAGAGCAGCCAGCTGCATAGTTTGTGAACTTGTACAGTTCGCACCATGCTGTGCAGTGCCTCTTTCTGCTCATCATGTCTCTCACAATTGGAGGCTTGACTTGAGGCCATGTCTTGACGCAGCCGATTCAGTGCCTGCAGCTGTGCCTGGCATGTGCCACCCATCTGGTGAACCAGATCATTGCTTGCCTGCAGGTCAGTACCCAACAAACTGGAGAAGATTGCCAGGTTATCTGCATAAACGACTTGTCATGTAATGCATCACCGAACTGCAAGGTTGAGACTATTTACACAGCAGAACATGGCAGCACGGGCAATGCTGACGCGTTTCTGGATTGCTCAAGCAACCAACAGTTGTGTGAGCCTACAGCCATTGTCACACCAGTCCATCTCAGCCAGCAAGCCATTGAGCCACCAACAACAAAGAAATGACTTTGAAAACCTGAAGCTGGTCCATCAGGGAACTGTGCCGCTCTGTAGCTGTCTGAACCTCATCTTGAGCTGTCTTCATGCTGTCTGTTAGAGAAGATATCTTCTTCTCCCTGCAGTACAGCAGGCAAGTCCGAGACAGTGTCAGATCCGCCTTGATATTATTTTGATATGTGTTACTGAAAGTATGCATACAACTGTGCAGAGCCAACAGCTGTCATTGGGGTCATGTTATGTATGACCAGCTTCAGCTGCCATGCAGACAGTTGCTCTGCTGAACTTGTATGCAACCAGCATCCACCACGCCACACCATGTTCTGCACTGGTGATAGAATGACCTCATGCTGTGTGCAGAAGTGCTTGGTGCACAGGCAGACAACGTCAGCAATAGCACCTGCAGTCAAGTTTGGCAGAGGCAATCTGAAGCTCTTCCTGATGTGATGCCATCTCCTTCCTCAGCTTAGCGTTCTGCTGCTGCAGATCCACATTGGCCTTGCCCTCTGCATCTAGCTGACCTGAACGCATCAAAAGGCACTTCTAACTCAGCAGCCAGCGCAGGAGCCAAGCAATGGCTCCTTTGTTAGATTGCACCAGTGATCATATCTCAATCAGATTGTGACAATGTTAGGTGTATTGATTGTGCAAACATGTCCTGAAGCCTGGGTCCTTGAAGTGAAACACCATGGAGGTAACAGGTTGTGACTTACCCAGCAGCTTACTCTCTGTGACAACCATCTTCTGCACCCAAGATTGATGGCCAGCAACTGCAATGTCATACACACACTGAGCTCAACTTGGACTGAACAGAAGTTTGCAATAGCCTGATGTCGTAGCTGTGCATATGTAAGCCCAAAGAACAATGGTTCTCATCTATCCTGACCTTACCATGAGCCTGATTGCTAGCAACTGCACTTTGAATTCCTGCAAGTTCCTGTCTGGCCACTTTGACCTCTTCCTCAATGGCAGTCATGAGGCAAGCTTGACCTTCAAGCTGTCTCTGGAGCGTCATGTACTCAGCCTGCTTGGCTTGCAGCTCTTGCTGCACCTGATGATGGCATGACTGCACCACAACATGATGTCCAACACTGTCTGCAAAGCTCTATCGCAGGTATGTCATGGCTGCAGATGTCGATCCTGATGCTTTAGGTGTAGCTGGCACAATGCCAAAGTGGGTTCAAACCTTGAGATTTTGATATGCCTGTGACCTTTGCTCCAAAATTGCTGCAAGCTCAGAGGCTTGCTGCTTGATCTGAGCTTGTTGATCAAGCTGTTGCTGCTCAAGTGTTCGCACCTACAAAAGATCCAACAGTTGAGCACAACCATTCAACAGCCGCCTCCACAAGGTCATGTTCCAAAAGCAGTTTGTCCCAGACTCTACAAGTCTTCAGGCTGTGCTTTTGCATCAGCGTGTGCAGAGAAATTGTTCATGTACCGTACCATACCTGTGCCTGAAATGCTGCAGTCTCTCTCTGGAACGAGACTTTGCAGGTTTCCAGTTGACATCGAGCTTTCTCCAAAGCTTGTTCGCCCTCCTCCTTGTCCTTAAGATTACACACAGATACAGTGGCAAGCTTGCGGAGATTTTTGACGGCACCGCAACTGTTTTCAAACATGCTGTTTTACGTGCATAAGCTTGTGTCCCCAAGCGTGCAGCTTGATCAACAGCGTCTACTTCAAACGCTGTCACATGCACCAGACGGAACAAAACAGGATAGCCACCTGCTGTGCCTTCCTTGTGTGCAAGTCGGCTGCGCATTTCTCGTCTTGCAGCCGCGCCGATATGTCTTGCAGCTCTTTTAACTTGTTGATCAGCCTGGTGCTGGCTATGCGGGTATCCATTAGGAGCAGTCACTGACTTTGCACATTTGGGACTGTTGATTCTATTCCTGCGCTTGGAAAGGCTAAGAAGGCAGTGCTGCTGCTGCGTCGATGACGCAGATCACAATTGCAAATGCATTCGATGAAAGAGACAAAGAGGAAAAGAAGATGAAGGGGTTGCCCTAACACGTGGCCAGTACTGTGAAGGGTGCAGCGGCCCCGTTGAGAAACTGCAGACAACTTTCGCTTCGCACTTAGCTCTGATCAGCTGTGATTAAGTTTTTCTGCTACTGTGTATTTCTTTAGCGCGACCCAATCTGGGCTGTTCCACCAGATTTCCGTTGCCACAGTAAATCCCGAAGGCTATTACTTCTGAACCTGTGCCGTATGCTTCAAACTGAGTCTACAACTGGGAGAGAGCAGCGTGTGTGTTAGAAGCTTGGGTCGTGCATCCTTCATCCGCAGCAAATCGCAGCTCTCCTGCAAGCACGGACGTGCAGGTAGCTGTTTTGTCCTCCTCCTCCCTGGAGAGTCGCGCTTGCTGCCTTGCTGCAGAATGGCACCATATGCATCTTTATCGAACACTATTTTGAGCTCACGTAACTGTACTTCTGCTCTTTGTTCTTGTCTGCGGCGAGAGCCAAACGTTTCCTTCGGATCTTTGATGTGTTTTGGTGCAATCTGTAGTGACGACAAGGCAGTTGATACCTTTTGGTATCGCCATAGCACCAGAGACGTGCTTTCAAAATCCCTTGCGATACGCAGGACTACACCGACGACATTTTCGCTGGAGTACACCGACGACATTTTCGCTGGAGTCCTCAACATCAGACCAAACCCACCGTGAGGCCTTTGGCAGACGGATTCCGATAATGCTAGGCACGGAGCACAGTTTGCCTGATCAGCTACAGGTAAGCTTTTAACAGACTCGAGTCTTGATGTGCAATGTCGATTGGCTGTTATCTTTTGGGGGACACTGAAAAACAGTGACAGTTTGCTGTGCACAGATTTTCGACACACTTTTGTGTCTGCAGAGTGCAATCAGCTTTCCCACCCCTAGGGCACCTGCAAATGACCCAGAGCGGCGTGGCAACATCTGGCAGCAGCATGAACAGCTGCAGGCCATGTACCAGCAGCTAATGGACCAAAACTCACAGCTGGTTACGGAGCGCACGCAATATCAGCATGTACGTTCAGCCTGAAGCACGTCTTCTGCTGTTACTCATTTGTCGCATGACTGTGCGCTTCCACGTTCTTATATGCTCAAGCAGTGTCTGCTTCTTTCAAGACTACCATTGAAATCTGCGTGGGGCACGCACATGCGCTCATGAGCACAGTTGTGGGTTTTTCACGTTGATCATCGTGTGCATGTTTTATTCAACTGTCTTCATGCAGCCATGCCTGTACATAGTCTGTGCTTTGGGCATGTTGATTCTTGGGTCGCATTCTGCTTACTCCCCTGACAAGTTCCAAAAGAAGAGTAGGGTAAATTGATATATTGATTTGATACTAGGTAAAGGATCATTAAACAGCTTCCTTGTGGTCGGACAATGCAGGACAAGCGACAAACAGAGAATGCAGTTGGCATGTTGCTGCAAGAGAACCACAACCTTCATCAGCAGGCAGCCGGTCAGCCTTACGTTCCACCTTCCACAAGCAACTCAACATCAGAGCACGCAGGTTCCATCACCTCTGATCACTCATGCTCCAGAATTTACAATCAATCCCCCTCAAACAGATTTCAGCGCTTTAACTCCTTCAAATCAGACAATCTAGTTTCTCCCAGAGCTGCACTGCAGTCCATATTCCCCGGCAAGTTCAATGGGCATGACCACAGTCCAGACAACAGCTCTCAGGGTGAGTCATATGACCAGCAATATCCAGCTCAGCAGCAACACTACAGTGAGTATCAACAAGCTGGTGCAGCGGGCAGTGCTATTGAACAGCTGGGTCAGCTCAGGGCAGAGCTAGCTGGCAAAGACGAGCAGATTGTGCACCTGCAACACAGCCTGCAAGGCCTGCGCCAGAAGTCCCAGTCCCTGCAATACACCGTCGACGATGCTGACAGTCACCGGCGGCAGGTGCAGGTACACAATGGCGAGCTTCAGATGCAGCTTGATTCCCTACTTTCTGAAATGGAGGCTTTGCGTCAGGGTCACAGCTGGGGCAGTGACCCCAACCACCTGCATCAGCTCACCCAGGACAATGTCGAGCTCAATGCTCAGCTGGCTGAGCTGACTCACAAGCTTGAAACTCATGAGCCTGAGACTCAGGGCCTGTCTGAGCAAGAGGAAGCTCAGCTACGTGATCGTCTTGCTGAGCTTGAGTCTGATAACTCTGAGCTCAATGTCAAGCTCCAGGCTGTTGAGTCTCAGCTGAGGCATGAACACAGTCGTGAACTCAGGAGAATTGAGTCAGAGAAGGAGAACCGCTTGCTTGAGCTCAAGGGTGAGCATGAGACGCTGATCAGCTTGTTGACTGAGCAGAACGAGCG
>JAABUW010009994.1_pt1 | contig 10672 bp, 16 predicted proteins | sample 5560081 | NCBI WGS metagenome assembly JAABUW01 (sample SAMN10711882, study PRJNA513363) | rock metagenome | isolation source: Antarctica rocks | place: Antarctica: Victoria Land, Knobhead sud | reverse complement strand
CGGGAATGCGCGGCACCAAGCCCGGTGGCAAGCGCTGTCTGTCCGCAATGACACTGCTCGTGCTGGCCGATGTCGAGTGCGCTTCGTGTGGTGATTGCTGCTATGTTTGTGTAGCGACCGACGATGTGTTATGTTGGAGTGTTGTCGGGAAGGAAAGGCGTTCGAGAGCGAGTGACAAGTGCCCTGGTAATGCTGGGGCAAGAAAGCAAGCGTGGAAAGGGACTGGCTGGAGCGTTGGCGGGCACTAATCCGGTAAAAACAGACGCACGCGATTACGTCGTCGCCGCTCTGTTCCTGCAGCACTTTTTGCTTCACCACCTGTCACGAGATGTGCTGAAACGAATGGACTGTTGCACAGCTTCGAGTCTGTCTGGAGATGGTGATGAAGACTGTGTCGTTCTCCTTTCACGCTGACAAGACCACTCGGCATCGGGGCTGTGTTCAGGGATACGATGGTGTTCATTGGTGGCTTCCTGGGATTGAGCCTTGGCATTGCGACGCGCAACCATCGACGCGAAAAGTGTGGAGGCGGAGGCACCCATTAACTTTCAATGACACCTCATCAAAACGGAGCAGAAGAACCGAGCGGACAAACTGTCATCGCATCCATAATGCTGCAAGAGTCCTGATCATGATTTAGAGACTCACTGCTATGTAGGAGAAGCTGCGTAGTCGGATCGTGGTATGCGCGACCGTCCTTGAAAGGAACAAGCGACCTCCATATCAGTGCCCACAGAGTCCACTGCCCTTCAGAAGAGCAGTCGGATAGTACACCTTCGGCTTCCCGCCCTCCATCGGCACAGCAACATGACCCTCCCCATCCGCAGTCAACGTCTCACAGCTCAACACCTCCGTCAGCTTCCGGTTCGGCCTGTACTTCGCCGCCACATCAAGCGTGTAGCTATCGCCTTCAGAGCCTAGGTTCGACAGCACGGCCACGATCTTGCCCTTGCGTGTTGCGATCGTTGAGTCGTCTACGTGCACTACCTCGCTCTGGTATTCCAGGTAGTCTTTGTTGGTGTGGTCTTTGATGGCGTTGGTGCGGACTTGGTTGAGCTTGGTCACGAGTTTGTAGAGTGATGCGTCGGTGTTGTAGCCGGAGAGCCAGACTGCTTCGCGGTTGTACGGGTCGTTGCCGTTGGAGCTGCCTTCGGCTGCGTAGTGCTGTTCCTGGCCCTCGTAGATGATAGGGATGCCATCGGTGAGCATCGTGTACGCGATTAGGTTCTCTGCGGCGACGATGTCGGGGTTCAGGTAGGCGAAGCGTGGCTGGTCGTGGTTCTCGCTGAAGCTGCCGAGGAGAGAAGGGTCGTTGCATTCGCTTTGGACGGAGGCGACGGAGGTGGCGAGGTCGGACATGTTGCCGCTTGTGCTTTGGAAGGCGTCGGTGAGTTTGAAGAAACTGGTTGGGAGGATTAGTGCGAGGTTTCTGTCAAGAGTGGAGAGGAGAGAGCATACCTGCCATAGTCAAGCAGGCCAGGAAGATAGTCCTGGTAAGAACAGACGGTGCCTGGATCGCCGAACGCTACCTCACCAACCATGTAGATGCCGCCAGCTGCGGCGACAAAGTCGGGCCAGAAGTCCTTTTCGACCTCCATCACGGTGTCCAGACGGAGGCCGTCGATGGAGTAGTTGGAGACGAGCTCACTGATCCAGGTTTGGTAGCCTTTGGCCACGGCGTCGTCCTCGGTGCGAAGATCAGGGAGAGGGACCTGGGCGGAAGGCAACCAGCACTCTTCGATGTTGGTCTAGGAAATTATGTCAGTGAAGGGACCATAAGGTGTTAAGGGTGGCGTTTACAGTGTTGCTGAAGTCATCGAAGTTGATCTCGCAGTAAGGGTGGTAGAAGGACTCGTCGTTGAATGGTTTGAAGACGCTGTAGTCGATACTGTCGGACGACCCGAGCCAACCATTGTGATTGACTACAACGTCGACCATCAAGTACATGTCCCGGTCATGCAGTTCTTGCGAGAGTGCCTTGAGGTCATCAGCCGTACCGAAGTGCGGCTCAACCGCGTAGAGATCCTGCTGCCAGTAGCCATGGTAGCCGGCTCGGCCTGGTTCATCACCGTCGATCTGCTTTGTGACTGGCGATATCCAGATGGCGTCGAAGCCCATACCTATATACAGCAAGATCAGACTGTGTTACGGTTTGCGTTGTGTGATGTTGGGCATAGATGCATACCCTGGATATAGTCCAATCGTTTCCGGATCCCGTTGAACGTCCCTCCGCAGTATGTGCCCAAGCCAGCATCACAGGGTTCCGTCGTGCTACCATCGTCCACAGCGAAACGATCCGTCATGATCTGGTAAATGCTGCGGCTCTTCCAGTCTTCACTCGAGGCTGCCAGAGCCGAGGTGGTGAGGAGTGCTAAACTCAAGAACATGTTCGAGCAGTACATCTTCATTGGTCTGATTCGTGAGACAACGATATCGTAAAGAGTGTATAGAAATGGATGCAAATGAGCGTGGGTATGAAGGCGCAGCCTTCTTTCAACCAGCAGAAATACAGAAATGCGAAAGTTTGAATCTCGGATGTTATACAGAATGGTATCGAAGAGAAGAGGAGTGGTATAAGAGGCGAGTTGATAAGATGAGGTCGACAAGCATTCGAGACCAAAGGAAGTCCGCCAACCAATCCTTGAAACGCAGGTCATTCACCGGCTCCACAAGAACCTCGTGCCTCACGTCTTCCTTCACCATTGGAAGACCTTCATTTGTACGCAAAACCTTCAGGTAGTGTGATGCCCTTGGAGACGATGTCTATGTCCCGTGTTTTGCCCACGATAACAGAGATGAATGTAGATGGCAAAGCAGAAGGAGAAAGGAAAGAGTGAAGAAGGGCAAGGGCGCACGAATCGGAAAGCCTTGGCACGGCTTGACTCGAGAGGCAGGATTCGAGACCGCAAATGACTTCGTCCTGAATCTTTCCGTGGTGCTGCTCGTTGTAACAAGAAGGCATACGCCTTACTACTTTCAATGGCATCGACACGATAGTCTGTGTGTGTGTGACATGACAATGGCGGTGAAGGTGAAGCTCTACCTTGAGCGGACCACGCTGCACACTGCTGGCCGACCCCGTCCCTCATGGACTCCTGGAGCTTCGATAAAGCTAGCACCTGTTCTCGTAGAGTGAAACCATCCTTCCTACATCTTGTTCCTTCTTTTTGATCAAGACCACTACCCATCATGTCTGATCCTAACATCACCCTCTACACCGGCCAATCGCCCAACGGCGTCAAGATCTCCATCACTCTCGAGGAGCTCGGCCTACCTTACACTGTCCGCAAGGTCGACATGATCGCCAACGAGCAGAAGTCTGCATGGTTCGCGGAGATCAACCCGAATGCACGTATTCCAGCCATCACCGACACTTTCGAGGATGGCAAGGAGATCCGCGTTTTCGAGTCTGGCAGCATCATGCAGTACCTTGTCTCCCGCTACGACAAGGATTCCAAGATCAGCTATCCCGTCGGCACGAGGGCGCATGTCGAGGTATCGCGCACTCCAGGACCACCGTCAGCGTCCGCCTAACGCCCCACTTAGATGACCAACTGGCTTTTCTTCCAGAATGCTGGAGTCGGACCAATGTGATTCCCTACTGGAGACGGACGACAGGACCCATACTAACCACCAAACCAGGCAAGGGCAAGCTAATCACTTTCTCCGATACGCCAAAGATGATCACGAATACGCCGCAGCACGCTACCAGGACGAGGTCAAGCGCCTCTACGGCGTTCTGGACAAGCATCTCCGGGACTCCGGATACGATTATCTTGTCAGCGACAAGTGCACTATCGCCGATATTGCGCACTGGGGCTGGATCACTCTCAGTCGCTGGGCCAAAGTTGAGCTGTCAGACTTCCCAACGCTCAAAATTTGGGAGGAGCGTATGCTGGCACGGCCAGCGGTGGAGAAGGGACGTCATGTGCCGGAGAAGCATCATAGGGAGATCTTGCAGGATCCGAATTTGATGGAGGAGTTTGAGAAGCGAGGCAAGGCTTTCTATCGGAAGAAGGAAAAGGAGGCTGCTGAGGCTGAAGACGAGGCATGAGCTAAGTCGGACAGACGGGCGGAGGATGTCTCCGAGACAGCATCGAGTCATTCACTATACAGCGCTCTGAAATATTTCGAGCTCGATTACAGGTCCGTGACACTCGCTAATTATTCTACCCACCACTTCACGAGGCGGACCTGGCGAGCTTAGCAGTTGTGGTAGTTGCTATCTTCACCGCAACCACCAGGCCAGTGCCGCACCAGCCATGCGTCAATGGCAGTCTGAAAGCAGTGATACGCGAATCACTCTACTGGATGAAAGTGGCGCCTGTACGCTGTACCTCTCGCCGAAAGCGCATCGAGCTTTAAAACCCAACACGATGCATTCCTGATAGCAGTTCGTTGCTACTATGCGCACATTCGCCGGCGCCGCGTCGTTCGCATACTACTGACGAGGTCTTCGGACCGAAAATCTAGGTTGGCTCGCCAGAGATCGGCTTTCGTATCCGTGGAATGCCCTCTGGAAGTCTCCGTCCGCAAGGCAACGTCTCGAGCGGAAAACTCCTTGACATTCCACAAGGCTGCATTATCCGGCTGTCTCGGCGCCTTGTCACTCACCGTAGCAACGGCAACTGTTGATCGGGTCATGAATATGGCCGAACTCTCAGGCTCATGTAGGAATAATCTTTCATCACTCCAACTTCCTCTATACCACTGAGCATCGGCTGAAGCATGGCGACTTCACTGTTCAACCTGCGAAAGCTCATACTGTTACCGGGAAGTCTACTGCTATCAATTTCACAGATTGCTTTGACGCAGCAAGCTTGTCAGTACTCACAGCCCCTGACATACGCAGTTGTGCACGAACAGCCTATATCGATCAACACAGACGTCCTCACCAACACCACTTTCTTCCCTTTTACTGGAATTGGAGTTACGGTCAATAATGCGCCGACTAGCCTCAACGGTATTACAACATTTCATTGGACGGAGACGAAAACATATACCGATTATAGTCGGCTCACTCGGACTCTGACGGCCACTTCCGCGACACCGACGGTCGTTGACGATACGTTTGTGATGATCGTGCTTGGTTCGAGAAGGCATGAAAAGCGACAGTCGGGGTCGTACTGGGTGAGTCGAGTCCCTATGGTTTTCAATGTGCCCTGAATATACGAGGTTTCGGGACGATAGCTTACCCTTAATCTGCTGCTCAGGTGAACGCCAACGGAACGATCACAAACGACTGTACAACCAGTCCCATCTACACGATACGCAATGGCGTTCTTACTGCAACCCTAAGTGGGGTCACATATACCTATTCGACCACCGCTGGAGTGCCATACGCTCAATTTATCCCCAGCACAATATCAGGGCCCATCAATTCGACTTTCGGAGTTGCGGGTGATCAGCAGCTTAGCTGGCACGACGATGCTTTCTACAACGGCGAGGCTTCTTTCTGCGCCTTAAGTAACGGAACCGTTTATGCGATATTCCAGCAGAACGCGCAGCCTATTGGCTGTCTCTTCATTAAGCTGTCGTTGTTCTCGTTCTCTTCGTGCCAGGGCATATCTCTCGCGACCATCACAGGACCTCCTGGCGCCACAGGCAGTCAAGGACCGCAAGGAGTTCAAGGAGTTCAGGGAGTTCAAGGAAACCAAGGCAACCAGGGCGTTCAGGGAATCGCAGGGTTCAGCGGCCCTTCTGGAGCAACAGGAGTTGCTGGAAGCAGCGGACCGAGCGGTCCTTCTGGTCTGACTGGTTTGAGTGGCGCTGTTGGCGCTGTCGGGGCGACTGGACCGCAGGGCACCGTTGGACCTTCGGGTCCGAGTGGAGCGCAGGGCAAAACAGGCACAATCGGCCCAAGTGGACCGTCAGGTCCGTCTGGATTGGGCGGCGCAGTTGGCGCGACGGGTTCGCAAGGCTCTCAAGGAAGTGCTGGGCCGTCAGGCCCAAGTGGTGCGCAAGGTCCAACCGGAACCCTGGGACCAAGTGGCCCATCAGGATTACAGGGTATTGCTGGACCGTCGGGGCCTACGGGTCCAGTTGGAACGATCGGTCCAAGTGGAGCGACGGGAGTGCAGGGCTCTACCGGACCGCAGGGTTCAACGGGGATCGCTGGACCTCTTGGGCCTTCTGGACCGTCGGGACCTTCTGGGCCATCAGGTCTTATTGGCGCGATAGGCGCGACGGGGACGATAGGGCCAAGCGGTCCGACTGGAGCTACCGGTATTTCAGGAGCTTCTGCGACCAGCAATCTGTTCGGGTATCTCGGTTGCTATGTCCAAACCGGCGGTAAAGCGTCCTCGACAGGTCTCGCCTTGCCGATATACCGCGCGACATATACGACATCCATTAACCAGCAGTGCAGCAGCAATTGTGCTACCGCGGGTGAGTTCGACGGCCGTGACAAGCTGCGCCAAGACACCACGTCATTTCTGTCTAAGACATAGACTGACCTCCCCATTCCTTATAGGTTATATCTTCTTCGGGACCGTCAACCAGGGGACGACCGGCGCTGACTGCTGGTGTGGCAATCAGCTGGCTTATGTCACAAGGTATGAAGCTCTGAGCTCTAAGCTGCTACCTCACGCGAAAGCTGACGTGATAGACTAGTAACAACGGCCTTCTCGGCATGGGAGTGGTCTCCGGTAACGTCGGAGAGAACAATTGCTATCCGTGCAACGGTGGGACGTCGGCCGGTCTTGTGGTCGGGGAGTGCGGAAACTTCACGATAACAACTATAGCGATCTTTGCGAGGAACTTCTAGTGCTAAAGTAGACATATTAGGTACATATCAGATCAGATACGACTACCATTTTGCCGCTTTTCCGAGTGTCTGGTATTGTTCTACCATTGTATCAAGAACGCATGTGGTCTGGCGCAGCACGCATCGCTCTTTCCCGATCTGGCTGGGCAACTCACAGGCACCAGACCACTCCCAATGAACAGTCCCCGATCAAAGCATGGATAGTCACGGTGACAGCTAACATGACATAACATGACTTCCGTGCATCAAGACCTGGAGACACAAGTGGGCCGACAACGGATGGAAACACACCTTCCCATCCCTTGGGTTGCCAAAAATTCGAAACCTTCGGATATGTTCGTCGATCTGCGAACCCGTAGTATAGCCACAGTCGATCCACAGGACATAATAGCAAGACGAATCGAACGGATGTATCCAAAGAATATGAATACAAGGCGCTCAAACAACCAGTACCCCGGAATTGCGGCAAGAGTCGTATAAACCGCATAGTTCTACCAGAAACCAGCCTTCATTCACTGAGCTTGCTGCGGAATCCGTTGCAACAAGGTACTCCTAGCAGACTCTTTGCAAAGGCTGACTGTTTGCCACAGTGCTATGATGGCAGATCGCTCGCAAGGCGAGCGATCTCAAGACCTTCGAGGGTGCCCGGCGTTGCAACAATGCCACGAAACCCGTTCGAGAACGGCCACTCGTACCATTCTTTCCACTACGAGTCACGTCTACGTAGTTGGGGCAGGACACACCTTATCAACCCGCCTTGCTATTATGTCCTGTGGATCGACTGTGGCTATGCTACGGGTTCGCAGATCGACGAACATATCCGAAGGTTTCGAATTGTTATACCTCTGCAGCAAAAGATACTGCTACGGTCCAGTGCACAATTTTTACAAGAGCCACACCATTAACGTCAGCCAAGACTTACGCCACAGAGAGCGACGAACACCATGCGAATATGACCTAACATGCGTGATGATCGAGCGCAGAAAAAGAAACGCAAGGTCAGATCGTGAGCGCGGCCACGAGATACAGAGAGCGACTAGCGGAATCAAAACAGAACGATGGAATCGTACGCCACTTCAACACATGCGGCGAGGACATTCACGATGGCGCTTCAGCATTCGTTCAACACATGCACGAGCACGCAGACGTCCTGCTTTGCCTAAGTAACGAGTACGCGATCTACCACGGCCCAAGCGGGAAGATGATTTATCTTGGGTCAGCAACGATGAAGAGGACTGTAGCGAGCGCGCTAGGCTTTGGGGATAGAACTCGGTACTGCGAAGTAGCACCTGGGGTGACTATGCGAGAGGAGAACAGTCGGTTTGAAGTGGTGTCCGCGCTGGTCCTCGAGACGGATCGGTCGAGCATCGTTGAGAAGATGTTTACGCCGCCAGTGAAGCGTAAGGTAAGTGGAGCAGCGATGCAATGCGATGCGATTGCCTTCAATGGTTACTAATTCAGCGTAGGTGAAGGCCAAAGAAGAAGGCGATGAAGCCGACGAGAAGACTGGCGCGCAAACCAAGGGAAGACGATTGACACGGGGATCTCGCCTTCCACGTGTGGAAGAAGAGGACGATGAGGACGAATAATCCACACTGCTAAAGGCTGGAGTTGCTGAAGCTAGAAAAGGTAGGTTGCTTGCTGTTGCTGTTGCTAGTAATGTTCAAAGATAGCTATACCAATGACATCACCATATTATAATCGTCTTCTCGTTTCTCGTATTCCTCTCGTTTCTCGTATCCCTCTCGTTCTCTGCAATCTTCTCGTTCCTTGCGCTCTTCTCGTTCCTTGCGCTCTTCTCTTTCCTTGCGCTCTAATTGCTCTCCTCGCTCTTCTCGCCCTGCTCCTCTTTGATTCGCGCGAGCTCCTCTCTAGCCACGTCGATTGGTCTTGGTCAAGAGACAGTGCAACCAGCTTCGGCGAGGCGCGTATAAATGGAAGCGGCAGCGTCCTCTGATTACGGAATTTCGACAAGCGCTTTCATAAGTAGCTCGTACGATGCCTGCTCGTGGGTCATGTCGGCATCGAGGAGAGCGTCGGCGAGGCGGTATACGTCGTAGAAGTGGACATTGGTCCAGTCGTTTATGAGGACATGTGGATGAAAGCCGGGAAGGCGGTGAACGTTGGTGAGAAAACGCTCTTCGACGAGATAGCCACCGTCGAACTCCTTTGTATATCTGAAGCAAGAGGCGGCGAGCTGGATGTCGACTTCTGAGTGGCCATAGTAAACGCGCGCGAAAGCGGTGCGGCCGGTTCGTATGCCACCCACGGTAACGGCCTCGTCGACAGGATGCCAGCCTTCTGCTTTGTACTACGCCTCCGTGCAGAGCTCTGTCTTGTCTGAATCGAACCACCTCTTCAACGGTATAAAAGCAGTCCACGGCTCGTGGAGCTGCACGTGTTCCTTCTCGTCGTCGGTGAGTTGCGAGGCAGGCTTTCGGTCGGTGATAGATCCTGCGACAAGCGGCTACTACTTCTCGACATCTCCGTGTTCTGGTCCTTCTACAAAAGTATCAAGCTTCTCGAAGGGTGGAATGCCGCGGATCGCCGTATTGTCGAGAAACTTGTAGGCAGGAACACGCAGAATGCCACATAACGAGTCAGTATGAATACTCTCACAAGCATCAAGGAGAGAGCCATACCGCTTGTCCATCTTGGTTGTCATTGCGTGGATGAGTTTGAGTTGATAACCACGGATGTGATGGATAATTGAAGGAGCGAGTGTGATCGAGAAAGCTGTTGACGTGACGTAAAAAGATGTGCGGTCTTTTTCAGCATCTAGTGCCTGTGAAATGTTTCAACGTAGGACGGAAGCAAGAATACCTCATGCCAAAGCTGAGTACCTGCGCGACGAGGCAGCAAGAAGCACACAAATGCGCTCTAAGCATACTCACTGTATGGCGGCAGGGTTTGAGCCTCCATGCTCTTCTCCTGCTGTTCATATCACACAGCTACATGCATCCTTTAACGATCGCCATCTCAAATCAATCAGAAGACCTCTCCTCAAAGCTGCAAGTCTGCTTGAGCCAACCAGCTGCTGACGCGATGCAGTCGACGACAGGCATAGTGATGATAGGGGCGAAGTAGGTGAGGTTCACAGCGGCGATGGACACCACGAAGGCGCCGTCGGAGTTGCGGATGGCGAGGTCGGCTGCGCGCTTGAGTGAGCCGGTGCCCTTGACGACGGCGTAGTAGATACTAGTTGGTGTGGCGAGGCTGCATGGCGAGGAACAGCCAACCAAAGGTAAAGACTAGAACTTTTAGCAATTACCCCGACTTCTTGAGGGTACACCACAGTACTCGCCAAGCAGAAGCTTCTTAGTACGGGCAGTAACACCAAAGAGACCAAGGGCGAAGCTGATAATCCAGGCAGTCGTAGCGAGGATCACGATGACCGCAATGGGCACGTAGGCTGCGACCCACCCCACGGCAGGGTATTCAAGCCAGAAGACCAGCCGGAGTTGCTTGCGGTCATTATCAGCGGAATCAGCGTCCCGATGCATCATGTCTTCCAGCTCAGCCATGATGTCGGCAGCAGTATTATCAGCACGCAGACATACCACACCGCACTCCTCGACATCCTGCTCGACTTCTTCGATTGTATCTTGAGCTGAAAGGTTCTGGGGCTCGAGATTGGAGCGGATGTTGTCGATGGCCTCGGTACGAGCAGCGTGCTCTTGCTGGCGGTCGCTGAGGTGGATTTGCTGGAACGTTTGTGTGATGTTGAGGACCTCGCGCTCGATAGACTGATCGACATTTTGGAATCCGTTGTTGGGGTCGTTCTCGAAAGAACCAATCTTGTGGTCCAGCTGCGTAAGATTGCCCGCAAGGTGAGTGATTGTGCCGTTCATAAAAGTCATATTGCCGGAGATGTGAGAAACTCTGCCGTTGAGAGAGGTCGAATTG
>JAABUW010009993.1_pt1 | contig 10673 bp, 12 predicted proteins | sample 5560081 | NCBI WGS metagenome assembly JAABUW01 (sample SAMN10711882, study PRJNA513363) | rock metagenome | isolation source: Antarctica rocks | place: Antarctica: Victoria Land, Knobhead sud | reverse complement strand
CTGGTAAGAAACGAAGGTGAACAGCAGCAGTACGAACTAAACTCACCTCCAAGTTGAGAGCAAAGTTCAATATGTCAGCATCTGTGACACCAGAAGACTGCAGCAGCCTTCTGGCTTCTGTGCTTGGGGCAAATACGGCCAACAGGCCCACCAGTACAAAAGCAAGTGCTGCCCTCATGCTGCTGTAACGTGATCTGGGCTGTGCTCAAAGCTGTTATGAAGGCGACTCGGCCTGCAAGGCAGGGCAGCATATATTTAGTGCTGCGTATGTCACTGAAACCGATGGTGCCGATCTCAACCCGACATGCCGTTTCCGGGTATGCAATCTACGTAAGCAACTGCCGGCAGGCGTGATCACGGCCTTGCGCGAAGCAAGCAAGCACTGTCAAGGACAAACAGCAAATAGCATGCAAGGTAGCTCACCTGTGGAAGCCGGTTCTGTAAGGGCAGACTGTGTGCAACGATGATCATCGATGAGCCTCGGCAGCGCTTTATAGAGCCGGCAGGTCCAGCTGGATCAGGCCGCGCTCGGGCTGCGGCTCACGTGCAGGTCCATGTGACCACTTGTACTAAAGCTTCGCACACACGGCAAGTTGCAGATTAACAGTCGCTCCGATCGCGAGGTGGTCGAAGATCGCTGTGAGCTGTGGCTGACGGCCGCGAGCAGGTCTGCTGGGCAGGAGTATCAAACATCAGGTAATGTAGTCAAATGAAGACCCAAATGTCGCTGTATGTGTCAAAGTACATTCGGTGAAGCACCTGTCTCAATCGACTCGTCTCGTTCCGGGCATCAGGGTGGACCAGCTGTACGCATCAAGCATGCAGAAACTCGTGAACTGGCTCCCCTGTATGTATCTGAGAGTGTATGGTTCGAATCTGCCGGCTGAAAGTCGGAACAGCTCACCCAGGACCATGTTACACTGATCAGCATCCAAGCAATACGTGCACAAGCAGCAACATAGCATGCAATGAGACAAGGCTCTCACACACTATCTAGCGTGCAACTCACAATGGGCAGGTGTTAGCAAGCATATGTGCACAGATACAGATTGCTGTGCTGAGTGCTGCATGACACAGCAGCTAGCAACCACAAGGGAACACTCTCCAATGAAGCTATCAACAAGCCAACACTCTGTAGCAGTCGTTGCTTGTATGCGTTCAGCAAGAGACAAAGTGAAGCTCTTCTTGACCTGGCTAGCTTGAGCCAGTGCAGCTTCTACCTCAGACTTGTAGCAGCAACCCTGTGACTACTGTAGCAGCAGCCCTGTGACTACTGTAGCAGCAACCCTGTGATTACTGTAGCAGCAATTCTGTGATTACTGCAGCAGCAACCCTGTGACTACTGTAGTGCTAGCTGAAAACTATGACAGCTTGCTAAATAGCAGCAGGGCACCGGCAGAGCTGTACTGAAGTGCTGTCTAAGCTGCTGTGAACGAGATCATATCAAGTGCATGCTGCAATATGGAGTTGTAGCCTGGGTGTGAAGCCAGATAGGCAACCAACACATTGACATGTGCACAGGTCCCAGCCTCAGCGCAGAGTTGGATGATTTTCAGACAAAAGTTAGTGGTGCTGTCAAGAGAAAAAAAGGTTCAAGTCAAGCCTTTTGCTATTGGCTTCTGCAGCTTACACTCAAAAGGTGGCTGCACAAGCCAGCAACCTAAACCACACCAGCTTTGTAGTAGTCCTGTCTTTGACCTACAATGGGCTGGATCCCATCTGTTTTTGCTCCACAGCAAGAACCATATGATTCTATCATAGTATACACTCGTTGCTCATTGTACCTTATAGTAAGCGTAGTATAGTATAGTATAGCATAGCACAGTAAGAGCCAGCAGCTGAAAAGGCATTACAGCTCTGGAGTTGGCGCATAGCACATTGAATCTGTCCAGCCAAAAGAGCCAGCAGCTGTGAAAGGCATTACAGCTGTTGTTTTGGTTAGACAGCTGTTGTTTTGGCGCATAACACAGCACGAAGGATCTGATTCTGTCCCATAACAAGAGCCAGCAGCTGTAAAGGCGTTACAGCTCTTGACTTGGTGCATAGCAGATTGAGCCTATCCCATCATAAGAGCAAGCAGCTGTAAAAGGCACTACAGCTCTTGTTTTGGCGCACAACAAGTTGTGGTACATGATGCACAAACTATAGCTCAGTCAGCATTCCCGTATCAGGTCATGAGTACAAGCAATCATTTCTGCAGATCCACTATCCACTGCTGCAGACGTCGGTTTATTCAGTAAATCATTACAACAAACGCCTTGAGCAAATGTCAAGGCATCAGTATGTACAAAAGATCTGCCAATGCCACAACATTCAACAAGACGCTATCTGACTCTGCCTTGTCACATCCTAGTGGTAGTGCTGTCATTGCAGAGCACATCATATGCACTCTGCCTAGTCATAAAGCGTAACCATAAATGTTGGAATGGCATGCTAAAGTTTGGTTGAAGACAGCTGTAGCATAGCAGTGATACTACAGTAGCTTCTACGCAACAAACCACATGCTGCAACACGCTTCTGCTGAATGCAGCCAAACCATCTTTTGACTTGCTACAACTTGACTGCTTGCTGCAGCTGGGCAAATACCAACTTGACCACATCATCACTTGTTCATGCATTTGCATGCTTATATTGTTGTACGGGCATCTGCCATTAATATGTTTGTCCTGATCTGCAAAAAGCACGCAGTGCATCAGCACCCAGGCAATGCTGACAAGATATATGGAAAGACTTGTTTGCATGCTGTAAAATAACGTGTAGAGCAGAGCAATATACACTGCAGTCTGATTTAGAACATTGCATGACACACTGACAGAACTGACATGACAGAAAACATAAGGCCAGCTCTGTGGGAGCAGCATGCATGCACATATCCTGCTTCCACTAACAACTGCTGTGGTGGTACCCAGTACATGCAACTCTGGCAGTCAATGGAAAACATGAAGTGCAGAGCAAGCGAGATGTACCTGTACATGGTGTGTCTATTTGCCGGAAGCAGCAGCTCCTGCAGCTGCAGAAGAACCAGAAGAGGCAGCTGCAGCAGAAGCTGAGGCGTCATCCACAACCTTCTTTGGGGGTGGGGTTGACTCTGGCACCTCCACAACCTGCTTTGGGGGTGGGGTCTTGACAGGTACCTCAACGTAGTCAACCTTGGGTGGGGGTGGGGGTGGTGAGTAGATCTCAATGTACTCAACCTTGGGTGGGGGTGGGGGTGGAGACTTCACGACGTACACTACCTATGCACAGCAATGGTTGATCAGTGACCTGAGCAGGTATGGACATCTGTGCACCCAATTAGTCAGTGCAAAAGGCTGCACCAGGTGTACATTGCAGGCAGCCTGCCACTGGCAGTGCAGAAATACTTCTGGCAGCTTCAGGAAAGCACAACAGATACAGTCTGGCTGCTGTGCACATACTAATGTATGACCTACAGCAGATGGAGACCAGCTAAAGCTGCTGAGTAGCACACTGTGAGACACTCCACAGCTGCCCATAAGGCAAAGAAATGATCAGCCTCAATATGACAAGGCAAAGCTCATGCATGGTTGACCATGGTCCAGTGCAACATCCACAACAGCTTCAAGCAACATACAAGAACCCAGCAGGGCTTGAAAGGGAACAACAGCAACTAACTGCACATCAGGACTCTGACAGAATCTATGAAAAGTACTGGTGCACAAGTCTAGGAAGCAAGCACTGCACTCTGATATCCTTGTGACAACACACAGAATTGCTTGATGATGGTCAAGCAACCCTGCAGGGACCGGAGGAAGACAGTTTGCTAGTAAAAACAGTTCACTATCAAAAGGCATCTCACAAGGGCCATACTTCAGGAGGGGGAGGAGGCGGCGACAACAAGCGGACACCAGAGACAACCACCTCGGGTGCTGGAGTGGCTGCAGGTGTCTCAACCTTCACATAGTACTCTGGTGGTGGAGGTGGGGGAGACTTGTACACTGGTGGTGGTGGGGGAGGAGACTTTGACACAATCACCACCTCTGGTACCTCGTACACCTTGGGGGCCGGAGTGGACTTTGAGACGTACTCAACACTCTTGCTTGCTACAAACAAGAGAAAGTAGGTGTTAGAAGACGTGTCCCTTGCAATTGTGGGTGTAAACGCTCAAGACACTACGCAGCCAAATGGACACAAGCAGTCTATAAGCAAAGCAAGCCGCAAGCAACCCCGTCCGCCTTAACTGGCTGTATGCGGCACTCAAGTTCAAGTTCAAGCAGCGGGTGTGCATTGCCGTACAAGAGGGACGCCTCACCTGTAGCGGCTGCTGCAGCGGCAGCGGCTGCGCTGGTGGATTCGCTTGAGGCGCCAGCTGCCGCAGCGCCTGAAGCGGCACCTGAGGCTGCTGAGGCGGCTGCTGAAGCGTCCTGCAATTTACGGTGAGCCTGCAACCTCTGTGGCTCACAAACGGCGGACCCTGCAAAATGCAAGAGGCAAGTCAGCACCCTGCAACGACAACAGGCAGCGGGAAACGAGGCGACACGACGTAACGAGGCATTTGTAGGCTGCTTGCACGTACGAGCGCCGAGGCTTAGAGACAACAGCAAACAGGTTAATTGCCAAAGACTGGACGCAAAGCAGGCACGCCGCAGCAACAAGACTTACCGATGACAGCCAATAGGGCCACGGCCACAAGAACCGTGTTGCTCCTCATCCTAATCGCGCTTTCTGGAAATGGCTCAGGTGTGCAGCACCACTGATTGAAGCAGCAGGCAGGTCAACCGCGGAAGGCTGTCCGCAACCTGTTGGTGTACGCTGCCTGGCCGTGCAATAAGCTTGCTAGACTGCACACAGACGTGACAACTTGAGAAGCTCGTCCTTTAAGCAGCGATAACGGCAAGAAGCATAAGCTGTGGCCGTCTTCCAACTGTCGATGATCAGACTAATCTGCTGACGCAAGGAGCGACGAACAGCCATGTGGCATTGCATGAGCTTTCCTCTGCTACTTTCATGGGATGGCACAACGCCAGCTTGACATTTGACAGAGGCAATGCATGTGCTTGCACCTGGAGCTGACGCGTGCCAAAGTCAACGTCTTGTGACAACAGTGGAGATCATCCAGCAATTGACCGGTAATCCCGGGCATTCAAATGTGCTAATATCTGTCTTACACTGCCGCGTGTTTCAACTGCTTAAGCAAGCTTGTATGCAACGAGGCCTGCTGCCAAAGAAGCATATGGTGTCTCATGTACAAAGTACTAATTCACTCAATCACAGCCATTCCCTCTTTGTTAGCAGGGAATTTCATTATGCTCAAGCAGCCTGTACAGCAGAACATGCATACAGCACAGTCAGTGCCAGCATGTTGTGATTGCATGTCAGCTGGTGGATTCAGACTGACAGTCATTCTGCATTGCTACAGCAACTTGAGGCAATTTCTGTGCCTGCATGTCGTTGCATGTCATGTCACCAAGCAGGCGCAGCTTTGCCTTCAGCTCTGAGTTGCTTGAGCAGATTTGCCATTTCTATGGCAGTCACGGCAGCTTCTCCACCCTTGTTACCTGTCTTGCCTCCTGCTCGGTCCAGAGCCTGAAAGAGACAAGCGGAGTTGCAGCAAAACAACAGACCAATGTTACGCTGCATTCAACAATTTGAACATACTCCTGCTGACCAAAAGGACGGTAAATGTGCGCTGTTGTGGGCGTGTGGGATACTGGCTAGGAGCTGGGTAAATTCTGGTGACAGATGATAGAACATGATCTATGCTAAGATCAGCCTTAAATATAGCCAGCAGCAATTTGATACATGTGGGATGACTGGACTAGGCTGCAACATTTCCTGCAGAAGCAGTCAGACAGACTGCCAACTTTTGCACATGGCCTTGGTAGCAGTGTATTTGCAAGTTGCATACTCGCATGATACTCAAGCAGATGCAAAACAAAATCTGACAAGCTCAGTAGTGCCAGCATGCTGCCACCCAACTAGACATGGGCACACCACAATAACATGGCACAGTAGCTTCAATGAGCCATCCACTGTCTTGAGCCAGATGTCCAACAACACCAAGCTGGAGGAGAATGCATGCCTTGGTTGGTGAACAAAATATACCTGTTCCATGTTCTCTGTGGTGAGCACTCCAAAGATGACAGGCACACCAGAGTCCTGACCAGCACCTAGCAATCCTCCAGCTGCTGCATTTGCAACTGCCTCGTAGTGTGTTGTTGAGCCCCTCACCTGCAGCAACTCAACATACAGGTCAAAAGGAGCAGAATGCAATTTGTTGGGAACAAAATGCACATGATGTGTGTCTGAGACACTGAAGTCTGCTAACGCGCTGGACATCTATATGAGTAGCTTGGGCAGGTAATGCGCTCGATGACTGCTGTTTAGGGAACAACTTTTAGGCGTCCTGATTGAGAATGACAAAAAACAAGCAAGAGTATGGAGACAACCATGGGCTTATAGTTGCAACATTGTCAACAACACGGTTTTTCCAAGTGCAGAATGTCTGTACAGCTTGAGTGCACCACCAACACTAGAGCACTGTGATGTACTATGGCAGCTGACTATAGATGGCTTAGTCATTGAAGTCACGCCACTATCGTTGAAATTGTGTAGCATAGGGACTATGCTTCTGCAGCCAGATTGCTGACATGTGGTAAGACAGTGACAGCTACTCAAGCTTGTCTGTGTAATCAATGGTAGCTTCATGTACATGCCTGGTTGCTTGGTGCTTGAAAACGTGTTCCAACAGGGATGAAAGAGCAGCTGCTTACCACTGTGCCTATAGCCACAACTCCATCATACTTGCCACTCTTGGCCATAGCTTTTGCCATAATTGGGAGCTCAAAGCTGCCTGGCACCCAAACCACCTACTTCACAGCATTCAAGCAATACAGTCAGACACTTGATGCACACTGTATCCTTTGCAGTCATTTCTGCATGCTGTTGCTTGACATACAGCTTTGTGCAACCCAGCACTCACATCTACACTGTCCCTGTCACCACCGTGCCGGTCAAAGGCCTCCAAGGCACCTTCAAGTAGAAGCTTGGTCACCAGGTCATTGAATCTCGCAATGACTATTGCAAACTTAAGTTCATTTGCTACAAGGCTCCCAACATAAGGCTTGGAGCTTGCTGTGGTCGCGCTGCACCTATGCCGCCGAATAGCTCTGCTGCTGAAAATTTGCCTATGTCCTGCAGTGAGCCAACATTAGACTGTCACCTGCCTGGCAGAGCTACAGCTTGACTGCTCTTGCACAGAAAACCACAGCATTGGCCGCACCAGAAAGCTGATGAACGGAATCGTGCGAAAGCACTCTGATGCTCGCTGACTTTGAGCAATACTGTTGCCTTGAAGTGCGCAGTTGCGATGCTTCTGTGCAGACTTGAATCGCAGCCTGCATAGCAGCGTCCCTGTGCTCGACCCCAGTAGATTCTGGAAAGCGTGAGCAGTGCAGCGTTGGAATTGATTATGCTTCGCTTGAACTCAGCCAGGTGGCCTCCATCAGGGCTTAATTTATGAAGGGCAATCGCCTTTGGCCCTCGACGAGGCTTTCGTTTCACCATTCAGTAGCATCGAACTCTTGACCGGCAAGGAGCATGTTGACTCTTGAGTGGTGACGCTCACTGGGAGTTGCTTGCTTTCAAGCAAGCTCTGAGTCACGATTGTGCCGACAGCTTTGCAATGAGAGATGTCGACAACGCTGTCCGGGCTGTACCTGCGTGAAAGAGCCGTCTGGATTCAGCCTAGTAGGGCGTTCCTTCCAGCCAGTGCAGCTGCCAAGCCACCACAAGTACAGCGTCCCAGCTTGCTCCACAAAAAGCGCATCGGTGCTACGTTTCGTAGAGCTCTGTGGCGCAGCGGCTGTTGCCATAGATCTACAGTTTCGGCAGCGTTGCCAACTCCGGCCGGGCCAGGCGTACAAGCAGTTGAGGAGGCGGTGAAAAGAACACCTGTAGATAGTTCCGTGCTGATTCAGGGCAAGTGTCAGCTCTCGAGCTTGAAGCATAGACTGGAGCTGCTACAACAATAGAACAACTTACCTTGCTGCAGGCTTTGGCTGGACCAGCTGCGACCAGCAGGACTGGTACGATCAGATCAAGCTTAAGGTGCCAGAGCTGAAGGTACAGTGCATCATGGTCTATGGCTTCTGTGCTGGCAAACATCATGCCTGACTGTTGCTTGCCAGACACTTTCTGCCTTGCTTCACAGGAAGCAGGCTTTACACACATTTGGCTGCCACCACCCAGTCAATCAGTATCTAGACAGGTACATCTCAATTCAGCAGCTTTGCTTATTGCACTTGGGGCCTGAAAAGCCTGTACACTTGCGGTCAACTGCATTCTTGCCGTAGAATGAGGCATGTTTGCCTGGCCCTGCAAGCCTTCTGCATGTCATGTTGAATGTTCCTATCTTGCACTGTATGCACATGAATGGAAACCACTTTTTGGTTGAACATCTGCAGGGCTACCTGCCAGCGCAGTTATACAACTTGAACTCGTGTTATGGCAACAAGGAGCAGTTGCAGAGTCTCACATGGGCCTTAAACTATGCCGGCATCAAGCCTGTTGCTGACATCGTCATCAACCACCGTTGCGCAGATGTACAGAATGCAGAAGGCATTTGGAACTCGTACAGGTATATCTTCATGCATCCTGCACAATTTGAGACTGGCAATGCTGCACAATGTCAGTACGTGCAATACTCCCTGGTGCTTGTTTTGGAGGCTTTCATATTGCCCTTTTGCCGACAGATGTGCGCCATGCCTGGTTCTGGGCCAAAAGCTCTGCTCTATCTCATCCAAAAGCTAAAGACATGTAACACAGCCACATGTGAATTATCCTCATCATGAACACCATCGTCATTGTTGCTGTCATCATTGATTTTGCTACTTCTACTGTTGTATTCATGACTGTGATTGCCGACATGAGTTTTGTTGTTGTGAGTGTTGCTATCATGGTATCATGCAGGGATGATGTGCACCACCATGGGCGCAGGATAGACTGGGGCAGCTGGGCAGTGTGCAGGGATGACTGGCACTTTGGTGGCACTGGCGCCCTCAAGACAGGAGCCTCCTATCACCCTGCACCTGGTAAGGCAAACTTCATCTGCTGGAATGTAGGAGTCAAGAAATGCAAGGCCATGGGCTGTTACCTTGAGCAGTTGTAGTGTTCCAATACTGTTGTGTGATTCACCATGATGCGCATACATGCATGCTCTTCGCGGTCAGTAGCTGCTATGTTGTTAACAGCGTCCAGCCGTAGCTACTGCAGCCAGGCACAGCTGTCACAGTAGCAAGCACATCAGCAGCAGGCGGCAATGATCATGCACCTGGCTGCACCAATGTCTTTCAGTAAAAGGTCGCAATCATAACAGAGACATCAGCTGATATCGCTATTCTGCTGCAGATCTGGACCACAGCAATGATGAGCTGAGAGCAGCGTTGAAGGACTGGCTCCTGTGGTTGCGGCATGAAATTGGCTTCATGGGCTGGCGCTTTGACTTTGTCAAGGGGTGAGTATTTCACAGCAACCCATGTCTATCATTGATCGGCTTGTGATGTGGAGTAAGGGCTGGAAAGCCAGTGCAGGCTGGCCAAGGCTACAGCTGCTTACTTCCCCTATGTTGCAGCCAAAGTAAATTGGAGCAGTGCAGGCACAGGTCGTGTCTGAGCATGTCACGGTATCATGACAGTCATGCATAGACAGCCGAGATGTGCATTCCTGTCTGTGGCTTACTTGGCTTGTATGGTACAGCTGTCTGGTTTGGCTTCATTCAGTGCTGAATGTTTGAGGACCCCATGCAAAAAGCATTGCTAGGTATGTTGGCAGACCAGGCTTATGTATAACTTTCTGTATTGATGTGCAGCTATGCTCCAAAGTATGTGAAGGAGTATGTGGATGCCTCCATTGTGGGAGAGGCATTGCACGTGGCAGAGTTCTGGGTTGACATGCGGTGAGTTAACTGATGTCCTCAGGCTTTGTGGACACTGCCATCTATGCAGAAAGCTGGCACATAATGTCCTACATCTGTGCAATGATGCACATATTCCTGCTTCAAGACTGGTCTTTTCATGGTCAGCATCACATTTGGCACAGCGTGATTGTACACCAGGCTGCAATGCACTTCAGCCATCTCTGGTCAGCACTTGTGCACCATGCGTGAAGGATGCCATGTACTTTCTCACTAAGACATGGGCCAAGGAGTAGAACAGGATACGGGCTATCTGTGTGATGGGGGCTATCTGAATGCCATGTGCTCTTGTCAAGCTGGCGTGTTGCCTTGTTGCACAGGTGGTATGATGGGGGTATCTGGATGCCATGTGCTCTTGTCAAGCTGAAGGGTTGCCTTGTTGCACAGGTGGTATGATGGGGGTATCTGGATGCCATGTGCTCTTGTCAAGCTGAAGGACTGCCTTGTTGTGCAGGTGGTACGGCAACACCATGGACTACGACCAGGACGCCCCTAGGCAAGTTCTCTGCGACTGGATCACTAACTCTGGAGGTGGTGTTGCTGCCTTTGACTTCCCCACCAAGGGCATTCTGCAAGAGGCTGTGAGGTATACCCAGTATGACAGGCTGAGGGATAGGAATGGAAGAGCCTCAGGGCTGTTAGGATGGTGGCCGCAGAAAGCCTGCACCTTCATTGACAACCATGACACAGGTGAGAGACTCGGTATCATGACTCATGACGGCGTCATGCAGCTCAGTTTGTT
>JAABUW010009992.1_pt1 | contig 10673 bp, 7 predicted proteins | sample 5560081 | NCBI WGS metagenome assembly JAABUW01 (sample SAMN10711882, study PRJNA513363) | rock metagenome | isolation source: Antarctica rocks | place: Antarctica: Victoria Land, Knobhead sud | reverse complement strand
ATATATATATATATTACATGCACCCCGAACTTAGGATTAGGGATTACCGTTTTTGATTAGGAAAGGGAGCAAAGTCGCTTTCAAGGGGGTTTTAAGGGAGTAGGGGGGGGTAGAGAGGGAGTAAGATGGAGTACCAAGGGGGATAGTCAATTTATGCAATGTGTTCCTAAGGCCTAACAGAGCTAATATTTCAGCATATGCAACTATAAGGAATAAAGATAAGGAATGGTCCGACTGTAGTATTAGCAATTCTAATTTGCTTAGCCGCTAATATAATAACATAATCTTGACACCTGCTGCCGTTACATCTGTACAGCGTGTCTATCATGTAATTACTGTCCAATCCTTAGTTCACACATGCCGTACTATCAGAAGATGTTTGACAGAGTGAAGTCACATAATTCACAACAAGAGAACCAGCCGATAAGTCATTCCCAGTACGATTGGTCGGCGCAGTACCACAATGTGTACACCCATGATTGATCAAATCCTGAAGAACCAGCGTGGCGAGATTCCAATCGTGCATCGAAGGTGCGGAATTTACAAAGGTGGGCGTGTTTTGGCCGACCGATGCGCAGATGGCCCCTGGGTTTGCTTTGACATCAAGACATGCGAGTTGGGCGCCAGCCTGTTAGGATGCTCCAATGGGTAGCAGGTTTGCTCCGTCTCGTAAGTTCGATAGTACGGAACCGCCGGTGATGATGGCGCAGTTTGAGCTTCCGTCGCAGTTGGTTCCTGAGTCGCTTCGAGAGGATAAGGCAGCAAGGGATCGGGCTGTGACGTTGTTGGATAGTGCGAGAGCAAGGGTGAATGCGACAGCGGGCGCGTGTATAGATGGTGAAGGCTTTTTGGAAGGATGGTTGTGGTAAGTAAGTGAGAGGTCGTTTAGGATTATCCAGTTATCTAGAGACTAGATGTGAGGTCGATATGAAAAATATAGAATTTATCGAGTCTTGGGATCGTGGAAACGTATATAAACGTACAAGTAAATGATATTTGTAGCTGTAATCCGGATAAATAAAGATACCGTTACCAAGTTTCAAAAGGGCTGAAGGAATTTCGCTGTTGCTCCACGAAAACGTGGTGTTCTAATGTATTGACGATGGATGGATTCTATTCTTGGGCCTATCCAGGCCGTATATAGACATGAAGGATGGCTGGTAATTACGTGGCTGGGGCCATTCGGGGAGCAGGAATGTTTTCCTTAGCGTCTGATATTCTGACAGGAATCTGACCGTACATTAAATGAAGAGGGTATATACACAACCTATATTACTAAACTCCCCTATCCCCTCCCACGTAGATACCCCACTTCATATCTGCAGCACCAGATTCCTTCTCGGCCTCTCTTTCCGCCTGATCTGCCCCTCAGCCCCGGGCGTCGCATGCGGCAGCTCAGCCATCCATTGGTCATCGGTGGGTAGTTCGTAGATAGCCTGGCGCTTGGCGTCCAACTCCCCTGCTGCGGGCGAGCCGGGTAGTTCTTGGTGGCGTCGTAGTGGGAGGGTGGGGATTGGGGTTGGGAGTTCTACTGTCGCGTGCGAGGAGGGGGAGAAGGAGGAGGGATGGAGGTTTTTCTCGAGGGTTTTTTCCCATTCGGCTTTGTCGTTGTCTGTGGGGGAGAGGTAGCCGGAGAGGTCTGTGAGCTCGCTGTTTGGGTGTGTGGGAGTTGTTTGGGTCATGCTGGTGGTGCTGTCACAGGGTTGTTGTGGTTGTCGTTCTCGTTGTTGTTGTTGAAGTCGGCGGCGGCGGCGGAGGTAGAAGTAGGCTAGGGCGCAGAGGAAGAAAAGAAGTGCGACGGCGCCGATTATTATACCCGGAAAAGCGCCGCTACTGATACTATGCGGATGACTGATGGTATCGAAGGTTGAGTCGGTGGATGAGATGGGTATAAGGTTCTGCTCGTTCGATGTTGAGGAGGTGGCTTGTGAGACGTGGAAGACGGATCGTTCGTAATTGACCGTGATGTATGCTTCTTGTAAGAATGCTCGGCCAATGGTGTATTGTGTGTCGTTTGCGGCACGGCGGATGGGGAAGTAAAGGGTTGCGTTTGGGTAGAGAGGGTAGCTGGCTTGGAGGACGAAAGCTGCGTAGGGCAATTTTATAGCCACGGAGGAGCCGGAGTTCGTTTCCGTTTTGGTGTTACTGGCGTCTGCTAGTGGGCCAATGTTGAAAACGACGATAGGGTTCAATTGGTCCATTTTCGTGTGAGTAGCGTCGTCGATGAGATAGCGTTGGGAGGTGTTGTCGTAGGTAAGACCGAACGCCTGTTCGAAGACATCGCACGCATCGCGAGGGAGCCATATATCTGGCACGCCAGAGTCTATGAGTGAGTAGATTCCCGGCGATGTGATAGCGGACACGGTTCCTTGAAGCGTGTTTGATGCGAATATCGTTTGTACGCCTACGGTCAGACTCCGGGAGTCGTTGGCGTCGAAATTGAAGGCTACGTCATTGGCGATATGGCGAGCTTTGTCGTATCCACCTAGTGTAAGACTGCCAAAGGAAGAGCTGGAGGTGTTGTATCTGGCGCCTGCTGTGTAGCCGAACGAGAGACTGGGGATCAGATTTTGTGCGGCGAGGTTCGCCATGAAGCTCGGTATTGCGGCGCTGAAATTTGCTGGCTTGGGGCCCAGGCCGAAGGATCCTAGCCAGAATTCTCTGGTAGCAATGCCGGCGACAACTTGATGCGGCAGAGTTGAAGCACTGGGATTGGCTCCGATTGTGACGGTATCATAGCCGTACTCGCCATTCTCGTTGATGCCAAGGTTTTCCTCTCTTATCAGGTTGAAGATCCCGTTGGACTGCCATGACGAGGACGCATTGGTGTCAAATCCTTGGCTGGGGCGTACCTGGAAAGGGTTGGCACCTCGTAAGCCGCCACAGTTGCTCGGAGGGTTTGGAATGGAGGCATTTGTGCAGCCCAGGGGTATGGGAACCCAGGTTTCGTCCCCGTTCGTGGCAGGCAGTACTCGGAAGGTTTGCGGTGGTGTACCAACTTGGATTAGAAAGGTGGACCAGTAACCGTCATCGCCATCCCAAGTCTGACTTGTAGGCACCGAGAAGGGTTTTGCCTGGCTCGTAGCTCGTGGGTGCAGCCAATTCGTGAGCGGCATAGCAGAGAACTCGCAATGGCAGACAAGTCCCAGCAATCATTGTAAAGAGGCAAAAAAACAGAGAATCATGCGTTCTCATCGTGAAACAGGATACTTACACACGACATACAAACGAAAGCGACCAACAATAGAAATGTGCATCATCCATGATGGCCCGGGCGTCGTCAATCTGATCTTTACCTTTGGCCAGCCCCCACCAATCGTAGATTTCTCTCCAACCTAGGAGGTGGACATCCCCTGAGAGGAGACGCGATTCATAGAAGCGCTGCCACACGTCCCGAGTCGACGAAAGATGTTTTGTATTTTAGAAGCTACTGAAAATATATGGCGCGCTTGAACGGGAGCGTTTCGCAACTAGCTCGATATGGTTAGATCACAGCCCGCGTCTAGTTTCAGCCATACTCTTGAAACAACGACGGGCCATCTTCAATCTTCACAGCAAACACAGTACCAAAGCATCCTCACCTCTGCCTGGCTACCAGCGTGCTAACAGCTCCATGCTATGAAGTACAAGCTGTGGTCTCATCTGACACAGACTTTGCAATCGATAATCAGGCCGCAAGCAGGTGGCTCATTGAGATGGTCATCCCAGAAGAGGCTCGAAACCGAGACGATGCAAGGACCTTGAGATGACAGGCCGCTACTTAGTATACAATTCCTAGTACAGGGTACTATTGGCTCTGTAGCCGCACCAACCAATCACTCCGTTGTTTGATGTCCATCACATAGAACGAACGACGAAACATTAGCTTGCCATGGCGTGGCCGATGGTGTGGCTCCTTTCCAGTATTCATCATCTCCTCATGATCATGGTGTTTCGAATACTCGGCATTAGCTTGTCCATTTTTATCCCTCGCCTGCAGATTCGTACATTCGACCTTTTTCGTCCCTCTTCTGTAATGTCTGTCCGTTGTGTCGCAGGACGACAGTATGTGCTGCCTTTCGCCTTTGTTTTGGTTGAATCTTATGATATTATTGTCCTTCATCGCGGTAGATGCACGATTGACTGGCTTGGGCTTGCCCGTAGCGCCATCGACGGTACCAGGAAATCGTTCGTCACCCCACAAATCCTATGAAACTAGCGAGCCTTTCACTGACCATCACTTAGCACCATACACGATATCTAATTCACCAGCTTATCTGTATCCTAATGTAACTACTGCAGCGCCTTACAACTATCCTAACGCAACTGGAACAGCTTTAAACCCTGTACGTGGTGCAACAGACAGGGGCGAAACTTGTGCCGGGCCCAATGGCGAGAAAGGACAGCTGCGAAAGAGATTGATTTCTGTGTATGCCAGCTCTGGGAGTCCGCAACCTAGCAGTGGCCCCATGTTAGTGGTGGAATGCTCTATCGAAAACCACGTCCAGCCTGAAGCGAGTGTGGTTGATTTCCTCCCCAAAGCCAATGAGATGCACGTCACGGAAGATAATCCCCTCCAGCAACAACACATCACTGAAGGCAACCTGCTCGGCGTTGATTCTACAAGCACACCGACCGTGACTACGCCGAGCGCTGAGTATCTGGGTGATACGTTGGAGATGGATTATGGCCCAGCAAAATCCACCTCAGCAAGATCTACGTCAGCAAAGACTTTCGCCGCAGGCCACAATGTAAACGATTTGACGGACTTGCAGATGTCCCGATTACACGCCGTTCTGCAGCCAGCTCAAACAGACATGCCAAATATGTCTACGCAAAGCCTCCAAACTTCAAGTTCAAATTCAGAATTACCGACTAGCTCAAGCGTTGCGCCTCCACAAGTATCGAGCTGGAATAGCGTGTCAACATCCGCACCGTATGCTGCGAACTCTAAAGTCCCCAACACAGACGGATCGTCGAACGCCGCACTGGGAGGGGCCCATCCGACCGGAAGGCCAGAGGGTGCAGAATCATCAAAGGGATCGTATGCCCCGAAAACCCCTGAAGATGTACCCACAGGCGCCAGTCCAAATGGAGGGAGCTCAAGCCAGTCTGACAAAGGGGCGTCCGCGCAGCCAGGGGCAGAATCTAGCAATGTCGGCTCTTCTAAAGCCGACTCAGCGCCAGGATCTGTTGCTCTGGGAGGCGGCGCGTCAGTTTCGGTCTCGTCGGGTCTGGGCTCTAGCTCAGCACCAAGCTTAGCCTTAGGGTCTATTGAAACTGGATCCCAATCTTCAGCATCTGGGTCGGACTTTCTGCCGGGCTCGCCTAGCTCAGTCATCCCTGATTCAGGAATCAATCCTTCGGTGTCTGGTACAGTACCAGGTTCAACTTCTGGGTCCTCAAATACAGGCTCAAACTTAATACTAGGAGCAGGTTCGAATAACGGAGGCTCAATACCGCAAGTTCTACCCCCATCCAGCGATTCGAACGCCTTGGGGACAAGTCCCGGACCCAGTCCTGTGGGCATCATTGCAATCGAATCTCAGTCTTACACCGTGCGACAGACCGGCTCGTTCGTTGTAGTGGGCTCCAACACCATTACCCAAGGATCGCCCGCGGCCACCATTGGATCTACGCCAGTCTCGGTTGGCGGAAACGGGGTGCTAGTAGCCGGAAGCGACACATTAGCATTGAATCAGGCTGCTGGTCAAACGGATAATATCATCACGATCGGGTCTCATTCCTACACAGCTCAGCAAGCCGCATCTTTCTTCGTTGTTGGCTCGAATACGGTTGTCCAAGGAGGTCCCGCCATTACAATTGCTTCCGTGCCTGTCTCACTGGGTGCTAACGGGCTTCTGCTAGCTGGGAGCAACACAGTGAAAGTAGGACCTCTTCCCACTGAAGCGACTGGGTCTAGTGCTGCAGGCGTCATAACAATTGGCTCAAGCCCTTATACTGTCCAACAGGCAGGCTCCTCTGTAGTACTCGGAACCAACACTATCGCTCCTGAAGCGCCAGCTATCACCATCGCGTCCGAGCCTACATCGCTGGGAACAAATGGCTTGCTAGTAGCGGGCAGTAATTCCATGACATTAGGCTCGATACCCAGCAAGGGTACAGAATCGAATGTCGGAGGTGTCATCACAATCGCATCGGTACCTTATTCCGTTCTCCCAACAGACTCACCGTTTGTGGTGGTAGGGTCCAATACTATCTCGAAAGGAGCGCCCGCAGTCACAATTGCGTCGGAGCCAATCTCGCTTGGGACTAATGGAATACTTATGGCTGGCAGTAACACATTAGCATTGGGTTCTCAAGCTACGGGTGGCCTAAACTCGGTACCAAATGCCATAATGAGCCAAGGAGGGCCCGTTCCTGGACCACCGGGAAATCCAGCATCGAAAGGTGGCTCGTCTTCCAATAAAACAGGCGCTAATTCTTACAATGCAGGAGGCAGACTATGGGATGCCGGAGGGAGGTGGACCTGGACGGTTGGTGCTGGCACCGTAATCGCTATTGTCGCAGGTTACATCTTGTGAACAAATCTTTTGATTTCGTCATGACACTACCATTCTAGGAACAGCATCGTAGCCATTCCGTCTGGACTCTTGCCTAATCTTCTCCCTATTTCACGTTAATGCTGAATGTCTTGATATCAAGCTTTCTCCCACCTCAGAGTAGCTTCTACGATTCGTATAGTCATTTATATAATACAAATGCTGCTTCAATCTTCGCGAATATCTTATTTTCAAGGGAAAAGCCACCCTCGCAATGTCCCCAAGGAATCGATCCACTCTCGATCACGTTACTCCGGAGTAACAACAACCTTGCGAGCGCAGACGTTTCCCCGGCGCATACTATAGCCCTGCTAGGTTATCTCTAGCCGCCCACTAGCTACAAGCAGATCCGTTTCTGGTAGAGAACATCCATCTGCATGAGCGTGGGGATGGAGATCCGACCTGATGGTTGGTCGGGCAACACCCTCATCGAGAGTAATGCTCGCTCCAGAGATGGACAGACTTGCTTGACTTCCAAGGGAGCGAGACTTTCTGCAATGCTCCAGTGTTGTCTGTAAAGCGGTAAAAGGAAGGAAACCAAGACTCTTGGGGAAATAATGGGAGATAGTGGTTCGATTACGCCAGAACATAGCATATTTCGACACTTTTAGCTTGCAGGACGCTTCACGAGTCATTGAGTCACTACAAGCCTGCTGGATCCCTCGGACGTTCTGTACCGTGTTTTGGAAACAAAGTAAAGCAGAGGCTCGAATGATTCATATAGATTAGCAACGATGCCTCTACAAATCCTTGCCGTCCTGTCGTCACTCGACACCTACTTCGTTTCACTTTCGATTGCTCATATCATTGCCTCCTAGATGCACGATGTTCGCAGTCCAAAAGGTTGAGAGCACAGGAGTAAGTTCTGGGGGGCCAGCAGTCCCTAGCTACACTAGCTCGAAATGCTTCATACAGATTAGTAATGATATAGTGCCACCGTGCCTCTATAAATCCTTGCCGTCTTCACGATCCCGGTCCTCACTTCATTCCACTTTCAGCTGATACTCATATCATCACCTCTCTCCTCATGGTGATTTCGTTAAGCCAAGTAGCTCATTCTACCACGTCCAAAATACGCAAGATTCTCACCTGATCTAACACATCTGTGGTACACTACCGCGGCAGCTTCCACAGCGCATTAACAATATGCGCAACAGTAAGGCCGCCGATACTGGCTCCAAGTATCCCACTGATTATAGCTACAGTGTAGTCATAAGATTTCCCACACTCTTGGCACTCTCTGATTTCCGAGCTGATCGATCTGTAGCAACTGGTGCAGAACTCGGCTGTGCCGCTGTTTGGGTCTTGTGATTGGGATATTTTGAGGTGCTTGCTTCTGTAATCCATTTCGCGTTCAGTATATTGCTGTGTAGAAGTAATGGTTTTCTCGGATTAGGTTGACCTACGGCTTTGCACCACACCGTAGACATCCCCTCTTCTTCCCTCCGGTTGATGACATGTGTGATTTCTGCTATACCGATATTCCCTGCCTGAGGGTGACGATCACAGACACAGAAGGTAGAAAGGCTTTGATCGGACACTCCGGTGAAGGAAACTACAGAGTGCTCCGTTCCGCAAAGGACCATAGGATATGGTTATCCAAACCACCACGTTTTCCAAAAGTCTTGGTTAGACGGACACTCGCTAGCGTGGGGAGTAGGGGTAATGGGTAATCGCTTTAAGATTTACTATACTCAGATGCTAGACGTATTACTTCTAGGCAGTCATGATCTATGCGGATTAGACAGTAAATTACAGAGTGAAATAGATACCTAAAGCAGTCAAGGCTCTAGCCTCTTTCGTCACTCGAGCTAGTCCTAAACAGTCGTTGGCTGTACCTTCCGCAGGCAATTCTCAATGAACACTCTCTCCAGTCAAGACTTCAAAGATCACCTATGAAGTCCTCGGATTGCAGCCTTGCATCGGATCGCCCACTGTGTAACAGATCTCATATTCTTAGTCTATGATCATCCGATATTGCAAGGCATGGCCGACACTCTCAGTGCCGAGTCTCGTGGCGCCCGCATCCTCTGCTTTGATGATGGCGGTATTCGATGTTTGTCATCGTTGTTTATTCTCCATCAACTCATGGAGAAATTGAGGGAAAGGTCGAACATTGGAGTCGCTCCAGAACCCTGGCAACATTTCGATCTGATCTGCGGCACTGGTTTTGGAGGTATACTTGCGTTGATGCTTGGCAGGTTACGCATGGTAGGGTTGGTCATTTAATCTACCGTGATATAGAGCATACTACAATGCCAAGAGTGGTTTATGAAGATCTCTCTTTCTGTTTTCGAGCAACGCCAGACATGGATGAAAACATGGACTACACCTACGCCAGAGGAACGTTCACGTGTATTAGAAGAAGCTATCAAGTCATTGATGTTCGACTACTCCGACCAAAGAACTGAGAATTGCCATCTGGAGTCTGCAGAATGCAAAAAGACTTTTGTCCTTTCCATGTACGCAAGCAATATGCGAGTCCCCGCCCGGCTACGATCCTACTCGTCTCGAATGGACTCCGCAAAAAATGACATTAGTGTCTGGGAGGCAGCGATGGCGACGACGGCTTCACCTGGTGAGTTCACGCAGATCAAGATTGGTCCGATGAGTGTTCCCTACGTAAGTGCTGGCCTGGGATTCTCGAATCCGGCAAAGGAAGCACTCGACGAGGCAGACAGGATATGGCATGTCTCGAATATTGGCTGCATGGTCAGCATTGGTACAGGCGTCATGCCTCCGGCACGCCTCGAGAGCTACTGGGAGTCGATGAGTTTTCTTAACTTTCTGAGTCTCGAGAACATCGCTCGAGTTCCTGAGCTCCTAACAACATTCTTCAGGGCTGCAACCGATTGCGAACGAGTCCATGAAGAGTTATTGCGTGACGCAAGGCTGTTGAATTTAAAATACTTCCGCTTCAACGTTGACGACGGGCTTCAGGACCTTGGGAGGAACGACGCTTCGAAGCTTGACAAGACCAAATCGGCGACTACGATTTATCTTGGCAGGCGTGAAGTTCTCAACTCCCTCGTCTTTTGTGCTTCACGAATATCCAATGAGTATATTTCTACTCCCTTGATATGTTATTGTCTCGCTCATATAATCAGTCCACCCGATGGCCGTCGGCAACCTAACTATGACCCGGCAAGGATCGAGAACGGTTGGTTGCGAGCCATATTCTAATGTGTTGAGAGCTCAAAGTCTATTGCAGGACAATCGAAAAACCCATGCAAACACCAGGAATCCTCAAGAGGGGTGGTGCCACCTACACGACGTGAACAAGATCGTTCGCAGGTACCTGTGTCAGGCGAGTGGAACACGTCTAGCCTTTTCGATACCAAATTTGAAGACTTCACTTTGGAAGGATCATACACGTAAGTGTGGAGTCTCCTGATAAGCTTCTATACTTAGGCAAGCTCAAGGTCAGCGGTTGCCGACGAATGGTTTGAATATCTGAGAGTCCGAGTACATGCGGTCATACAGCGCCGGCCACAAGGCGACTACGAGAAGGTGAAAGTAGCAATACTCGATACCGGTATTGATGCTTCACATCCGGCATTCTTGCATCACGTCTTCAACGACGAAACTTGCAAAGACTGGACAGGCTCCGGCGGCCCAACTGTCGATAGAATTGGGCACGGCACTCACAGTGCCGCGTTGGTCCTCAAGGTTGCCCCCAATGCTTCGTTATATGTAGGAAAAGTATTTGACTCTGTAAATGGGAATGTCAGAACCCCTAAACTCGTAGCAGAGGCAAGCAAAACGCATACACAAGCGTTAAGTCTGAAACTGACTTAACTCAGGCCATTAAGCACGCCACTGAAGTGTGGAAAGTCAATATCATTACCTTGTCTTTTGGATTTACTCGTCATGATGACTAGATTCGTGATGTAATCGAGAAGGCTCAGAACAAGGGCGTCATCTTCCTCGCAGCAGCCTCCAACTCAGGAGCGGTTGAAGGCCAGGACGCGGCATTCCCAGCTCGTATGATAGGCAAAGTCATAAAGATTAGTTCGGCAGATGGTCGCGGAGCCCCTTCGAAGTACAATCCTCCTGCAAGTACCAGGAACGACAATTTCAGTATGTTAGGAGAAGCTGTGAAGTCAGCATGGCCAAAGACTCTCCACGAGA
>JAABUW010009991.1_pt1 | contig 10673 bp, 10 predicted proteins | sample 5560081 | NCBI WGS metagenome assembly JAABUW01 (sample SAMN10711882, study PRJNA513363) | rock metagenome | isolation source: Antarctica rocks | place: Antarctica: Victoria Land, Knobhead sud | reverse complement strand
GCCGAGCGCCTCGCCGAGGCCGAAGCGCGACGAGAGCACGTCTGTCGCCTCGCCCAGCCGCGTCCCCGCGACCCAGACGATGGCGGCGGCGACGATGAAGACCGCGAGCAGGGCGGGCAGGGAGAGCGCGTTGAACACGGCGGCACCTCGGCCTCGTTTTGTATCATGTCACAATCCAAAATTCGTCGCCCCGTCGGGCAGTGGCCATTGTCGCAGGGGCGCGGCGGCGACACAATCGGCGCGCGTTTGGTTCATGGATTAACGGATTACCAAAGTTTGGTAAAACCGTTCCGCGTCGGCTTATGGCGCCGCAGCGGGCGTCGCTGCGGCACGGTCGAGGGACTGGCGGCGGGTACGTCCACGCCCGCAGCCGTTGCGCGAGGTCAAGGGGTTCAGTCACGCTGCCGCGCCTTTCTCGGTCCTCGGTCCTCAGTCTGCTGCCGCCGCCCCTCCATGTGTGTGCGTGTCAATGCGCGAAGGATCGCATAATCTACGGCTTCTTCGGTGGCTCCGGTGGCGCTGGTACTTTCGGCATCGGGGGCAGCGGCAGGTTCGGCAGCGTCGCCTTCGCCAGCCGCTCCACCTTCGCTGTCGTCTTCGGCTTCGCCACTACCCGGTAACTGAATGTCCCTGCGAGGTCGCTCCCATTCTTCCCCTTCACTTTCGCCAACTCGTGGTCCGCCTCCACGGTGAAACCCACTCCGGTCTTGGTGGCGACGCTGAGATGGTGATGGGTGCCGCCATGCTCGGTGATGAAGACATGGTAGTCGTCGGTGTGGGTCAGCGTCGCGAAGTCCGCGTCGAGCCGAACGTCCGCCTTCCCCCCGGCCAGTGTGCCCGTGCCGAAGTCCTCCACCCAGCACTCCGGCGACTCCACCGAGTAGAACGTCCGGTGTGTCCCGTCCGGATGGGGGGCGACGCCGTGCTTGTTGCCCATCCCCGAGACGTCGAAGGGACCCGCCACGACGACGTGCCCCTGGAAGTAGCCGGCGTAGGCGTTGGCGTTCGTTGTGCCGCCGGAGAAGGCGGAGGCGCCATCGGCATTGGTCGAGCCAGCGACGGCGATGGAAGAGGGGCCGAAGGCGTTGCCGAGGACACCGTAGCTGCCGGTGCCGCTTGTGGCGCCGTAGACGCCGATTCCCGTCGATGAGGTGCCGACCACGCCCGTGCCGCTTGCAGCGCTCGATGTCCCAAAGACTGCCGGGCTGGCAGATGTCGCGAACGCGACGAGGTTGCCACTGATTGTGATTTGGCCGCTGCCACTGTCGATGAGCACCTTCCCGTTCTGTATGTTGACGCGATTATTTCCATCGAGTGCTAGGAGAGGTATATCCGCAGTGTTCTGTGCATTGCGCGCGGAGACCTGATGACTGTTCCCCAGCCTGATTGCGGCGGCACTGATCGCGGCAGGCGCCGTGTCTATGCCATAGATGTGTGTTCCGCTCATGTAATACGAAGCGGTCGCTCCGGAGTCATCTCGCACCGCCGCTGAGGTGATACTCCCGGTGGTGAACCCAATACCGACATCCCATTGCGAAATGCCGGCACTAGGGGGTTGACCATCGGGCGGGACACCGCGAAGCGCGATTCCTGCCCCGCACCGGAGCGGATTGGGATGTGCCCCACATGTGACCCAAAGCCCCATCACCGGGGAGAATCCGTTCGCGACGTAGTCGACGTTGCCCCCTTGCATGTTCGATGCGCGGATTTCTGCTCCCACCACCGACGCCGTCCCAGAGTCTCGACGCCCCTCGGCGTAGAGACCGGTCCCAACGCCATTCCCCACCCGCGTCTGGCCAATACCGGTGAGGCCCACGGCATCCGTCTTTAGCCCCGAGTTCGAGATGGCCGCGCCATACACGCCATTAACCTGCTGCGCCGAGTTCGCGGTGTTGGCGGAAATGCCATAAATTGCCGCATTCGCCTCGTTGTCAACGGAGTTACCGCCAACCGGTGACGGATAATTCTCTGTGCGGCTAACCTTCAAGGTCGGGCCCGCAGTGGTAACAGGAGAAACGGGCCCGCCGCCGTCTTTGATCTCGAGCCGACGCCCGGTGTAGGTGTTGAAGAGATATTGCGATGTCCCTTGTCCGACTCGCAATCCGGGCACAGTCGCGTCCCACGACAAATTTCGGGGTGTCCTGGGTCAGGTTGCCTGAGCCATCCGCGAACGGAATACTGCCTGCCGCGTATGGCGGGAATGTGCCTACGTGCTGTGCCGTCTGCTTGGCCACGATGCCCGCCATGAGCGCAGCCGCCCCGGCGATCAGCCCGCGCCGCTTCAGCACCTTGCCCGTGCCGTTCTGCTCGTCAGTGCGCTCGTGCCCTGGTCCCATCCGTCACCTCCATTTGTGTGTTTGATCGATGTGCGCAGGATAACATAACGGCGCAGCGGGCATGATTGTTGTACGTACATCATGCGGCGGTGTACCATGGTGCGGCGGTCATGGGTGGCACGATGCGGGAGGGGGCGAGGGCGATGCGCGTGGCAGTGCGCGTGGCGATCCTGGGGCGCAAGGGGGGCAGCGCGAAGAGCACGACGGCGTACAACATCGCCGGCGCGCTGGTCGCGGCGGGGATGCGCTGCCTGCTCGTCGACCTCGACAGCCAGGCGAGCCTGACCCGTGCCCTCGTGGACGACCCGATCGCACCGGACGGCGGCATCGGCACGCGCGTCGCGGAGCCGGCGCGGGGCGTCGTGGACACGGTGCGACGCGTCGCGGACGGGCTGGACATCGTCCCCGGCGACCGCTCGATCGAGGCGGCGGCAAACGCCCTCGCGCAGAACCCGACCGGCCCGCTGCGCCTCGGCCTGCTGCTCGACACCGTGGCGGGCGCGTACGACGCCGTGATCATCGACACCGCGCCGCTGCTCGGCTTCACACAGACCGCCGCGCTGCTCGCCGCGACCGTCGCCGTCGTGCCGACGCGCACGGGCGCGCAGCAGGACATCGATGCGCTGGCGGACATCCTCGCCCTGCGCGCGGAGTTGGCGGCGTACCACTTCCGGCCCGCCGCGATCGCCGCGATCGTCCCCTCGAACTACCACGCGGATGAGGCGCCGCAGCGCGACGGCCTCCACGCGCTGCGGGCGACGTACGGCGCGCTCGTGACGGAGCCGATCCCGCACTCGTCGCTCGTGGAGCGGGCGATCAACGCGCGGGTGCCCGTCGCGCTCGGCAACCCGCGCTCGCCCGTCGCGGCGGCGTTCCGCGCGCTGGCGGCGCAACTGGAACGGGGGGCCAATGGCGACGAAGCGTAGCACCGGGCCGCGGATCGGCGCGGGGCCGCGCGTGGCGACGGCGCAACCCGCGCCGTCGCCGACGGTGCGGGAGGACGCCGGCGACCGCTTTCCCGTCGGCGTGCGGGACGTGGACCTCGCCCGCGTCGCGCCCGACCCGTCGCAGCCGCGCCGCACGATGGACCCGGAGCGGCTCGCGGAACTGACGGCCTCGATCGCGGCGAACGGCCTCTTGCAGCCGCTCGTCGTGCGCGAGGAGGGGATGGGGCGGGACGGCGAGATGCGCTACGTCATCATCGCGGGGGGCAGGCGGTACGCCGCGCTGAAGGCGCTCCACGACGCCGCCGAGACGGAGGCGGAGCGCGCGCGATGGGCGCGCGTCACCGTCGTCATCAATGGGACGGAGGGGGCGGCGCTTCGGGTCGTGCAACTGGTTGAGAATCTTCAACGGGAGGACTTGGCGCCGATTGAGGAGGCGCGCGCGCTGCGCGAGATCGTGGACGTGGAGGGGCTGACGACGACCGCGCTCGCCGCCCGGATTCATCGCTCGCAGGGGTACGTGGACGAGCGGCTGCGCCTTGTGCGGCACGACGCGATCGCGGAGGCGGTGACGGTCGGCGCGTTGACGCCCTCGGCGGCGGCGGCGGTGGCGAGCGTGGCGGACCCCGGCGACCGCGCCCGCTGGCTCGCCCGCGCGTACCGGGGCGAGTTCGTCCGCGCGCGGGAGGTCTACGCCGCGAAGCCGCCACGACCGGCGTGCCCCCGCCCGCCCGAAACAGCCGCGCGCACCGGCCTGCCGCCCCTCACCGCCGCCGATCTGCACCTGATCCGCGACCGGCTCGCCGCCGCGCCCGCCTTCGCCAATGACACCGAGGCGGAGGCGTATCGCGACGCGGTGCGCGCCCTCGCCACGGCCGCGCGCGCGCTGCTCCGGCGGATGGGGTGAGGAGCGCGCGATCCGCTTCAGGCGATCGGCAGGTGGAAGAGGAGCAGGTAGCCGTTGAGCATCAGGAGCAACCCGAGCACCCCGAGGGCCAGCGCCACGCCGAGCAGCCAGCGCGCCATCGCGACGATGCTCACTGAGCCCAGCACGATCGCGATCTGGAAGAGGACCTGCGCATAGTCGAAGTTCGGATCCTGGTCGTGGGCGCGCTCACGCTCCTGCACGTATGTCTGCGCCGTGGCGAGCAGCTCTGTCTTCCCCTCGCCCGTTGTCGGGTCGCTCTCGTACCGGCTCACGGTCGCCTTGTAGCGATCAATGCGCCCCTGGATGTTCGCGCGCACGTCGGCGGGGAGAGTCGGCTGGGTGAGCAGGAGGACTTCCAGCTGGTCTGCGGCCAGTTGATTACTCGTCTGCCGGACATTCTTGGCTTGATAGAACGCGAAGGTGTCCGATGCCTGAATGTTCGCGTTCACCATCGCCTTCTTGGCGTTGTCCCCACCGAGACTGGTGATCGCGAGCAGCATCGCGAGGATGCCGATCGTCACGGCGGCACCCCGCCGGAAGTGATCGTTGGTCGTGTGCTCCTCGTTGGCCGCCTCCTGAATGCTGTCCGCCGCCTCTGCTGCTTCCATCTCTCCCCCTTCGTGCATCGCCGCGTCCGTCCACGCGGTGACGATAGCATCCACCAGTTTCGGCGCACTGCGGCTGCATTTTCCCTTTCGTCCAACGACCCCTATGGGCACTGAGCAGCCAGTAGTCAGTAGCCGGTAGTCAGTAGCCGGATTCCCGTTTCTGACTACTGGCTACTGACTACTGGTTTCTACCGCCCGCCCATCGTGTCGCGGCTGACGATGTCGGCAAGGGGCTTGCGGCCGGGGGTGTTCGCGTTCGGGCGGTGGTCCTTCGTCGTGGTGGGGTAGCCGATCACGACGACGGAGCGTGCGGTGCGCCCCGCCGGGACGCCGAGAATCTCCTTCGCCTTCGCCTGCCCCGCCTCCTCGCCGAACCACGCCACGCCGCCGCCCAGCCCGAGGACGTGCGCCGCGATCAGCAGCCGCTCGGTGACGCGGCCCTCGTCGTACGCCTCGCTCGCCTCGCTCGCACCGTCGAGGACGAGGGCGATGCCGAGCGGCGCGTCGGCCACCCAGGTGATCGGCGGGCGCAACTGGCTCAGTTGCCGCAGTTTTTCCTTGTCCGTCACGACGACGAAGTGCCAGGGCTGCGTGTTGCGCGAGCTGCCGGTCCAGCGGGCGATTTCGAGCAGTTGGTCCAGCACATCGGCGGGGACGGGGTCGGGCCGGTAGAGCCGGGCCTGCCGGACGTGGCGCACCTCCTCGACGACCGCGCGCGCGTTCTCCAGTGTTGCCATGCTGTGCACTCACCCCTCACGAAATTCGGCGCGGACGATCTCCGCATACATCGCTATTGGTATCATACGGCATGGGGCGCGATGGGGGATATCAAGCCTCACCCCCGGCCCCTCTCCATCACCCATAGACCGTGGTATGTATCAGTTTAGTTTGGCGATGGAGAGGGGAGGGGAAAGGGCTGGTTCTGTGGTCGCTTGTTAGCGCTCCAGCGAAGCCCGCTCCAGGAAGAGGGCGTCCTCCTGGCCCCAGGCGACGCCCTTGACGTCCGCGCGGGTTGCCCACATGCGCCGCTGCGGCGTTACGGTGAGGACGAAGGAGGCATCCAGAATCAGGTCGGTCAACTGGCCGGAGAGCGCCTTCAGGTCGTCCGGGTTCGTCGTGACCTGCAACTTCTGGATCAGGTCGGTGTACGCGGGGCTGTCGTAGTACGAACTGTTGTTGCCGGGGCGCCACGGGAAGGCGACGGAGGGCATCGTGCTCGGATGGAGGTTGTTGAAGCCGTAGCCGAGCGTCCAGGCGTGCGTGAACTTCCGCTCGGTGAGCCGGGTCGTCAGGTCGGCGGACTGCACCTCCTCGATTTTGGCATGGATGTTGACCTTCGCGAGGTCGCTCTGGATGATTTGGGACATCTTGGCGAGTCCCGGCAGCCCCGGCGTTGTCACGAACGGCAGGTCGAAGCCGTCGGAGAGGCCCGCCTGCGCCAGCAGCGCCTTCGACTTCTCCAGGTCGAAGGCGTAGGCGTTCTGCTTCGCCTCGCTGTAGGCGGGGGAGAACTTCGGCCACGGGATCGCCGCCGGTTCGCCGACGCCGCTGAGGCCCGTCTGCACGACGCGCTTGCGATCGATGGCGTAGCTGATCGCCTGCCGTACCTCCTTCTTGTCGAGCGGCGGCGTGGTGACGTTCAGGCCGACATAGAACATCTGCGCGCCGGTCTGGCTCTGGAGCAGCGCGAGGTTCTTGTCCTGCTGGATCGGCCCGACCTGCTCGAATGGCGGGTTGACGATCAAGTCGAGCGCCTTGCCCTGCAACTGCGCGAGCAGCGCCTGGGGATCGGTGATCACCTTCATCGAGATGCCGTCCAGCAGCGGCAGGTTGGGCTTCCAGTAGCCGTCGAACCGCTTGAGGGTGAGTTCGACGCCCGGCTTCCACTCCTGCCACATGAACGGCCCGGTGCCGACCCAGCGCTTACCGCCCTCGGCGTCCGCGAGTGACTGCGGGTCGAGGATCCAGAGGGCGTCGAGCATGTCGAAGACGGCGGGGCGTGGGGCGATGAACTTAATTTCCAGCGTCGCGGGGTCCGGCGCGGCCATCGACTCGATTGCTTTCGCGAGGTTAGCGTTCTGCGAGGAGGCCTTCGGGTCCTGCACGCGCTTAAGGTTCCAGATGACGTCGTCCGCCGTCATCACGCGGCCCGTGTGGAATTTGACATCGCGGCGCAGTTTGAGCGTGAGCGTCTTGAAGTCCGGGGAGAACTGCCACGACTCGGCCAGTTCCGGCTGCGGGTTGTTCGCCGCGTCGAGGCGGACGAGGGTGTCGAAGACGGCGTAGATCACGGCGTAGTGCTGGAAGGTGATCGCGTGGAGGCGCGCCGGTTGGATGTCGAACTGCTGGCCGATGCGCAAGGTGCCGCCCCGCTTGCCCGGCGCCGTCGCGGCGGAACCGGCGGGGGCGGAGGCGGAGGTGGTGCTGGCACCGGATGGCGCGGACGTGTCCCGCGCCGCGCCGCCGCACGCACCAAGAATCGCCGCCGCGCTCGCGCCCGCCAATGCCAACAATCGCCGTCGCGTCATGCTCGTCATGCGAGTTCCCTCCCCTGCTGATCGACCGGGTGGTCTCTTGCCCTCACGGCGCACGGACCAACGCCGCGCGGGCCTTGCGCGCTTCTGATCTGTCGGCTGCCATCGGTCACATCGTACGATCCGCCTCGCTTCGACGCAAGGCTCGAAGATCACTGCCAACACGCACAATGAACCCGAAGCGCTCTGTGTGGTAGAGTGAAAAGAGAAACGATGGATCGCGCAGAGAGAATGGACGGACGATGACCCGAGGGAGATTCTATTCGATTGCGATGCCGATTGCCGGGATTCTCTACGTGATCGCGCTGATTCTCACGCGGAACGGGACGGTCGCGGCGGTGGGGGCGATGCTCTTCGCGGTAATCGCCATCGCAGGGAGAGCATTCGGAGGGAAGAGGGGAAGTAGCGAGCAAACCTAGCCACGACCTACCCGGCTTATATTTGCAGTCAGACTGGCGAATGGTCGGATCCCGTTCTCTGGTCGGTCGGTTGTGCTCGCACAAATGCGGTGCCATTGGTGTTAGGGAGCAAACAGCTTCCAGTGCCCCTCGGAGACGACTTCGACGGTGCCGTCGACCACTTTGATCGCGGTCTGATCGTCAATCGCGTACGCCGGACCCGCGATATCGGCCGCCCATCGTTCCGCGTCGGCCATGGTGTTCTCCGGCAGCATCTCGTGATCCAGGTGCGGGAAGATCGAGAAATCCACCAGCCCCAGCGTCTCATCGCCCCTAGTAGGTGACTTCCACTCGACGAAGTCCTCCCCGATGCGGGGGGTCAGCACCATGCTCCCGGCGCTGAATCCTACGTAGACCGCGCGCAGCGACGGCAGGAGATCCGCCAGCCCGGACTGCCGCATCCAGTGGCACAGGTACGTCGCCTCGCCGCCATTCACCAGCAGCACGTCAGTCTCCTGGACCCAGGGGACCCACCGCGCTTTGTCGATGCTGGGCAGCGCGGTGAGCTCCAGCACGCCCAGGGACTTCCACCCCAACTCGCACATCGGTTGGGCAGACTGTCCGCTGATGAACCGCCATACCCCGCCAGGACTGGACATGGGTTGCCCGTATGCCGCAGTGGGGATGCAGAGGGCGCTGGCCTCGGCGATCGGCTTGCCCAAGAGATCGACCAGCGCGTCGTGGATGCTCGTGTTCTTGATGCCAGCGGACGTGAGAAGAAGTTTCATGCTGCCTCTCCCTGGCGATATCGTCGCCCTGCTCGATGCGCCGATCTCCGAACGTCAATCGGACCCACGACCCGGGAACCACATGCCGATACGGCATCGTTGGCTCCGTGCGAGCGCCAGACACCACCCATGGAGTCGGGCCCCGCGACGAGTGTAGCGAACATTCGTTCTTCTGTCCAGCCGTCTCGTCCGTACAATCCGGGTGCGTATCTACACGAAGAGCGATGCTTGCCGCGGTGGTGCCCGGCGTGGTTGCCGTGGCGCATAGTCGGGACGCCGGATGACCTTCAACCATTCGGTATCATCCAGTTCCCACAACGCTAACTGCGGCGAGCGGAACGGGGTCTCGAACAGGTGCGGCTCCTCGACCGCCCGCAGGTGCTTCTTGTTTGGTTGGTAGCGGACGCGGTAGCGCGCCAGAGGCTCGTCGGCGAACTCGATCGTCAATGTCTCGCCATACAGCCATACCGCCGCGTGCTCCTTACCCAGCCCGTGCTCCCCGTACACGCGCCAGTGCCGGAAGCGCACATAGCCGAGTTTGTCCAGCTTCCTGCCGAAGCGCGTCCGGTAGAAGACTCGGTGCAACTCCTCCGGCGCGATCATCCGCCCATAGACCCAACCGAGGACGTCGCGCGGACTGCGGCGATCGTCGTCGCGCTCCCGATGCGCCCAATGGCTCTGGTAGTTGAAGTTCACCACCCATTGGTCATGGATCGCCAGCAACTCCGCCCACGTCGTCGCCTTGGCGAAGTCCCAATCCGCCAGCCGCCGCTGCACATTGAAGTTCGTCTCGATGTAACTCTGCCAGGGTTGCCGTCGTTCGATCTCGCGCTTCTCGATCCCCAAGGCAGCATAGACGGCTTTCGCCTGTTTGGCGGTCACGAAGACCGCGCCGCTGTCGCTGACGAGCGTCTCCGGGATGCCGTGTTGCCGGATCGCCGCGTAGAGCACCATGAGATAGGCGGAGAGATCCTGCGTCGGGAAGAGCCCACTGGCGAGGATGGCACGGGAGTAGTTCTCCAAAATAGAGATGCAGTAGACCTTGCTACCAACGTGGGCGACATCGATGTGCCGGATGTCGACCGTCCAGTACTGGTGCCGCCGCTGCGCCGCGAAGGGCATCGCCTTCGCTTCCTTCGTCTTCACGGGTGGGCCGCTGAGCCCATAGAGCCTGCGGTTCAGCGCGAGAATCCGCCCGCACGTCCGCGGGCTGAGGTGGATGCCGATCTGCCGCAGGGCGGCGTGGATGCGAAACGCGCCGAGTTCGGGATTCTCCTGCAACTCCTTGATGGTCAGTATCGCCTTCAGATCCGTCTTGCGTACCGCTTGGCGTGGTGCGGAAGATTTGTCCTCCAATCCCGCGATCCCTTCGGTGATCCAGCGCTTGAGTGTCGCGTGAACCGTGTCGCGGTTGATCTGCAGGTAGGCGGCGATGCTCTGCTTGTTCCAGCCCTCGCTGTGCAGGCGGATGACCGCGAGCCGTGCCTCCGCCGCGTCGGCGATCTGATGGTAGGGTGGGTAGCGACGGGTGGTGATGGGCGTTGGCGAAGGCTCCGCGAGGATGCGCTTGACGGTATGCGAGCTGGGGCGATGGCCGAAGCGCGCCCAACAGATTGTCGTGATCTCGTAGGTATTGAGGGGCGAGTGCTCGGCCTTGAGGCTGAGGATAGCATCCCGAACGGCGGCCGGTAGTCGGCGATGTTTCTCGACCTGCGGCGCGAAGAGACTTGCCATCCCCTCCTTCGCGAAGCGCGCAGATTGCCGGTAGAGCGTGCGTGCGGCGGCGCCGGTCTGCTGGGCGCGCTCCGCAGGAGAGTGACCGAAGAGGACAACGGGACGAATCAACTCATAGGTGAGTTGCTCGGGAAACTGGGACAGCAGTTGCAGTTGCAGCCAGTCGTCGGTCGGTTCGAGGCGCGGACGCAAACGCGCGGGCATCGCTTCCCCCACGAGCGAGCGGCGCAGCGATTGCCGCTCGCGGAGCATTCACAACGTTATGTCGAGTCCCGACGGGGATGATAGCGGTCCGCCACCGTTACTGCAAATATAAGCCGGGTAGGTCGGGTCTTCCGCAATGACGGTGAAGTTCAAACCGCGACGCATCCAGGCAGGGACAGGCGATTCACCCTCGTGAGAT
>JAABUW010009990.1_pt1 | contig 10674 bp, 11 predicted proteins | sample 5560081 | NCBI WGS metagenome assembly JAABUW01 (sample SAMN10711882, study PRJNA513363) | rock metagenome | isolation source: Antarctica rocks | place: Antarctica: Victoria Land, Knobhead sud | reverse complement strand
GCAGTATGTTCACAATGATGCTCGGTTGCGGCTGTTGAGCAATAGTACTTGCAGGTATGAAGTCCCGGCTGACTTCCAGGAGAGTGAGGCTGCCCTGCGATTACATACTGATCCTATTGACACGAAGACTGAACTTTGGCTATTCCAGCTACCGCACGAGGTCAGTCTTCAACGCTGTGTGTCTGCTGCCTTATCACCTTGGCCTGCAGGAATGGCATAGCCGTTCTCAAACCATGGTGACCTCTTGCCTGACTGCAGCTGGATCCCACAGAAAGTCTCTCCTGGCAGCTGTCGACCACAACAGACGGTGCTGTCAGTGGCACATGCCAAGACTCAGAAGGTAGGCACCATTTGTTTGAATCCGACATCACTGCTGACATGGATTGATGGCTCAGGCCTCAATAATGCTCTTCATTTCTGTAGGCGTGTCGTATATTCTGACAGAAGAGCCATCAGACATGGCCACCCAGCTGTACACCACACCTGCAGCAGGCTCCAACAAATTGACACAGTTCAAGCGTAGAGTCACAGTGGTCAGAGCCAATCAGTTGCCTGACACAATAGCTGCAGCTGAAGCAGTGGAAGCAGTCATGCCTTCAGCGGACATGCCAGGCATACCATCCACAACCCAACCACATCACGATGATGCTGATGAAGCTGCCCCTCCTGTTCAGGAAGTTGCCAACACCACAGTGCAGAAGCAACAACAACAGCAGGAACACCAGGCTGGTCAGGATACACTGGCAACCCCCGATGACTCCAAACAGAAGCGCAAAAAGGCGAAATCAGAGGCCAAACTGCTCAAGAAGCGAGCCCAGGAGCATACAGCTATCAATGAAAAGCAGAGCAAAATGCAGCGGCAGTCTGATGTGCCTGTGCTTGCTCCAGAGGCTTTGCAAGTCTCTGCTGCTGCTGAGGTGAAGTCTGAGGCTGCTCAGTTGCAAGACAACATTGAGGCTGCTGCCACGCCGGCTGCTGCTGCTGCTCTTCATCCTACTGCTGCCACTCTGAAGCAGCCAAAGGAGGAAAAAGACAGCAAAGACAAGAAAAAGAAGAAGAAGCATAAGGACAGACGTGAGTCTCAGACAACACCCAAAAGCTCATGAGGCTACAGTGCAGGCGGGTACAGGTTTAGTTTGATGTGATGCTTACATGACAAATTCATGTGCTCTGGACCAAACGAATGTATTTGCGTCCTTGAAATGCAAAGTGTCAAGGGAAGGAGCCCGTTAAGGAAGCAAATCTTGTTTGCAATTGAGGCTGTTTCTGTCATGGTCATATGTACACACTGACCTTATGCAGGTTGACAGTGGCTGGCTTTCTTTGGGACCATACTACTTTACGGCTGATGATGACCAGTGCGCGTCACCTATAATCATGAGACACCTCAGCACCACAGCCTCTGGTGTAGGGTGAGACTAAATCTAGCAACTTAAAACACATTGCTCTGATGCTGTAAGGCGCCAATCAGAATGCAACGTCGGGGATGTAGCAGGTTGATGAGCTGGTGCACATGTCACACGCCGTGTGGTGTTTTGCTTACAACAGCCTCATCCTCTGACCAGGCGATGTCCATCAGATCTGGCATCAATGCTCATACAGTATGCGCTTCACGCCCTGTCAATCATCAGACAAAATGTGTGACAATTGTCATAGTTACGCTGGCACACAGTCACGCTGGCACACAATCCCAGTAAATCGAGTGGCAACATCTGAGTCAGACAACAGCTTGCAAAAGCACAATTCAATGTGATCTGACGAAGAACGATGACATGTGGACTCTGAAATTTCACGTCTGGTCAACTTCATAAGCAGGATAAACCAAGGACTTTTGAGATATACCCTAGGCCATGCGCCAAGCTTGATGACCCTAATGCAGCGCGCTACTACTGCAGGCTAGCCTTGGCTCTGACAGCATAATCTATACACTAGCTTCTGATTGTTCTTCTCACAGCAATTTTAGTCAGCTGAACGTAGTTGTTGTGGAACTGGCCATTGCACAAGGCTCTTGCGTAAATGTTGCATGCATTGCTTGGCACATGTCCAGCTGTTGCTGGCCTAGAATGTTATCTGCTTTGCATTTGTTCTTGTAGCAGGATTATTAGCTGGTCTTTCTTAAGCTTGGAGTATCCCTTCACGCGCTCCTGTTTGCAAAGGTCCTTGAGCTCAGTGACCTGCAAAGCCATGGACAACTTAGATGTTTATCATGACTTCTGCTTGAGCAGCATTTAGCTTTGTTTTGAGCAACATATGGTATTGTTTGCACAACATTCAGCAGCTGCATTAAGTGCATATCTCAATTGCTCTCAGCCAATGTGCAACGGACCACGAGCATGAAGCGAAGCACACCTTGAGACCCTCTAACTGTTGCGGGGTCATCTCAGCCAATCTTTCACTGCCAGAGTCACTGCCGCTTGCTTCTTCATCTGAAGTGTCAGCACTTGATATGCTTGGCTCATTTTGCTGCTGCTCAGACTGAGATGCAGCTGTCTGCTGAGTCTGAGATGCAACAGTCTGCTGCAGTTTGTCAGAGCTGCTGCCTGGCTCGTCAGCCTTGTGTTCTTCAGCAGCCATGACGTCCTGCTCCTTGGCGGAGGTGTGCGCCTGGCCTTCTTCACTGTGCTGTGCAGTGCTGGCAACAGGCATTTCGACTGTGAGTTCTTCCAGCTTTGCATCTGAAGTCTTCTCTAGCTCAGTCTCGTTGGTGGGCTCATCACCAAAGCAAAATAGCACAGTCCCGTCGTCATACTCTGCATGGCAACACGAATCTTGAGGTGCTTTGATGCCAGATGTCCCAGGAACGGTAGTGCAAATTTGCACATGTGGGACAAGGAGTGTTGTAACGCGTTGGGCAGCATTTAACAAAGCTGCAGTCAGTCAGGCGCGGTGAAGAGAATGATCTGCACCTTCACTGCTCACAAGGTGCAAAGAGGAATCTTCGAGAGCGGTAACAGCGGCCCAGCGCTTGAGTCCACCAGGGGTCGAACGGCGAGAGCCACTTCGGCATTGTATGGCGAGCGTTTGCGTCACTGCAGGCTTGACAGTGACAAGGGATGCTTGGGACCCGACCACTGCCCTGTTGCTCCTTGCGCCTAAGTTGGTGCCAGACAACATTGAGTACTGTGGGGGTCGATCGACGACGGACGATCCCGCTAGTCGACCTGCAGTCAACCTGCACACACACGCACAGCTGCAATACGAGTCGACATCTTTGATTTGACTTCGTTTCTGGAGCGGGCTATCCTGTCTGGCGTTATGATTCCCCCGGGGAATTGGGGTGATGGGGCTGCTCGGGACTCCAGTACAGAGGACATGAGTAGACTGGTTTGACTGTCACCCATAATCATGCTTTGCCTACAGTTGCATCTATCCTTGCTACTGACCAACGTGTGGACGTCAGCTAGCTCGAGAGTTGTTTTAGACAAAGCCAGGCTACACATGGCATTGATTCAGTTGATTGTTGGCCTCGCTCCTGGGGTTTGCATAGCTAGCTTAGTTAAAAGTACAGTATATAGTGTCACGATGCTAAGCGCCACCTTCGAGTAAGCTTCATACATAGTCAATACAGCGTAATTGCATAACTTTTGGTGCCTTACTTTCAAATACTCCATGCACTGCATGTGTAAACGTGTCGCAAAGTGTTGCAGTAGTGATTTCCCAGCTACTATCTGTAAACTCTGACGACTCCAACAAACATGACACAAAACAAAAAAAGTGACTGACAACTGCTTGATGATGCACACAGACAAAAATGTAACCTATGCGATTGTCTCCACCAATCTGGTTGCACTGGAGGAGATTGGCAAATTCAATTTACTGTACCATGTCAAACCCACAAAATGAGAACTGGAAATTAGCAGCCCCCTCAGACCTTCAGCTCCTTGCTTTGGGGCTCAATCTGTAAAGCAGGCAAGCCAGTCAAATTTCTGATCACAGCGACAATGTCTAACTGGTTGCTGCAAGGTCCCAAGCGTTTCAAGGTGCAAACACAACTGCAACACAACTGTTTTGTAACCTTGCCCTGACATCCCAGCTCACTGACAGTGTGTGTGTGTCTGATTTGCCCATGCAACGCCATACCATGCCAAAGCTTGCTGTTGATGAATTCACAATGCACCTTTGCAGCAAAGTAACTGGCAACAGGTATACATTGCATGTCACGCTGTGAGTGGCATGCACTGCTACAATAAACAGACATTTGCACAGGAAACAGTAGAGCTGCTTACCTTGTTCACCCACCAATCTACAAACTCATCAAACTCGACATACCCACTTCCTCTTTTATCCAACAATTTCATTGCGGCTGTCAGCTCATTGTCATCCAGATTAATGTCCTGCTGTGACCTGCATATCACATCTTATGTACTTGAATATATGCTACCTCATCCATGGCAAAGACGTATACACAACATGAGAACCGCAAGATGAAATGGAGCGACTGTACAACACACATTTGACAGCCAGATGACCGTAACAATACATCTGGTTGGCTTATCTCGCTGCATGCATGGACCACGGTCAAGTGATGCACATCAGCCACAAGTGTGACACTGACAAGCATCAGCCAGAAAGAGCACACTTGACGTTGTGCAGAAGTAATGCAATGCGTTGGCAGCACCGCTTACGCTAGTCGCCTCAGCTCCAACTCTTCTAGTCGCATATCATCATTCAGATCATACTTACTGAAGATGGCAGCAATTTCAGCGGCATCCTTGTCTGAGAGACCGTACTTCTCAGGCTTGAAGCCATATGTTTCCTTCGCTTTGCTGAGTGTCAACAGTGCTGAGAGGTTTCTCAGGGTAGATGCCTCTGCCTTCTCTTTCTGCAGCACATCAGTACTTTTTCAAGCATGCCGTGGTTGGGAGCCAGACATGGGCAGATGGTCCGCTGCACTGCGCTGAGTCAAACATGTGATCGTGATCCAAGGCATGATTCTGACGTGCTGTGTTCCAACTGCCGTATGTGCTGATATGACTAAACACAGCTTTGATATTATGTCATATCAAAGCTGCTTTTGCTGCATAAGCCAATGTGTGCGGCCAAAATTGTCATGCAAGCGCAGCAAACACCCAATGTAGATTTGTAAAGCCGGTCAAGATCACTGCGACATGAGCTTGTGGCTGATAAGCAAGTCATGTACTTTCTTCATGCTACCGCACCTTGAGTAGACTAGAGATCTGGTTCAAGGCTGAGGCAACCTTGACAGCATTCACTGCTGTCTGAGCCTTCTCCACTACATTGATACTTGGGCCACGTTTGCTGGCACCAGCTACCTCCTTCACTGCTGCCATGAAAGCCTCTGTGTTTGTGCTATACTGTACAGCAGAAGCTGCTAGCACGCCAAGCGTGAAGGTGTCAAATATAACACCAATAGCAAAGTAACTGGCCAAGAAGTATGCTCCATATTCTATCACGACCTTGCCAAGAAATTGCTCTTGGCCTACATATCTGCGGCACAGGGAAGGCTGCATCAAACAAACTGATGAAAGCAGCTTGGCAGGCACTGTACCAGGGGCCATTTTGGCTTGTCAGTCACGAGTGAAAGTTCTCAACCTTGCCGAATTGTATGAGCCGTATGCAGCTCCGCCATCCAAGAGAAGCTGGAACAGTACAATGCCTACGGTCTTCAACGACCTGCCCAAACAACACACTTCAGGCCCCACTGCAGATCACTCAAACCAGTGGTGAGCACTGCAGCAGCACCAACACCTGCCCAACAACATCTTTCGCAGAGCATCGGTAGTGGTGGCTCCCGTTTGCTCCCATGTCTCCAAAATTCGTTGAGCAGTGCTCTGATCAATGCCTCCTTTTTTCATTCCTTCGACAAGTTTGCTAGTCTGCTCTGACTTCTTCCGGTCATCAATTTTGTCCCCCTTCTCTTGTGCGTCCTCTGCTTTGATCAGCGTCGAAGACCGCCCAGAAACTTTTCTAAATGGCGCGCGCAGTGACGACACTTTGCGCGGCTGTGCACCGGGACAACATCGTGCAGCTCTCTTTTGCAGGTGTTGCAGTGTACCAGACTGAAAGGCGACAGAGTGCGACATGGCTCAGACGCACGCAGGCTTTGCAACGACTAAGCTGTGGTACAGATGCAAGGAGAGGGGTCCGAACTATCCAGAATAGGGCGAAATCACACAAGGCACTCAATCTTACACACACAAGGCTGCAGCACATGTCACAGTTCGTGGTGCGAAATCACAGATTGATGTGACCACCGCCACGTGCGTTGGAAGCCCTATGCGGTGACTAACCCTTGAGGATCATGATATGCATTAGGGTTTCCCAGCTCGAAAGCTCCGCTGACTCACATCAACGGGAGTGACCGATACTCGGCGGCGTTATAAGCGCGATTCCGATCAACGTATTGCGCCAATCGGCATGGCTGCCTCACAGGCATGCACCGGATTGAGACAGGCAAGCACGTTCGGAGCGCGTCAGCCGGCAGCCTTGCACGACATCCCTACCTGTGCATCTCCTGTGCTGTTCGCTAGGCGCAGTTTGCATGTACGTCATCTGGGCGCCAAGCCCTCCCTGGGATCTTGCAGAGGTTTGTCCTCCAAGCGCAATGACGTGCGACCGGCTGTGCCTCGACAAGGCAGGCTACAGTGCCATGCTGCAAGGTCACAGGTGACTGGAATGATCCAGTGCCAGCCACTGGGTAATGCAGCTTGCAGCAAGTCAATAACTTCGATATGTGTGTGCAGACGCAGAACCCGTTCAGGCAGCCCAAGGAGATGGATGGGGTGCAAAAAGCACTAGCAGGCCTACCAGGCGCAGTGTTCTATGGAGCTGCCCTGCTTCTGGTCACAGCTGCTGGTGCATGTGGATTTGTAGCTGGCTCACGTGCCCCAGGTGCATCATTTGAGCACTTGCTACCCAACATCGCATGCATGCAGTCCTGCTACATGGTTCATGCATGTAGGCAAGTGCATGTAGGCGAGTGCAGAATGACTAAACTGTTACCCACACATTCTGTGTTGCACATTTGGAAGACTCAAATGCATGCTGAACTGTCCCTGCATAAGGCTGGCACGCTTTCAGTGAGTAACAGCATGTAACTGTATGTGCGTGTGATACTTTGCAGTCAATTACCGCCAGATTGGTAAGGGAGCTGGTGCAGCTGTGGCGGGAGCAGCTGCCTCGGTAGCTGTTGTCAGGGGCCGGGAGAAGCGCAGCCAAGCGGCATCTGTTGCCCTGTACAATGACCTAATGCAGCGTGAGGATCCAGGCAGCATCAGTGTGACAGAAGTCAAGGCCATTGGCAGCAAATTTGGGGTCGATTTCACCCAAACTCAAGTTGGTGATCTGCAGCAGATCTACAGCGAGTTCCTGGCAGCTCTCATCCCCACTGACGAGACCCCCCTAACGTGAGCCATCAACCCCATGCCTCTCTCAGTCATGCTGCAGTCATCACCCTCACAACTGCTGCATTCATCGTCCTCACAACATTGGCATTTGTGACCAGCAAAGTATTCTACTGCGGCAAGACCTGGGTCAGCCTGGTTGTTCAGCTGCACACCAGCTGCATTCTGGCCACCAATTGGCAGGCTGCACATCAGCCTGCTGGTCATGTCAGCAACAGCGCGCGGCCAACTATTGGCGTCACGAATGTTCAAGCCTTCACACCCGTCATATCTAGAGGCAGTTGACAGTTCACCTCCATGGCTGTCAAACCTGGCAGCAAACTCACACACAAACACCTCGCACACTATTTGGGCGCAGCAGCGGTCAAGGATATTTCTGGTTGTAGCACGCCGGTAATCTTTTTTCAACCAGCAGCAGTGGCATCAATCTTGCCCTCAACAGCTTCAGCATCAGCAATGTTTGCAGCAGCAGCAACAGCAGGAATATCTCACTATTGCACGACCCTGCATTTGATATGTGTGCACGGGATGCCGTCAGCAAAGCTTTGTGGACCATGTCTACTCTTTCCTAGGCTTTTCCAACTATGCTCACCAACATGGACAGCTGTCAGCAGCAAGTTGCCTCGGCACAGCTGAGCATACGCAGCCTGCAAAAACTGGCAAGGCTCATCTGATGTGACAGCTGATGATGCTGGCTAAAGTTATGTTAATCTCATGTTTTGTGTCCTCAGCTCAATGCGGAAAGCTAGGACAGCAGCATGCTGCTGCTGCTGCTGCTGAACCTGTGCATGGCAGATCACTAATGCCCTCATAGCAGGACCCTGCCCAACTACTTCACTATGATGAGCATCACAGGCGCTTTCCACCAGCTGTTAGTATCTCAGGGCCCATCACAAACCCCTGTCGGCAGACACCTAGCGCAGCACACATAACTTTGCTCACCGTGTCACACTCTGTGTCCAAAGTGCATGGAAGGTTAGTCAGTGTGTTGCTCATGCTGCAGGGGTGATGAGCCACAGCAGCTGCGTCAGTTCAAAGATGCACTGGGCCTAGACAACACAGCAGCAGCTGAGGTTCACATGAACCAGGCACGCAGGTTCCTCAGGGAGCGTGCAGAGGCAGGCTCACGCAGCCAAGACACAGAGCAGAGGAAAGCCCTGGGCAAGCTGGTGTACGTTTCCTACCTGGTCTTTGGGGCACAGCAGGCCGCGTTTTTGATGCCCCTTCGGCGGGTCTTCAGCATCCAGCCTGCTTCCATTGATGTCATGCGCAGGGACAATGCCAAGCAGCTGTTTGACAACTACATCAAGGCACATGGTGGCGAGCTGCAGGTCAGTCATCCATCTATTTATGTATGTATTCATGCATGCATACAACATGTGTCTTTCCCCTAGGGTCAGGTGTGTACAATCTTGATTCGACAACTGTACCCCAGGTCCTGTTTTGGCACTCCAGGTAACTGCTATGCAGGTCAGCTAAATGTTCACACCTAGTTGCATCTGCACAGATGTGCAACTCAAGACGTGTTTGACTCTGTTTGTGCAGTCTTCCATCTTCATTGTTGTGTTCTTCCATCTGGCTTGTACAGATCTGTGTGCCTGTTCTGTGGTTGAACATCTGCTGTTGTGATGTGCTCGATGTTGGAGCTGTGAGCATTTTCTTGGCCTGTGATTCTCCAGATCGCCCTACACTGTCAGCTGATTTTGCAGACGTCAAGTACATGGACCCTTCTGTGGCTTGGAACAGCTTGGAATTGGTTGTTTCATTCAAACTTTTCAGATGTGTTTGACGGCCTCACATTGGTCCCAATGACACAAAGATATATTTCCATATCCTGTATTCCAAAAGACTCGTGTCAGTGTTTGCTGGACTGATCATGTGTTGAGGCTGGTCCAGATTGCTCCATGCATCGGTCAACTGATAAGCCCACTTTGTGTGCATCCGCTGTATTTCGACCCCCAAGATACAAATGTGATTGAGTGATCATTTGCTCAGGCTGACCGAGAATTCCTTCAAGGGCTGAAGGAATACCAGGACAGAGTGCAGCTGAATGATGAAGTTGCAGAGGAAGTCATGAGGGAAGCTGCCAGGACCAAGCTGGAACGGTGCCTTACAACGGCCCTGGAAGCTGTCAAGAAGCGGACCAGAGTCAGGGATTACTCACCAGCCATCCAGGTGCTCCTTCAATGCATCACATGAAGGAGTTTCTGCTCAGACTTCATGTTTCCCTGTTTGGTCTGCAACAAAGCAGACTGCACTCAGTGCCCCATCATTGTATTGAACGCATGTGCAAAGAGCATTAAATTGAGTGCTTTCGAGGCTTTACTGTCATCACGCTTTCTTGAAGCTATCACCAGACTGGCTTGCAGTCAGTGTGATTGCAATTATGCTCAGTCTTGTGTCATCACCCCATCACTGCATGACATATTTTGGAAATTGTCAAAGAGTCAAATAATGCCAGAAACGCAAAACAAAAGGAAGCCCTTCAAGTAGCACGTAAGTCCTCGTATTGCTTTGCATAGCTTCTCAGAGGTTTCTTGAATCTCTTGTCTCTGTACCTCCTCACATTGCAACATGCTTGAAGCACCACCACAACTCTGTCCCTTTGTACAAATATGTCCTGGGCAGCCCGGTATAATACTTGGCTTCTCATTAAATTGATGCCGAAAGGTGTAGTCTCTTCTCTTTTCTTTTCTTTTCTACTCATATGTCTTTGTGGTTGCAGCTCCGGGCTGCTGCCTTAGGAGGCCGCTGTTATGATTGCTGAAAAGCCTAAACTTTCCTTAGTTTGTGGTTGCAGGCTTTGAGGGAAGCCCTGGACTACAACTACCAGCTGGAGCAGCTATCCACAGAATCTGGCATGCCCAAGGGCCTCAGCAAGACCAACATCTACGGCGGCAAGTTTGCTGCCGGCGACAAGGACATGCGCGAGCTGTACAGAACCTTTGTAGAGGAGTCTCTGCGCACCGAGGGCAAGTTCAGTGAGCAGCTGGAGCAGGATGTCAGTGCACTGCAGCAGACACTGGCCTTGGGTACAAAGGAGGCCAATTCCCTCAGGGATGAGATTTCTTCCAAGGTTTACAGGTGATCAACGCAGCACAGCTGTTGCTCACTACTGCCTGCCTTGTGTTGCTCACTGCTTACTGCGTTGCTCACTGTTCGCTGCCTCGTGTTGCTTACTGCTCCCTGCCTTGTGTTGCTTACTCATCTCTGGCTTGCGTTGCTTACTAAGCTCTGCCTTGTGTTGCTTACCACCCCCTGCCTTGTGGTCTGACAGCAGACTTGCTGGCATGGCATGCATACCTGTTCG
>JAABUW010009987.1_pt1 | contig 10675 bp, 10 predicted proteins | sample 5560081 | NCBI WGS metagenome assembly JAABUW01 (sample SAMN10711882, study PRJNA513363) | rock metagenome | isolation source: Antarctica rocks | place: Antarctica: Victoria Land, Knobhead sud | reverse complement strand
CCTGCACTCGCTCGTCGCCACCAGCGTGTGGATGGCCGAGCAGCTCGGCCGTCCCAGCCCGTCCCGCGTCGTGAATGCACTCAAGGAGACGTAGAGATGCTTGACACCCAGCTCACCGACGAGCAGCAGCAGCTGCGCAAGACGGTGGAGGAGTTCGCCCGCGAGGTTGTCGCCCCCGTCGCCGCCCGCCACGACGAGGAGCACAGCTTTCCTTACGAGGTGGTCGCCCAAATGGGGGACATGGGTCTGTTCGGGCTGCCCTTTCCCGAGGAGTACGGCGGCATGGGGGGCGACTTCTTCGCGTTGTGCCTCGCGCTGGAGGAGCTGGGGCGCGTCGACCAGAGCGTCGCCATCACCCTGGAAGCCGGCTGCTCGCTGGGAGCGATGCCGGTGTTCCGCTTCGGCACCGAGGAGCAGAGGCAGGAGTGGTTGCCGCAGCTGTGCTCCGGGAGCGCTTTGGGCGCCTTCGGGTTGACCGAGCCGGGCGCCGGAAGTGACGCCGGTGGTACGCGCACCACCGCCAAGCTCGACAGTGGACAGTGGGTGATCAACGGCAGCAAGGCCTTCATCACCAACTCCGGCACCGAGATCACCAGGCTGGTCACCGTCACCGCGGTCACGGGGGAGCGCGACGGCGGACGCAAGGAGATCAGCTCCATCATGATTCCCGTGCCGGCCAAGGGATTCACCGCGGAGAAGGCCTACAACAAAGTGGGCTGGAACGCCTCGGACACCCACCCACTGTCCATGGACGACGTGCGCGTGCCGCAGGAGAACCTGCTGGGCGAACGGGGTCGTGGCTACGCCAACTTCCTGCGCATCCTCGACGAGGGACGCATCGCGATCAGTGCGCTGGCGGTCGGGGCCGCCCAAGGTTGCGTGGACGAGAGCGTGAAGTATGCCAAGGAGCGGGAGGCGTTCGGGCGCCCCATCGGCGCGAACCAGGCCATCGCGTTCAAGATCGCCCGGATGGAGGCGCGCACTCACGCCGCCCGCACCGCCTACTACGACGCCGCCGCCCGGATGCTGGCCGAGCGGCCGTTCAAGAAGGAGGCCGCGATCGCCAAGATGGTGGCCGGGGAGGCGGCGATGGACAACGCCCGTGACGCCACCCAGATCCACGGTGGCTACGGCTTCATGAACGAGTACCCCGTGGCCCGGCACTACCGCGACTCCAAGATCCTGGAGATCGGCGAGGGCACCACCGAGGTGCAGCTCATGCTCATCGCGCGGGAGCTGGGCCTGTAGCCGTGCGCTAGTCGCTGGCCATGATCGCTTGACAGACGGTCCTCGGGAAGTCAGTATCTGATACCTGAACCACCTGTCATATTCGATCGAATGCATCGCATGCCGCAGGGCGTCGCACACGTGACTCCGGTGGGCGCTGTTGATGTTGAGCCCAAGCTCATTTCGCCAAGTCGGACGGTCACCGTGCGCACGCAAAGGTTAGGCGAGGCAACAGGTTTCGCGTCGGGCGTCGAAACACGTTTAGGTCTCAATCGCGGGGGCGGCGCGACAACCGGACATTCCATCGGGTATGACTTACCTCACTCGTCGGGTTCCGTCTGCGCGCTAAGGAGTTGCATGCTCGAGGTCGAGGACCTGTACGTCACCTATGGAGGCGCCGTGCGGGCGCTGCAAGGGGTGACCCTGAACGTTCCTGATGGCAAGGTCGCCGCACTGCTCGGCAGCAACGGTGCCGGCAAGTCCACTTTGCTGCGCTGTGTGTCCGGCACGCTGCGACTGCACCGTGGCGCCGTCAACAGCGGCACCGTGATGTTGGACGGCAAGCCGTTGCTCAAGCGCGACGCCGCCGCGATCGTGAAGTCCGGTGTGGTGCAGGTTCCGGAGGGGCGCCGCATCTTCGGGCGGCTCACGGTCGAGGAGAACCTGCGTGCCGGCTCGCTGGGTAACGCCAGCCGCTCCTCGCGGGGTCGGCTGCAGAAGCAGGTCTACGAGATGTTCCCGGTGCTGGCCGACCGTCGCAACGGGCGCGCGGGCCTGCTGTCGGGCGGTGAGCAGCAGATGCTGGCCATCGGTCGCGCGTTGATGGCCGAGCCGAAGCTGCTGCTGCTGGACGAGCCCTCGCTCGGGTTGGCGCCGAAGATCATTGGCCAGATCGGTCGGGTGATCAGGGAGATCAACTCCACTGGGGTCGGGGTGCTCCTCGTCGAGCAGAACGCCGCGATGGCCTTGGACGTGGCAGACCTGGCTTACGTGCTGGAGCTGGGCACCGTGTCGTTGTCCGGCCCGGCCGAGGAGCTGGCCAAGACCGACGCGGTACAGCGGCTCTACCTCGGGGAGAGTGCAGAGGAACACGCAACTGCCGGGGCTTCCGCCCCCCGACCTGTCACCGGGCGGGGCCTCAGCAGGTGGACGTCATGACCGCACCCGCAGTGCCGGAGCTACGGGTGCAGGACGTGACGGTTCGCTTCGCCGGCGTCACCGCGCTGGACAAGGTGTCGTTCACGGTTGAACCGGGCACCATCCATGCAGTGATCGGGCCGAACGGGGCAGGTAAGTCGACGTGCTTCAACGTGATCTCCGGCGTGTACGCCGCCACTGAGGGTTCCGTCTTCCTCGGCGACCGCAAGGTCACCGGGTTGCGACCGCACCGGATCGCCGGCCTCGGAGTGGGCCGGGCGTTCCAGAACATTGCGTTGTCCAAGACCCAGTCGGTGCTGGACAACCTGATGCTCGGGCGTCACCACCTGACGCGCTCGGGCTTCCTCTCCACGGGTGTCAGCCTGCGCACCGCGACCAAGGAGCGATCCCGCCACGCGGCCCGCGTTGAGGAGATCGCCGACTTCCTCGGCCTCGCGGACAAGCTGCACGGTCCGGCCGGGCTGTTGTCCTACGGCGACCAGAAGCGCGTCGAGATGGGCAGGGCGCTCTCGATGGAGCCGACCGTGCTCCTGCTCGACGAGCCGGTCGCCGGCATGAACGCCGACGAGTCGGCGCAGATGGCCGGGTCCATCGCCAGCGTGCGGGACACCCTCGGCACCTCGGTACTGCTGGTCGAGCACGACATGGGCCTGGTCATGCAGATCTCCGACCGGGTGACGGTGCTGGACTTCGGGCGGCTCATCGCCGACGGTGTCCCCGCCGACGTCCAGCAAGACCCCGCCGTCATCCGGGCCTACCTCGGCTCCGGCGAGGACGAGCCCGACACCACTGAACACACCGACAGCACGGAGGCCACCTCGTGACCAAGTTCGTCGAGCTGTTGATCCAAGGCATATCGCTCGGCTTCATCTACGCCCTGATCGCGCTGGGGTTCGTGGTGATCTTCAAGGCGACCGAGGTGGTGAACTTCGCCCACGGCTCGCTGCTGCTGCTGGGTGGCTACGTCATCGGCATCAGCCACCAGCGCTTCGGCTTCTGGCTGGCGCTGCTGTTCGGCATCGTTGCGGCCGGGATCGGGGCGTTGCTCATCGAGGTGGTGTTCATCCGGCGGCTGCGCGGCAGGGACGCGAACTCGCTGGCCATCCTCACAATCGGGATCGACATCATCCTGCTTGCCGAGCTGACCCGGCGGATCGGCTCGAACATACTCACCACGGGCGATCCGTGGGGCAGCAAAATCGTGAGGCTCGCCGGGTTCAGCGTGCCGGAGTCGCGCATCGCGGCGATTGTCGTCGCAATTGTCCTCATGGGACTGTTCTTCGCGGCCTTCAAGTACTCCAGCTGGGGCGTCTCCACCCGCGCCGCCGCCGAGGACAGCGAGGCGGCAGCTCTGATGGGCATCCGGCTGGGCCGGGTCTCGATGCTGTCGTGGGTGGTTGCCGGGGTGCTGGCGGCGATCGCCGCGCTGTTTCTCGTCGCGTTCCCCACCCCGGGTCTGACCAATACCACCGGGCTGATCGCGTTCCGCGCTTTTCCCGCCGCCATCATCGGCGGCCTGGACTCCACCGGCGGAGCGTTGGTCGGCGGCATCGTCGTGGGCCTGGCCGAGACCTTGACGTCGGGCTATGAGACCAAGTTCCCGTTCCTCGGTGGCGGGTTCGGTTCGATCATGCCTTACATCGTGATGATCCTGGTGCTGCTGTGGCGACCATCCGGCCTGTTCGGCACGAAGGAGATCGCCCGTGTCTAGCGCTACCGAGCTCGCGGAGGCCCCAACAGGAGCCAGCCCGGTAGGCCGCCGTCGCCGGCGCAGCCGGTTCCGGATTCCGACGCTGTTGCGCATCATCGTGGTGCTGATCGTGGCAGTGTTCCCGATCTACCTGCCGAGCACCCTGTTGCAGGTCGGCCTGTTCTGCATGTCAGCGATCATCGGCGCGATCGGGCTCAATCTGCTGACCGGCAACACCGGACAGCTCTCCCTCGCCCACGCGTTCTTCATCGCCGTGGGGGGATACGGCTACGCCTACTTCGCAGGCAAGCCGAGCAAGGTCGGCGGCGGAATCTCGGCTTCCGGCCTGGAGCTGCCCACGATCGTCGCGGCGATCCTCGCCGTGCTCCTCGCGGGGTTCCTCGGCCTGCTGTTCAGCCCGATCTCCTCCCGTTTACGGGGCATCTATCTCGGTATCGCGTCCTTGGCCTTGGTGTTCATCGGCCAGCACATCCTGTTCAACGCGGAGACCATCACCGGTGGGTTCAACGGTCGCAACATCCCGTCGTTCAACCTGTTCGGCTTTTCCTTCGACACCACCGACCCCTCCCTGTTCATCCTGAACGTGGAGTTCGGACGGTTCGAGCGGCTGTGGTACCTGGGCCTGGTCCTGGTTGTGCTGTCCTACATATTTGCGAAGAACCTGCTGCGTGGCCGGCCCGGTTGGGCGATGCAGATGGTCCGGGACAGCGAGATCGCCGCCGCGGTGATGGGCGTGGACGTTCGTCGGTACAAGGCGTCGGCGTTCGTGTTGTCCTCGATGTACGCCGGACTCGCGGGGGTGTTGTTCGCGCTCACTTACACCCGCATCGTGCCGAACACGTTCGACTTCGACCTGTCCATCCAGTTCCTGGCCATGATCATCATCGGTGGGCTCGGGTCGGTCGGCGGGGCCGCGCTCGGCGCCATCCTGGTGATCGCCCTTCCCCAGCTACTCACGCTGTACGGGTCGGGTCTGCCCTTTCTGGCCGCGCCGGGCTCGGGAGGCGTGGACCCCGGCACCTTCGCGAAGTATGTGTTCGGTGCGGCCATCATCGGCTTCCTGCTCTTTGAGTCCGGTGGTCTGGCCGCCATCGGCGCCCGGATCGCCGCGCCCTTCTACCGACGAGCGGATCGCGCCCGCGCGCCGCGCGTGGATGCACGCCCTGATCCCCCGGTTGCCACTGGGAGTTCCGACACCGCCGACCCGCCACCCTCGGGGTCACCGTCCAACAGTGCCTGAGCCTTCGGGCGCTGACCGTTCACGGCTCGCCATCCGGCGAGGTCTCTCTCTTCTGGAGGTCACCATGTTCAAGAAACGAACCAGCGCGGCTATTGCCGTGCTGGCGATTGGCCTCGTCGCGGCCGGGTGCAGCACGAAGGCGTCCGACTCGGGCGGCGGGGCAAGTACCGGCGCCGGGGGCGTCAAGGTCGGGACGGGTGTCACCGCCGACACGATTACCGTCGGTCAGCTCACCGACCTGACCGGCGTCTTCGCCTCCCTGGGCAAGAGCATCACCCAGGCTGAGCAGCTGTACTTCGATCAGCTCAGCGGAGCGGGCGGTGTGTGTGGCCGCAAGATCAGCGTCGTGACTAAGGACCACGGCTACAACGTGCAGAACGCCGTGACGCTGTACAGCCAGATGAAGGACCAGGTGCTGGGATTCCCCCAGGTGCTGGGCTCGCCGATCAGCGCGGCGCTACTGGACCAGTACACCTCGGACAAGGTGATCGCGGTGCCGTCGGCCTGGGCGTCGACCCTGCTGAGCAACAAGCAGATCATGATCGTGGGCTCTACCTACGACTACGAGATGATCAACGGCATCGACTTCGCGTTGGAGAAGGGCCTGATCAAGAAGGGCGACACGGTAGGCCACATCTACTTCGAGGGTGAGTACGGCGCGGACGCGCTCCTCGGCAGCAAGTACGCCGCGGAGAAGAACGGGCTGAACTTGGTGGAGAAGAAGATCAAGTCCACCGACACCGACCTGACGGCCCAGGTGACAGACCTGAAGAACCAGGGTGTCAAGGCGATCCTGCTCACGGCGTCACCCAAGCCGACGGCCTCGGCTGTCGGCGTGGATGCCAGCGTCGGGCTCAACGTTCCCGTGATCGGCAGCAACCCCGACTTCGACCCCGGCCTGCTCAAGACCCCGGCCGGCCCGGCACTGGAGAAGCTGTTCTACGGTGTTGCCTCCTGGCAGCAGCCCAACGGCACCGACAAGGGCCTGCAGAAGTTCATCACCGACTACCAGGCGAAGTACCCCGGCTCCCAGCTCGACGGTGGGCTCACGTGGGGCTTCGGTGCGGCCCAGGCCTTCACCGATGTGTTGAAGAAGGCCTGCGACAACAAGGACCTCACCCGAGACGGCATGAACACGGCCTTCCGGTCACTGACCAACGTCGACACGGGAGTGGTGGTTCCGCTGGACTACTCCAAGCCCGGCGCGGCGCCGTCGCAAAAGGTCTACGTTTTCCGGCCGGACTCCGCCCAGCCCGGCGGCCTCAAGCAGGTGACCGACGGGGTGTACGAGGGCCCGACGGCGCCGGGTTACGTTCCGCCCGCTCTGAAGTGACTTTCTGAGCTTTCGTTCGGGGGCGGTCGCCGATTTGGGCGGCCGCCCCCTTTCGTATGCGACTGGCAGGATGAATGCGTGGACGCCATCGGAGTGTTGCTCGCCGCGGGTGCGGGCCGCCGCTACGGCTCGCCGAAGGTACTGGCCCACGACGGCGGATGGCTGCACGCCGCGGTGACGGCACTGGCCGACGGCGGCTGCGGGCCGGTGCTGGTGGTGCTAGGCGCGGCCATTCCCACCCAGCTACCCGCCGGAGTGTCCACAGTGGTCGCTGACGACTGGGCGACGGGGATGGGCGCCTCTTTGCGCACCGGGCTGAGCGCTGCGACGTCGACGGCGGCCACCCACGCGCTGGTGCATCTGGTGGACACCCCTGACGTCGGCGCGGACGTGGTCGCCCGGATGCTGGGCACCGGCGCTGAGCTCGCCAGGGCCAGCTACGGCGGCAAACCGCGCCACCCGGTGCTGTTGGCGCGACGGCACTGGGCGGCGGTGCTGGGCTCGGTGGCCGGTGACCACGGAGCACGGGATTTTCTGCGCGGGCGCGACGACGTGGTACTGGTGGAGTGCGGCGACCTGGCCACCGGTCGGGACCACGACACCCCGGACTGACCTACCGCTCGGCCAGAAACGACTGCAATAGGCGGATGGTCTCCTCGCTACGCTCCTCCACCAGGAAGTGGCCGCCGTCCAGGCCCTGTCCGCGGACGTCGGTGGAGTACTCCGACCAGACGGCCAGCGGATCATAGAGCTGCCCCACGATGCCGCGCGATCCCCACAGCACCAGCAACGGCTGGGACAGGCGACGGCCACGATCGACGCGGTCGTGTTCGGCGTCGATGCTCATCGCGGCGCGGTAGTCCTCGCAGACGCCCCGAATGGTGCCCGGGTCGCCGAAGCAGCGCTCGTACTCCGCCAATGCCTGCGGCGCGTAGGTGTCCAGTCCACTGCCGAAAGCACCAAGGCATGCGTGCAAAAACAACAGCGGGTCGGCACCGATCATCTTCTCCGGCAACGGCTCCGGCTGGGTGAGAAAGAACCAGTGAAAGTAGCTGCTGGCCAGCCTGCGATCTACTGTGGACAGCACGTGTGCGGTGGGCACGATGTCCAGGACGGCGAGCCGGTCGACGGTATCGGGATGGTCCAACGCCATCCGGTGGGCCACCCGCGCGCCGCGATCGTGGGCCAGCACGACGAACCGTTCGTGGCCGAGCGTGCGCATCACCTCGACCTGGTCGGCTGCCATCGCCCGAAAGCTGTGCGCCGCGTGCTCGCCGCCGCCATTCGGCTTGCTGGAATCGCCGTATCCGCGCAAATCGGCGGCGATCACGGTGTGGCTCTCGGCGAGCACCGGGGCGACCTGGTGCCACATGGCGTGGGTCTGCGGAAAGCCGTGCAACAGCAGCACCGGCGGTCCCGAGCCGCCACGCACGAGGTTGATGGTTGCGCCGCTGGTCTGCACCTGCTGTCGGCTGAAACCGGGGAACAGGGTGGTTCCGGTGACCGGCACAGGTCGCCTCCTTGGGTTCGGGTACCGCCCAGAACGTTGCCACGGTGCGGCAATGTCCGCTTGCTCGCAATGGTGATGCAACGTTGCGGGCTTAAGGTGCGAGGGTGGACATCACCTCACCCGCTGAGCTGGCGACGGCGTTGCGCGGCGTTGGCTACTTACCCGACGACGGCATCGCCACCGCGGCTTTCCTCGCGTTGCGGATGCAGCGGCCGCTGTTCTGCGAGGGCGAACCCGGAACGGGCAAGACGGCGCTGGCCGCGGCCTTGGCCGAGGCACTGCGCCTGCCGATGATTCGGCTGCAGTGCCATGAAGGCATCGACGCCAGCCAGGCGCTGTACGACTGGGACTTTCCCCGACAGCTGCTGCACCTGCGAGCGTTGGAGACCAGCGGCGCACCGGTCGATGACACCGAGCTGTACTCCGAGCGCTTCCTGCTGGCCCGGCCATTGCTGCAGGCGCTGCGCGAGGCGCCGTGCGTGCTGCTGGTCGACGAGATCGACCGCGCCGACGACGAGTTCGAGGCGTTCCTGCTCCAGGTGCTGGCCGAGAACACAGTCAGCATTCCCGAGCTCGGTGAGATCCGCGCCGCGGTGCCCCCGTTGGTGGTGCTGACCTCCAACCGCACCCGCGAGGTGCACGACGCGCTGAAGCGCCGCTGTCTCTACCACTGGTTGGAGCACCCGGACCTGGCGCGCGAGGTGGCGATCGTTCGCGAACGGCTGCCCGAGGTCGCCGAGGAGCTGGCCCGCCAAGTCGCCGGGGCCACCCGGACGCTGCGCAGCATGGACCTGCTCAAGCCTCCGGGCGTGGCCGAAACGCTGGACTGGGCCTCGGCACTGCACGCACTGGGCCAGTCCACCATGGATGTCCAGTCGGCGGCGGCCACGCTGGGCGCGGTGCTGAAGTACCGCGAGGACACCGACAAGGTCACCCAGCTCGGCCTCGACGCCTTGTTGTTTTCGTGAGCGAGCTGGCGGGCTTCCTCGGCTTCGTGCGGGTGCTGCGTGCCGCGGGAGTTGCCGCCGACGCCAGCCGTGGGCGCGCGTTCCTGCAGGCACTGGCCGCGCTGGACGTCACCAGCCCGGTGCAGACCTACTGGGCGGGCAGGCTCACGTTGTGCTCGCAGGCCGATGACCTGCCCCGCTACGATGTCGCCTTCTCCGCCTGGTTCGGTGGTACCACGCCCCGTCCCGCGGCGAACGGTGCGCAGGTGGAGCGCCCCAGCGTCACCGCAGCGCTGACCGGTACGGCACCGCCACCGGGTGAGGGGCCCGAGCAGGACCAGCTGAGCACCGCCGCCAGTGACGTCGAAGTGCTGCGGAACAAGGATTTCGGTGACCTCGGACCCGCCGAGCGTGAGCACCTGCGCACCCTGTTGGCCGCACTGCGCTATCGGCCGTCCACCCGTCGTGCCGTGCGTCGGCGCCCTGCCCATCGGGGCGCCGTCGATCCGCGCGCCACGGTGCGCGCCATGCTCCGTGCGGGAGGAGAGGTCGTGCGCCCGGCCACGCATCGGCGCACCCGCAGGCCTCGACGACTGGTGCTGCTGATCGACGTGTCCGGCTCGATGTCGCCCTACGCCGATGCGCTGCTCCGTTTTGCGCACGTCCTCACCTGCGCCGCGCCGTCCACGGTGGAGACCTTCACCCTGGGCACTCGCTTGACTCGGCTCACCCGCGCGCTGCGCCACCGTGACCCGGAGGTTGCGCTGCGCGCGGCGGCAGCGGCGGTCCCCGACTACGCGGGCGGGACCCGGCTGGGGGAGACGCTCAAGGTGTTCACCGACCGGTGGGGTCAGCGCGGTTTGGCCCGCGGCGCGGTCGTGGTTGTCTTCTCCGACGGCTGGGAGCGTGGCGGCGCGGAGCTGCTCGGTGTGCAGGCGGCGCGGTTGTCGCGCCTGGCGCGCGCGGTCATCTGGTCCAACCCACACGTCGGGCGGGCCGACTATGCGCCCGTGCAGTCGGGAATCGTGGCGGCGCTGCCGCACTTGCACCAGTTGTTGTCCGGGCATTCCCTGGTGGCGTTGGAAGATCTGTTGGAGGTGGTTGCCCATGCGTGATGTGTTGGACGATGCCGAACGGTGGTGGCATGCCGGCGAACCCATCGCACTGGCAACGGTGGTGGGTACCTGGAAGTCCTCGCCACGCCAAGCGGGGGCGTCGATGATGCTCGGCGGGGACGGCGCCGTGGTGGGCAGCGTCTCCGGCGGGTGCGTCGAGGGTGCGGTGTACGAGCTCGCCCAGCAGGTGGTCGCCGACGGCATGCCGGTGCTGCAGCGTTACGGCGTCTCCGATGACGACGCCTTCTCCGTCGGACTGACCTGCGGGGGCATCCTAGACGTGTTCATCGAGCGGATCGACCCGCACAGCTACCCGGAGCTCGGCGCCGTCGCCGAGGCGATCCGCGCGGGCACTCCGGTGGCCGTGGCCACTACCACGCGCCACCCCGACCCTGCGCGGGTCGGTCAGCGCCGAGTGTTGTTCGCCGACTCCG
>JAABUW010009986.1_pt1 | contig 10677 bp, 14 predicted proteins | sample 5560081 | NCBI WGS metagenome assembly JAABUW01 (sample SAMN10711882, study PRJNA513363) | rock metagenome | isolation source: Antarctica rocks | place: Antarctica: Victoria Land, Knobhead sud | reverse complement strand
GCACTGTGACTGAGCCACACTTGCCTGTCACCTTGGTAGGGACAGTGTGAGGCTTGCCAATTTTGTTACCCCAGTATCCTCGTCGTACAGGGATGCATGTCATCTTGGCCTGAATGATGGCTCCTCGAATGGCAGTGGCAACCTGCATGGGCAAGAATGCGTAGATGAGTATGCAGCAGCTCTGAGCAGCCAGATTCAATGCCAGTGGCAATCTCTACAACTGTGTTGAGTGCTGTTTGAGGCATGTTTCAAAACATGGTTGACTCAGAACAGTCTGCTGGACCAAGGGGGATAAGCGACCCTTGACAGGGATTTATGCCCCGCGAAAGCTGCCATTGGTCACTCTCCAACAGCAAAGCAGGCCCTATAAGCTGCCCTGCCTCCCATACTGTGGGATATGCCAAGCAAGACACTCAAAAGCGCACAATGCAGCACAGGGTGCAAATGGCTGCTGCTGCACTGACCTCCTTTGCACACTTGACGCCCAAGCCAACATGTCCATTGTGGTCGCCGACAACAACAAAGGCCTTGAACCTAGTTCTCTGACCGGCACGTGTCTGCTTCTGCACTGGCATGATTTTCATGACCTCGTCCTTGAGGGCAGAGCCCAAGAAGGACTCCACAATTTGGTACTCCTTCACTGGCATGGAGAAGAGGTAGATCTGCTCCAAGGACTTGATCTTGCCCTGCAATACCACCTCACCACTCAATTGCGCTCTGCTGGTCCAGCGAACTGTATTGGCTGCTATCTGAGGGCTGACGCAGACTCTGCTGTAGTTGCTCAGGCAGTCTTTGACGCTGAAGAAAGCTTGCAACTTTTGATCAGTGCTCATCTGCACATTCGGCCTGTGAATATTGTTGTACCTGCTGAACCAGACGGCCCAGCTTGGTGCAAGGCACCCACTTCTCCTCCTCATCCTTTCTGCCTCTGCCCCTTCCACGGCCTCTGCCGCGAACTCTGTCGCCTCTGTCGCCTCTGTCACCTCTGCGTCCTCCAAAACCACGGTCAAAACCGCCACGTTCTCCGCCACGGTCACCCATGGCTGATCTGCAGCAAGGAACACCAATAAGACTTTGAAGCTGAGCTTTGTCTGCTTGACGTGCACTCCGATGTTATCCAATTGTCAAGACCTACATCACTTCTACAATGAAGCTGCAGCTCAGGACTCAACGTTGCTATGAAACTGACAAAGATGCTTTGCAACAGTAAGGATGGCGACTGTAGAGGGACAGCAAAGGAAGCGTCAAATCAACGCAGTGCCGACAATCACGTACAACATGCCCACTCGAGACTGTGTGCTCACCTGAAGAGCAAAGCGGGTTGCGTACCGCAAATGCAACGAAAAAAGGGGTCCAGGCGGCTGCAATAATTGCGATACAAACAGGCGCGAGGATCATGAACAAATTACTTCCCCTGAGCACTTAATTGTATGTATGCATGATGACACACACATTTGCATGTCACTTTGACTCAGCAACAGCGCTGGAATTGACTGTGCGGCGCGTCACGTCTTGTTTGTAAAGATCTACCGCTCCTGCAGCGAAGTACCAGCAGCAGTCGTGTGCCGTGCCTAACAGCTAAGCTTGTCCGTACACCTACAGTCCCAGCATGCTGTGGGTGTGACCAAGTGTGCTAGTGCTTGACTGGTGCAATAAGCGCGGATTGCAGCTGGTGGCATGCAACACCTCAATCGGCTTGCCAGGCTTGGCAGTTTGAGATTGCGTAGTGGCCTTCCCTGTACAGGTTCAGAGTTGCTTAGTTGTCCTGTGCATGCTGTAGCTTGCACCCAGCATCTGTGATCAGGTTTTGCACTTTTGCAGGCTCTGCTAGCTTTCATGGGGTATCATATCTGCTCCAGGCACGTGAATCTCTGCTGTGTCTATTGCTTATGTGACAATGAGAACACGTCTGAGACTTACTGCAGTTGTCTTTGTCTGCAGTTAGCACTGCAGCAGCCTAATGATCAGCCATGGGCATGCAGAGCGCTTCAGAGTCAGTGGCAGTCAGCCTTGTCACAGGCATGCTGGGGCATGCATCCGTTCAGCACGTCATCATTAGGAAATCATTATGTAGAGGTAGGAAGTACATTGCTGCTCAAATATATTGGCCACAGTCACAAACCGGAAGTCTGTATGCTGCAGAGCTGGGATGATGACAAGCAAGGGCCAATAGATCCTTTTGCAATAGCAGAAGCAGAGATTGACAGTATATCTGAAAGATTAAGGCAAAGCCTTCTGACCGACATACCAGCCTTGGGAAAAGCTGCAGAGTATTTCTTTCAGGTATACTCACACCCTCTGGACAAATGCTTATCTAACTGCACATAGGACTGTATATGCAGTCTTGCAGTCTGTTCGCACATTGTCATGCAAAGTTGCATGAATGACATGCAGAGCTGACAGTCATACAAGGTCATGTTGGTATAAAGCCTTATTTTTGGTGCACACCTGCTATATAAGTAACTGTGCAGATAGGAGCAGAAGGCAAGAGGCTGCGGCCTACAATGCTGGTGCTGATGGCATCTGCCTTCTCAGCTGTTCTGCCATCTTCACATCTGCTCAAAGTTGACCAGAGTCCAGTAAACCATCATCCCCTGGAGCCCCGACGACGGCAACAGAGGATAGCAGAGATCACAGAAATGATCCATGTTGCCAGCCTCCTGCATGATGACGTGATTGACAACGCCGAGACGAGGCGTGGCCTCAAGGCCTTGAACTCAGCCATGGGCAACAAGATAGCAATCCTGGCTGGGGACTTTCTGCTGGCCCGGGCATCAGTCTCATTGGCTTCATTGAGGAATACAGAAGTCATTGAGCTGCTGTCTCAGGTCATTGAGCACTTGGTCTCTGGAGAGATCTTGCAGGTGCGTCACATCTGGCATCTCCAGCAGCTGCACTGGCCTGTAGCTCCATTTGCAGGGGCATTTGCAACATGTATATTTTGTCACAGATGACCTCTCAACCAGAGGAGCTTCTCAGCATAGATCATTACGTCAAGAAGACGTTTTATAAGACAGCTTCATTGATGGCAAACAGCTGTAAAGCAGTCGCCATTCTTGGTGGCCAGCCACGAGAGGACTGTGAACTTGCATGGGAATATGGCAGGCATCTTGGACTGGCCTTCCAGGTTAGTCATCTGCATGCCTGGCTGCTATAAGCTTCAATGCTCAGAGCAGGTATTTCTTGTTTGTTTTGTCATTTCCTCTGGCAAGTCACCAGACTAAGTTTGCTCATTGATTTGTCTATTCTGCAGTTCATAGACGATGTCTTGGACTTTACAAGCAGCAGCGGTGAGCTGGGCAAACCCAATCTGAATGACATAAAGAGCGGCGTTGTCACAGCACCTGTGCTTTACGCTGCTGAACAGCACCCAGAGCTGATTGACATGATCCAGCGCAAGTTCAAAGCTGATGGGGACGTCAGCCGAGCCAATGAACTGGTGTTTGACAGCAACGGCATTGAACGAACCCGAGAGATGGCTGAGAAGCACTGCATGCTTGCAGCTCAAACGGTATGCTCCTTTGTGCCCATGGCAAGTGTTGGAATCTGCCTGAGATGCATGGCTGCACAGGTCTAAGAAGTGCCTTGTTTGCAGATATCCAAGTTTTCAGAACCACAGAGCGTCCATGCTGAGGTCTGCAGAAGAGCGCTCACCCAAATAACCAATAAAGTCCTGACACGTTCCAAGTGATGTAGCAGATGTGTACATTCAAGGTCATTGACAGATCTGCTCTCAGTGTTGTCTCTCAGTGAAAAGCACTTCAACTTGGTCCGCAAAAACTGCAGGTTTGATTCCTGATCAGCCTTCCTCATGAGCTGACTGCTTCATTGTCCTGTTCTGATATTGCAAACCAAGCCTTTTGCACTTTCGCGAGTCGAACTTGCGTTCTCTAACCGCAAACGCTCTGTCTGGTGGTGTCCACCTGTCCTGCGTGATGAGCTCAGGGCATAGCACAGCATGGCTGTTATGTACGCTACCTTCTTCTTCAGACTTCTCGTCTCCTTGCTTGGCTCCGAGACCCGAGATCTTGCCTAAAGAATGCGCGCAACTTTTCTCAGGTCACACTTGCGCTTTGCATTCATGCAAGATCTTGACTTCCAGCCCGAAGCTAGCTGTGAACAGCCTGCGTGCTTTGTTTAGTGCGTTTCGCACAGGCCGTATGGACAACCTGGTCCTCCAAGCAGTTGAGGAGGTAGCTTTGGAGGGTCCAGAAGGTGACGCGCATCAGCCGCCGCAATATCTTTCATTCCATTTGGATCACTCGTTAACGAGTGCTTCTTGGTACAGGATGCACCGCACAGCAGCTTTGGACTGTGCTTGACAGAAGTCTGCCGACCGAAGCTCCTGAGTTGACAACACCGTTGAAATACCTTGTACTAGCTGAGTTGCGCAGAAGATCTGACATTACAGTCAAGCAAGCAGCGACGTCCTCCAATGATGGGTAAGCGTGGGAGTGCCTTCGCTTCAATCGTGCATGCAAGACTAAGTGAATTTGAGTGGCGATTGCAGGCCTGATGTCCAACCATCATGCTCAAATGAAGCACAGGTAACGTTAAGGTTCGCTGCTGCATGTGTCTGTGGCTTTCAATTCGATTTTGGACTATTGGCAAGACTGAAACTAGAGGTGATGCAGGTGTTTGAGTCGGCAAACTGTTCAGATGGTGATGAGCAGAGCATCATGCTGGTGGTGAGCACTTCATTTGTGCTATGCAGCCATAATCTGCACCTTTGTACAATTATCATCTGCTGGACTGCTCGAGCACAATGCGTATGCATACTCATACAGGCCTCTGCCGAAGCGCGAGACATGGCACTGGGACTGTATGAGAGGGATCCCGTCCATCCACTCAATCCAGACATGGTATGTTGACTATCAAATCAATGCATGTGCGGAAACTTTGGCTCACTGCTCATTGGCGCCATGTTTGCAGAGAAAGACTCTGGAGTTGACTGGCAAGTCTAGAACAAGAGGGGCAGTGCAACCAGACGTTGCACGCATCTGCAATGTGCCGCACAAGAACTTCTTCATTGTCGTCAAGGTATGCCGGTCGTGACACACATCCATTGAAGTCCTTGCTACAAAATGTGCATTCTGTTGCTTGCAAATGGCAAATCCAGTAGATGACCAGTCAAAAAGCTTTTGATGATGCGTTATTTCATTCAACCAGGTGCCTTGACGTGGCAGGTCAAAGCAACTCATGCTGTGGTAATTGCTTTGATCAGCAGATTGGGTTGCAGATTGGGTTGCAGCTGCAGGAACTGAACACCTGTGCTTCTTGCTGTAGACTCTAGAGATCCACAATCTGGTCATCAGGAGTGACATCCAGGTCAGGAACAGCAAAGGCACTATGGCCAAGACCAGCATCTTGCATCTGCCACGTTTTGCTCCCAAGCTGGACCCTGGCTTGCTGTTTGCGGTGAGTATATTGATTCAAACAGTCATTCCTACACTTTCTGGCAACATGCAAAGGCGTCATCCCAAAACAGTGTTTGATAAGCCTGTCAGTTTGCTCAAGAAGCATTCTGCCCAGCCATTTGTCAGTCCCACACCATGCAATAGCACATGCACTTGACCACATTGCATAGCCTTCTGCAGCTAAGATCAAGCTGATCAAATCTGCATGCCCAGGCAGGGGGAGGCAATGAGTCTGGGCTTGCCTGTGCAGAAACAAGGGTCTGAGGACAAGCTGTATGCTGTGACGGACGATGATGCCACAGTTGCACATCTGCTGAAATGTATGAGGGAAATGGACCCCGAGGGCGTTGGAATTGTGCGTAGTGAGTTCAAGAAGTATACGCTGAGTCGCATGCACAGCGGCAGCCTGCGGCAGAACCACCGCCTTTGGCGGCGGCTGCAGACCAAGATGCAGAAGCAAGGAGTCCTGGAGCTGGACGTACACATGGTGGGCTCAGCCACTCTGCACCGCAATCTTTGCTGTTGATGTGAGCAATGCTGCTGAGAGCAAAATGTCCAAGTATTGGCCTGTCAGTTTGCTCAGCTTGAAGCTTCACTGCATGGCTATTGACTGACTCAAAGTCCATCCAGTTCATGGCAGCAGATACGACGGTTTATCATGCATTGATAGGGAGCCAGGCTGCCTCCACAGCGGTTGTCATTCTGCAGCTTTCTGTTGTCTGATGAGTGCTGATATTCTAATAGAATGATGATAAGGTCATATATGGAGCATGCACTAACAACTGATGGTGATTTTGCACATATAACAGAAGACACGGCAACATGAGTATCAGGCTGTTCACAGATACGGCTGACTGGTGTTTGTGAGAAGCTGTATGCCAACTTGGTTGGCTGTGACTGTGACAGGTGCAAGGGTCAGAGAGGACAACCATTAGGGCAGTGAAACCCAGTAAAGATGGCTCAGACGAGCAAGATTCAGCCAACTGTTGGCCCTTGGTTGCTGAGCAGTCCTTTGCCCGCGAATTCTTCCACATTGTTCTCAATGCAGGTAATGATTAATCCCTGCTCGGTTTGCTCATCTTGTACCTTATTATGCATTGGCATCGGCAACATCAGACATAGCATTGTCTTGCCATCGTATGACATTGCCTCTCAGATGTCAAGCTGGTGTCACTGAGTCCAAAGACATCAAGCAGCAAGCATGCTTTTGCCAGAAAAGCTCGACATTTTGCAGCTCAACAAGTCACTGTCATGTCCACCTCTCATTGCACTCTCTCCTTCCACTCTGTTGTCGCTTGACAGTCTCAAGCTCTGTTGCTTTCCAGGGGATGAAGGCATTGTCATGTCAGAGCTGGGCAGGCACCTGCAATTCCCCATCAGGACCTTCCACAAGCCCAACTATCTGAAGGAGTTCACAACCCGCCTGGGCCTGTACGCCTGCAAAGAGCAAAGGGGCAAGGCAGTTGTAGTCTGTGTCCACGCCCCACAGAAGCTTCTAGATGAATACAGACAGTCACATGCACCTGCTGGTCCCTGGCTGCAGAATGGTTGGCTGAATGCTGTACACAATGCCATGGACACAGGCTTAGCTGGTCATGATGCCCCAACAGATCCTGCTATACCCATGATCGATGCCACCCCATTGGAGGGGGCCCCAGCCATAGCACAGGGGCCAGAAATGGATGAACCACCCCAGCAGCAGCCCCAGCAGCTGGATGTACAGCCAGGGCAACAGGCTGAGCAGAGCATGTCTGCTAAAGACAGTGTCGCAGCGGAAGGCATGCCGGTCATTCCAGAAGCAGCAGAGGCACCAGACAACGGTGGTGAGGACGCTGACACAGCCCTGAAGGGGCAGGTTGAGGCAGAGCGCAGGCAGAGGGCTGAGGAAGAGATGCAGACCATGCAGCCCTGGATCAGTGATCAGAGCAAGATTGCGCTGGACCGCATCAGGCGGCTGTTGGAGCAGCTGGACGATGCAGGCTTCTTGTTCAAGTCTGCGCTCAGGCGCTATCTGAAGGTATCGGTCAACTTAGACACTGTCAGAACCATTTGCACCTGCATGAACTATGCTGGGCCCATGTCTGAGCATGCATGTGCTTGTTGAGGCAATGACTGGGCACTTTGCACCACAAACCACCCATGTTTGCAGTTTATCTGAATCACACTCATCATAGAGCCAACTGATGATTGAGCTGCGCCTCACGCCTGTTTGGTATCTGCTCTTTCCCCTTTTGCTGCGATGGCTCACGCCAGATTTGCCAATGTGGTGGTTTCGAAGGGGCTGGTACTTGATTACCAGACAGCCAATGTACTGATGTTGGCATTGAGCTTTGTCACAGACACTCAACCGCCTGCTGTTGCAACAGTGGCTGAAATGCTCGGCTAGGCAAGCACAGCCAGAGGTTCACATACAGCAGTTGATGCTCATGATCATAGCCTTGTGTTGTCAACCGTATCTCAGGCTGCCTGGCCTTGGTAGCTGTCCAATCATCCTGATTTGGCTGCCACTTTGCTGCAGGATACTGATCCTGGTGAAGTGGCGGGCAATGGGCCCGATTCCAAGACTATAGAGCGATACCTTGAAGCCCTGTGCCGCCATGGCAAGGCCCAGAAGCTGGTCATTCCTGTCACCCTCACCACCTCAACCGTTGTCACCAAAGACATGCTGGCTTACGTGAAGCCACATGTGCAAGTCAATGATGCTCTTATTGAGCAGGTGCTGTTTGTCTTCCCCCCTGATGCCCCCTGTTCCCTCCCTGCTTGCCTGCCTGCCTTTCCCTCTTCTACCATCTTCATACCTCTCCTACTTCCGCTGCCTCCCTGCTGGTCCTCTTGCGGTTCCTCGTCCTGCCCATCTTCTTCTTTTTTGGCTGGTGGCTTTCTTTCTTCGTGCCTCTTCTTCCTTTCCTGTTGACTCCCTGTACTTGTTTCTGAACTATACATGTGACTGCATGGATCATGGATTATAAGATTGGCATTGTTGCTGCTCTAAGTAGTGCATGATACCATCTGGCAGCAAGACTAGTCAATCAGACCATGCAAGCACCCCAAGCCATGCATCATGCAAAACAGTACCCCACAACTCTGCTGAAGTTGTTGAGCTACAACACAACCCACAACACTGCTGAAGTTATTGAGAGCTGGCCTACAACCCACAGCACTGCTGAAGCAGCAGCAGTATGATTGCAGGCAGAACGAGACTCACACCCAGATACTCCAGGCAACTGCATTAAGCTGCTGTGCTGTGCTGCAGTTGGTGGCAAAATGGCGGGCTATCAGTAGCGCCCACCGCAGTGAGGGGGTGCACAACTTCTACCAGGCCATCCGGCAGAAGGCCCCGTCAGTGGACAAGACCCAGGCTGGCAAGACACCCTACAAGCCTATCAGACCTGGCCGCCCAGCGCACATCATCGACAACAGTCAGGGCCTGGTGAATAGGCTGTATGAGAATGGCTACATCCGGCCCAAGATGATCAGGATCAGACTGCTGCACTACTGGATCTGCCGCTTACTTGGTGAGCTTTCTGGCCATACATTCGTTTCCTCACTCACTCACTCCTTCACTTACCCACTCATGACCCTGACACTGAGTTCTGGGGTCAATCTGGCCAAATCTAGTGCCCAGCAAGGCACAGAATGCAGCCCAAGTACGCTCAACCTTAGGCAAGGCATGCATAGCAGTATGAATATAATCAGCAGCCGTCCCATCAAGGTACGTTCTGCCATGCAATGCCCAATCATCAGGGTGTATGTTGCTCAATTCAAACAAAAGAGACAACGCATTGCAAAATCTGCGCACAGCACCAGCCCTCTCCAGTGAAAGGTTTAGTACGGCGTGGTTCAGCACATTTATCCACCACAGGTGCAGAGGATACTGTTTGAGTGCCCTTCTTGGCACGCCTAGCAGCAAGCTGGGCAAGCCTAGCAGCACAGACAACAGCAGGTTCCTCAACAACACCAGAGGAAGAAGGTATCTTGAGTGACATTGCAGAAACATCGCCCAGTGTAGTGTCCTTCATCCTAACAGAGGCCTCCAGCCCAGCCTTGTCAGCCTATGTCAGGATCAAGGACACTACACGGGGCAATTTTTCTGCAATGTCACTCAAGGTACTTTTCTCCTCTGATGTTGTCAAAGAACCTGCTGTTGTCTATGCTGCTAGGCTTGCCCAGCTTGCTGCTAGGCGTGCCAAGAAGGGCACTCAAACAGTGTCCTCTGCACCTGTGGTGGATAAATCTGCTGAATCACGCCGTCCTAAACCTTTCACTGGAGAGGGTGATCAGGATCAGGCTGACGCTGTGCGCAGATTTTGCAATGCATTGTCTCTTCTCTTTGAATTGAGCAAAACACACCCTGATGATTGGGCATTGTATGGCAGAACATACCTTGATGGGACGGCTGCTGATCACATGCATACTGCTGTGCATGCCTTGCCTAAGGTTGAGCGTACTTGGGCTGCATTCTGTGCCTTGCTGGGCACTAGATTTGGCCAGATAATTGTTTAGAACTGTTCTTTTTTCGGCTTTGCTCTGTTCTGTGTGCTCGTGATTTGTTCCTCGACAGCTTGGTGCGTACAGCATGCCACCAACATTTTGGCTCTTAGAAGGGTTCTGTTCCCAGGTCGTTCTGGTTGGATCTACTCAATAGAGCACTGCAAGGGCAGAGCATTATAACCCCAAGTAGCAGCCAGGGTAGAGTAGGTGTGCCCCAAGAGCACTGCTGACAGTGCTGCTCAATTTGGCCTGCAGGACTAGGGGGTTATGAGCGTCTGGCAGAAGCCGATGGGCAGCTTGCAGCAAGGCCAAAGGAGCACGTGTTCATGTTCAGGGCAGCAATGCCCGACAGCAACAGTGTGAAGACGACAGCACAGTTGACTGATGGCTCCGCCAGTTGGGCCTCCCCCAACAGCTTCACTGCTAGACAGCTGTGGGAGTGGATGCCTGTGGACATCTTTGTGCAGACTTTCGGCACCACCAACAGCCTGCCCAACCTGGCTGAGCTGACCAGCTCTGGCGTCAGGCTACGTGAGCTGGACCTGACACCCTTCTTGCTTTTGAGTTGTGCAGACTTTGTATGCAGTTGGTGTTCACCATCGTCACTGCAAAGAATTGCTGCTTTGACAACTGGACTACCTCAATATAGACACAGCTCTATCCTCCAGCTGCTGCTGCTGCTGCTGCAAGTGCTGGATGGTGAAGAGCAATCATAAGACATGTCCTAGAATGGGCAGTCCAGTGCAAGAAGAGCTTCAGATCTGCTCAA
>JAABUW010009985.1_pt1 | contig 10677 bp, 9 predicted proteins | sample 5560081 | NCBI WGS metagenome assembly JAABUW01 (sample SAMN10711882, study PRJNA513363) | rock metagenome | isolation source: Antarctica rocks | place: Antarctica: Victoria Land, Knobhead sud | reverse complement strand
TGGCGGAGATTAGAGAATAGTGCCAATGGCTTGTTGGGGTCGTAGGAGGTCTGGAGTTTCAGGGGAACGTTTCGCAGATGTATATTCACTCGTTTGCCAGGTGGAACGCCGCCAGCGATAGCTTCTCTTAGCGCTTGCTTTTTCGCACTCTTGTAGTCGGGTATTTGAAGCAGTCTGTTCCATTCTTCTGGCTCATGTGCTTTGTCCTCACCGGTCTCCCAATGACTTGTCTTGAGACTTTTCAAGCCCCTGTATTTTGCAAGCCTTTCTCTGGCCAAAACGTTAGGGTGAAGCTCAATCTCGTCGGGAAACTCGAGATCTTCTTCAGCATCGTTTTTCCGCTGCGATCGATACTCTGCAAGCTGAGCTGCTTCGTCATCTGGGGAAGGGTCCAGGAACATCTCGGATTGGGGGTATTCGGAAGGGGCTACCTCGGTGGGATCCCGCTGAGCTGTATGATCTAGACCTTCAAGCCCGTCCTGTGGGAGTGCCGGTACATCCATGGCTCGATCTCCCTCCTCATCCACCGCATCCTCAATGTCTGAACCAGAGTCTGACATGTCTCCAAGGAACCAAGCAGCCTGGTAACTGGAAGTACCCTTGGGCAAGCGCTTTGGTGCCTCTGGTAGGTGGGTTTGGTCATCCGAAAAGTAATGGTGGTCATCTAACAGTACCCCTCGCTTCTCTGTTGGTGCTTCAGAAATTGGCAGATCGTCGATATCTTCCATGGAAACTTCGTAGGGTGCGAGTTCCTCCAGATCATCCTGTCCTCCATCCGGCACTTCCAAAACACTCTCTGCGTTTGATTCTGCATCTATGGTCATTTCGTCTACCTTCCGTTTTTTGGGTACAGAAAGTGGAGCGTCTATTATTCTTTCGATCTGGAATTGACCCCAGTCCCCAACTTGCACCAGTCTATCCGCTTTGAGCCCTTTGCTACGTACCACGCCTGTAATAATAACTTCACCATATCCCTCATTCTCAGTGCGCTGTTCCGACCATCGAACATCCTCAGCAAGCATCCAGCTTCGGTCTTCTCGCCACTTGACACCTTTCGGTGTTGTGGTACACAGAGAACGAATGACATTAGCGCGTTCCCGCTCCGAATCAAGAGAATGTACCTTCTCTTGAGCCGGAAAGAAGTGGGTAATGTATGATTTAAGAGAATCGACAACCTGCAAACGCCGCTTTGGTGGCTCGACCTTATCAAGGCCCTGCACCATAGTGAGGACGTTCGATATGCCTTGGCTCTCGATTGCCCTGAGCATCAACTCCCCTTCCTCATCGGGCTCCTGAGTTGGTGAAAGAAGAAACATGACAAAATCTGCAATACGACAGGCATCAAGCGTAGTAAATAAGTCACGGTTCAAGGGCAAGTAGACCACGTTCTGTTTGAATCTGTCAATTCTCACCCTGACCGGGCCACGAGCGAAAGTAGACGCCTCAGAGCCGACGGAAAGGTTGAGTGCTTGAACAGCTGCTTTTGCATCGTTATCATCACACAGAGGTACAATAGCAACAATTCTTGGTGCGCCATTCTGGCCTGAGAAGATACTTGCAGACTTGACGTTTTCTTGGTGTTTGATCTGTCGCTTCTGTGATGCTTGATGCCGCCGATCAATCTTAGACATGACTTGCTGATGCGGCGTCTTGCGACTACCCTTTAGGCCGTCTTCGACTTTGCCTTTCGAGAGATCCTTGATCAAGCCCTTAGTGGCATGCCGTGACTTGAAAGGTTTCTGAGAGATTTTCGTAGTGTTACGATGGGAATGGGTCTCCAACATGGGAGCCATGTTTCCACCAGCTTTGAACCTGAATGGTATGGAAGCCACTTTGATGATAGGCTAGGGCACGATTAATCTTTGCAAATTCAGTGCGATGGTAAGCGAAGGCGAAATCTTGGCGTTATAGGGCTGACAAATCCTTCCAATCCGACTTAAATCCGACCATCACTAAGGTGCGTATTGGAAACCAAGCTAGTCGCAGCAACATGGAGGAAGAGGTGGAGGTTGGAAAAGAGTGTGTCACGCCTCAAAGAGCACTTGCGGTGTCTCGTAGCCAGCCGCACGACCCCGAAGCTGCAGAAGCTCAACGCCGTACTGTTGATGCCCAGAAGACCTACGGACGAGGTCGTAAGGTCTCCATTCGAGGGGTGAAAGACAAGAAATTACGTGGCAGTCTCAAAGCCCTCGAGCACGAATACAAGGATGCCACTATCAAGGCCAAAGATGCCGAGATCTTGCTTGAGAATGAGTCTGGATACTTGGAGCCCGAAGGAGAGCTTGAGAAAACATACAAGGTCCGGCAAGATGATCTACGAAAAGAGTTAGCAATAGAGACGGCAAAGAAGGGCTTCGAGCTCCGTTTAGAAGGCTTGGGACCTTACACGGCAGATTTTACTCGTAATGGTAGGGGACTTTTACTGGCTGGAAGGAAGGGCCATGTCTCTACAATGGATTGGAGGGGAGGGGGGCTGGGCTGCGAATTACAACTACAAGAGACGGTGAGAGATGCCAAGTGGCTACACAACGATCAATATTTCGCCGTTTCGCAGAAGAAGTACGTCTACATCTACGATCATGCAGGAGTTGAAGTGCACTGTCTCCAGAAGCATATTGAGGTTACGAATATGGAATTTCTGCCCTACCATTTCCTACTCGCCACAGTCGTAAGAGATCAATTATCCTGATGTTATCCCAGCTGAATGCTGACTTCGTCAGGGCAACGCAGGATATTTGAAGTACACCGATACTTCTACGGGTCAAACCCTTACCGAGATACCGACACGGCAAGGATCGCCCACATCTCTCGGGCAAAATCCACAAAACGCAATATTGAATGTCGGTCACCAGAACGGCACAGTTACACTGTGGTCACCGAATTCAACTACTCCGCTCGTGAAATTGCTTGCACATCGAGGGCCGGTTCGATCGATAGCGGTCGATCGAGAAGGGCGATACATGGTCTCTGCAGGCCAAGATCTCAAGATGGCAGTTTGGGACATTCGGATGTTCCGCGAAGTAAATAACTACTTTCTGCGTCAGCCTGGCTCCTCCGTCGCTATAAGTGATCGAGGTTTGACAGCCATTGGGTGGGGCACCCAAACCTCTATCTGGCGGGGCCTCTTCGACAAATCCAAAGGAGATCAAGATAAAATACAAGCTCCATACATGGGTTGGGCTGGAGAAGGGAAGCGGATTGAACGCGTACGATGGTGTCCGTTTGAAGACGTGCTAGGTGTTTCTCACGACAAGGGCTTCTCCAGCATCATTGTTCCAGGCGCTGGCGAGCCCAATTTTGATGCCTTGGAGATCAATCCTTACGAAACCACCAAGCAACGACAAGAAGGCGAAGTAAAGGCGCTGCTAAATAAACTGCAGCCTGAAATGATATCGTTGAACCCAGACTACGTTGGAAACCTTGACCTTGCGTCCGCCGAGATCCGCAAAAAGGAGGCAGACCTAGATAGAAAGCCGGAGGATCCATTAGCGAAATTGAGGAACAGGGGAAGAGGCAAGAACAGTAGCCTACGCAAGCATTTGAGAAAGAAGGGAAAGAGAAACATCATCGACGAACAAAGGCTCAAGATTGATGCTCTTCGCATTGCACAAAATAAGACAGCCAAGACGCGCATTAAGAAAAGCGAAGAGGATCTTGGACCAGCACTAGCAAGATTCGCTCGAAAAGGTGCTTAAACGACTTCCTGCTCCTCGAGGAATGAAAGGTGTGACCAGTAAGGCGAGGAATCGAATGTGACCCTACTGAGGCTCATCGTTTGGAGCTCATCGCCCAGACAGGTACGAAGACTTCGGCATGGAAAGTGCTGTTCCTGTTTCCAGGACTCGCTGAATCCGCGACTTCTGCACTCTTTGCGGGCTATTAGTCGCAATCACCTGCAGAGACTGTCGCCCAGTTTAGGTCATCATAACGCAGCCATTGCATCTCTACCGTGGTATGCTCCTTTCCATAATGAAGCCGTGACACTGGAGGAGTACCTAGAGGACCGTCCTTGGTTGCAAATTTCCAACTACCGACCTGTAAAACCCAAAATCTATGTTCGATCACTCTTTATCGCCTCACTACTGACGGCAGTGCCTTCTGCCTCTGACGTATCCGAGGTCAAGGACCAATGAATGGTGAATGTGGATAATATATGTCTAGGTGGTAAGCTGGACATGAAGGGATGTGGAACACGGGTGTTCTCGAACGTTGAAATGTTGCTGTGGACGTCTCACTTCTGCTCTATCAAGAATTCAAATTTCCACGTGCTAGATCAGCATCAGGAATGCGACTGATCTTTGAGAGCAGACATGAAGCGGAATAAGGCTTCAAAGATCAATCTAAGAGGCGGTAATCATTCATCGTGCAGGACACACCATTCTGGATGATGAGATCGACTTTGAGTCATACTGCCTGTGATACATTTTCGATTCCCCTCGACCCCGTATCGAAAACCACATTTCCTGTCATACGTGTTCGGCTTCCCTTCCCGACTTTACATCAAGAGCTGATTTACGCTTCAACGCGTTCGGCTTCCCTGTCGACCTTGTGAAAAGGGCTGCATCTTCATCTGACATATGTTCGGTCTTTCTTCTTGATCTTTTAAGCAGAGCTGCATATACGCTTAGCACGTTCGACCTCCCCACGATCTCTTGTAACATTTCATTCATCGAGCTGAATCCTAGCTTAATTACTGGAAGCTTTCACTCATTTGATTTCTTGATATCACATTACACCCTTCTCGAAACCACCCTCGTGATCTCTATCCTATTTGATTCTTACACCACCAAACCCTTAACTGAACCTAACATTGACGAGCTGAAATTGAAATCTTAATCTTTGGATCAAAGCAGACCGTTACAGCAGGCACCATCGTGTGAGCAAAAGCTCACTTGACTAACAGTATTCCCGCTAAGAAACCGCTTGACGTCTCTCACGTGACACACGAGTTGGGAATCTCTCAAAGCAAACTGAACAACGCCGGACTCCTTAAATGAGTAAGACTATCGATACAACACAAAAGAGCTAAGCAGGCTATATTTCCGGAACTGAAGAGGCTGTCAAATGGAGGAAGACGTGTGAAGAGGAAGACGATAGTCCAAAGCGGGGTACGAAACGAAGCGTCGACGGGAAAGCGAAGGAAAAACAAGGAAAGTCGATGTCACTGATTTCCGAATATGCATTTGATAGAGAGATTGACTTTTTGTTTAAAAGATTGCGAAAAGTGTTGGAAGAGTATGAAGAGGTTTCTGACTATGCCTGGTACTTTTAAGACAAAGACTTGGAAGAAGCCGGCGTCGATACCATCATGATTGCCCAGTTTGTTCTTTCGGTTCGAGCATGATCACAAGCAGAAGGTCGCAACCATTGAAGGGTAGCAACCAATGTTTGGGGATCAAAGCGAGGAAGGAATGGGTTGGCGTCTGAGCTTGAAGAGGGAGGAAAGAGAGATTTGTTGGTGTTATTATTGAGGGATGTATTGGATAATCGTCCGGATCGGGTGTTAGTGCCGATCTTTCACAGGGCTAAGCCCCATCCGGATTGGAGTTTTGACCCCCTAAGGTACCTACTTACACTGGCTTACACGTACCACGCACGGTAACGGTATCCTGCTTGTCACGATGTGGACAGGGGGAAAGTTGAACATCATCGTAAAGGTGATACTGCAATAAGAATAATCATCGACAATGCCTGATGTAGGGTGCGAACGTGTTTAAAACATGTTTTTTGACTACCTTCTTTAGGTTAGCTCAAAGCGTGTTTTATACATGTTTTTTGAAGGAGGTTTTAAACACAGGGGTGGTATATATTTATAGTAGCAAATTAATAGGGGGTTAATTGGCCTGCAGATTGACCCCTTCACGGTTCACCATGTAAAGGAAGCTTCAAAAGCACCAGGCCGTCGATGACGCTATCCAAATACTCGTTGAGGGTACTCTCGCTCGAAGTATTTAGCCTGACCATAGCAATTTACTGCCATTGCCGCAGTTTGATTTAATCTTTTAGCTACATCGACGGCGAGGATTCTGATATTTGCATCGAGAATGATCTGAATCGAGTGACGATTCGGGTTTGTAGATCTTCTTCTGTACTGGTCACACTGATCTAGATGAACCTGCTGACGTGTAGTTGCATCAGCCATGATCTTATGACAGTGACGGCACTGAACAGTAGCAAGCCTTCCAGATATGATTATCTGCTGGAAGTTATCGACGACGAGCTGATTCAAAGGCCTACCGCCACATTGCGAAGGCATTGCTGGAGGTAGAGAGGTAGGAATCTGCAAGCAGGTTAGCTAGTAGAACGGACGACAGCGAGGTGACGACAGCAGGGTAATCCTCCAATCAATGACCCTTGTATGCTTAGATAATAAAAAGCAAAAAAAGCGAAGCAAAAAAGCCGCTAAGAGGTATCATACACGTTTTTTGTAGAAAAAACGGTTTTATTCGTTCCCTAGCCTGATGGATACGACGGTGTTCTCGAACGTCCATCGACCCACCAGTCACCACCGTAACATAGCGCCTCAGGGTCCATCTTCCCGCCGCTAGATTGGTCTAGCTTAGGGTACTGACAAGGGTCCGATGCCAAATTACGATCATCCCGTCCTTCCTTCTTTTCCCGGTCATCATCGACTTTGATCCCCTTGAATCTGAAGCTGCCTTTCCCCTCAAATCGGGGCACTAGTGACTACTGGGAATTATCGTGGGACTTTCCATGTCCATTATAGCTTCGTAGAGTGAACCCTCAATTACCCTCAAATCTCCCCATCGCTTCCATCTTTTCTTTTCGATCGGATTTCCGCGTTTCGCCTGGACGAATGGAGGTTTTAATAGAGTAAATCTTGCGTGCATACGAGTACATATCGAGCAGTTGCGATTGGCCACCCAGCACAAGACAAAGGAAAAAGGAAATTGGGGCCCGAGATTTGGTAGTCCCGACGGTCTGTTTTGGTGCCAATGCTGCTGCGCCTATCGCTGGTGTGGTGGTGGTGGTGCGCGTCTTGTTGGATCGCCACGTACAGGTACTCCGTACTCTTTAGTCCACCCCATCATCGCCCATTCCCCCCTCCTCTCCCCTTTATGAAAATCTAGTTCCCCCGAGGTTCCCTATGGCTGAGGTGTTGTTTCCGTCCCCCACTTCGACATCCCCTACCTACCACTTTACGCTCTCCTCCTCCAATTCCTCCAATTCCTCCAGCATCAACTCCATATCACCATGGATCGTAACAGGACCTGCTCCCGGCGAGAAATCGAAGGGCTGATTGCAGACGGTCATATTATTGTCATCCGAGAAGGGAGGGTGTTGCAGCTGGACGGATGGCTTGACAAACATCCAGGAGGACGGCTGGCGGTGCTGCACATGGTGGGGAGAGATGCGACGGATGAGATATCAGTGTAAATACTCCACTCCCCATCCGTCAGGTTATACACACGCCTGTCCGGACCCGGTAAGGCACTGGTAAGTTGCTGCCACCAGAAGGTGTACTAAAACAAGCTTAAGTGGACATCAACACGCTTCTCGTTGACCAGATGACTGTTTACTGGTCATCACACTCATGATCATGCATAATGGCTGACAAATGCATGTTGGGACCTGCAGATATCACACGGCGCCAACGCTGCGGTTGATGAGCAAATACCGGATAGGCCGGATCGATATGCCCTGGCTCAACTTCACACCACCAATAAGAGGGGGACGTTTCCGCCAGCTGGGCGATGACGATGAAACCACGTCCGCCGCCAGTTCCGAAGACGATGACGAGGACGTGGACGTGGACGTGGACGAGGACTTGATCCGTGCCTCTGCAAATTCCAGCACTACCAGCGTGGATACCGTCCAGAGCAGCTTCCTCGCCCCCACTTCCACTCCCACTCCCACGCAGAGACCAGGCGAAGGAGGAAAATCAATCTATCCGACCAAACCGAACCCCATTGATCAATTGCGCCGTCCCTTTACTGCCCCAGTCGACTTCGATCCGTGTAAACATGGCCTTTCATCCACCCTCACTCCCACACACCGACGAACTGTCAGACCCGAAACACATCACCAATCTCCAGACGGATACGTGACGGCTGCTGTGCAAAAGGAAATCGACGACAATGTCAACGGCTACCCTTCCCTCGACGCAACAACGCAGCGAAACATCACACGAAAGTACCAAGCATTACACGAAAGAGTCAAGAACGAAGGCTTCTACGACTGCCGGTATCGAGAGTATGCAAAAGAAGCAGCCCGATATGCCGCGCTGTTCTCGGTATTCCTCGTCGCCCTTCGTTCGGGATGGTACATGACTGCCGCAGCCTTTCTTGGCTTTTTTTGGGTAAGGCCCATCTCCGATCCGATCCGATCCATCTAACACCCAGCAGCATCAAATCATGTTCACCGCGCACGACGCCGGCCACCGAGGCATCACCCATAACTTTGTCGCCGACACCCTCATCGGCGTCTTCATCGCCGACTTCTGCTGCGGCCTCTCCATTGGCTGGTGGAAAAGCAGCCACAACGTCCACCACCTCATCACCAACCATCCCGAACACGACCCGGACATCCAAAACATCCCCCTCTTCGCCACCTCTCCGTCCTTCCTCCGCACCCTGCACTCCTCCTACTACAACTTCACCTACCTCTTTGACAAATTCGCCGCCCTCGCGGTCCCATACCAAGCCTACACTTACTACCCGATCATGGGCATCGCCCGCTTCAACCTGTACATTCTCTCATGGGGCCACCTGCTCTCGCGCCGCAGCACGAACCTAGGTTCCGCGTCCTGGACCCGCCCCGTCGAAATCGCCTTCATGTGCTGCTACTGGTTTTTGTTCGGCTACTGCCTCCTCTGGCGCAGCATCCCGACCTGGACACTCCGCGTTGCATTTGTCCTCGTCTCCCACATCATTACCATGCCCCTGCACGTCCAAATCACCCTCTCCCACTGGGGCATGCCGACCGCCGACCTCGGCGACGCCGAATCCTTCCCCCAGCGCCAACTGCGCACCACCATGGACGTCTCGTGCCCGGCCTGGTTCGATTTCGTGCATGGCGGCTTGCAGTTCCAGGCCGTGCATCATCTGTTTCCGAGAGTGCCGAGGCATAATCTGAGGAGGCTGCAGGTGCTGGTAAGAGAGTTTTGCGAGGAGACGGGGATTGAGTACAAGATCCTGGGATTCGTCGAGGGGAACAAGGATGTTCTGGGGCGGTTGGGGGAGGTTGGGAGGCAGGTGGAGATGCTGGTGAAGTGCCAGAAGCATATGGCTGAGACGGGGGAGAGTGGGTTGCATTGATTTGGGTGGGAACGGATAGAAGGGTAGAAGGTAGAAGGGAGAAGGGAGAAGGGAGAAGGGAGAAGGGAGAAGGATAGAAGGGGTGTATCAGTATTGTACCCATAGAATACCATAAACACATCCGCTAAATGCTAAATGCTAAATGCTAAATGCTAAATGCTAAATGCTAAATGCTAAAAAAGAACACCAGCACTCGCCGTTTCCATATCGATCCCAACACGATTTAACAAACCATTCCATCTTTTCCTTTCCGTTCCTCCCCATTCCGTTCCGTCCCGTTCTATTCCATTTTGAAATTTTACTTCCTGTACTCGTGCATACACACACAAATCACTCCCAGGTTTATTTTATTTTATTTTATTTCTTTCCTTTTCCTTTTTCTTTTTCTATTTCTTTTTCTTTTTCTTTTTCTGTTTCTTTGGCTGGCAACGAGATTCACCTGTCCGTGGTGCCGGCTACGAACCTTTTGATTCTATTCTGTGTCCGAATAGAAGTCAGAAGAGCCAAGAGATCTCAATCCGACGCAATTCGAACGATGTTAGGATGTTGCGTGGGCGGGAAAGCCGACCGTGCAGAGTTTTCACCTACGCGACAACACCCCCCCTAACAGCCACAATCGATCTACGAAGAAGATTAATGACATGTCGATGTCAGTAAGAGATGGAAAGATATCTAGTGGAAAAGCCGGCCTCAGTATGAGAGTCGTGACTACAAGTGGTCGAAGGATTTGCGACCCGTCGACCGCGTCGGTATACTGGAACGTCTCCACCACATCGACAGTGCCGCCGAGTAATTGATGGAAAGATATCAGGTAGAATAGTCGGCCTCAGTCTGAGAGTCGTGACTACAGTGCTCGAAGGAGTAGTGACCCGTCGATCACGCTGGTATACTGGGGGGGCTTGAGCCCACCTTCTTTACTTGACGCCAAGTCATACATCTATCTACGTGGAAAATCGAGAGCGCAGGAGGACGATCAGAACGCATCCTCTTCTATCGATCAGAGCCAATCATCGAACGATTGCGACCGCACGCCTATACTAACAATTCATTCAACGTCTACGTGACACAAGCCAAATCAAGAGAAGGAAAGGGTTACTCAGTACAATCACACTCTACCTCCCCATCGTGTGCGCCTCTCTTCCATCACATATTTCTCTGCTCAATGAGTGACAATCATTGAGTAAGAGAACACAGCTCTACGTACGTTACAACCACGAGCACCACGGGTGCGAAGGGAACGTCTTTCGTCTTCGGACCGGGGATCGGACCGGAACATCGTTGTATAGAATACCGTCAATGAAGAGCAGGGCAAAGACGATGCGTCATAATCAAACAGCACAGACACTCTCATCAAGAGTTTACTCGAGCGTCACGCGCTGGATAGAAGCTATAGGTTCAT
>JAABUW010009981.1_pt1 | contig 10682 bp, 19 predicted proteins | sample 5560081 | NCBI WGS metagenome assembly JAABUW01 (sample SAMN10711882, study PRJNA513363) | rock metagenome | isolation source: Antarctica rocks | place: Antarctica: Victoria Land, Knobhead sud | reverse complement strand
TCAAAGCTGTATCATATGCTGAATGCAAGCCTTCCATATCCTGTACCTTGTCATGAGCCTGAGCTGCAGCTAGCTGACGCCTGAGAGCCATGTCTCTGTCCACCTGACGTGCATGGTCTGCAAGCTGGCGCACCACACCCAGGATGCCAGTGATGGCATCAGGTGCAAGCCGGCTGCTGTGCACATGAAAGATTTCCCCGCAGGCTTGCACCAGCAGCAGCTGTATGGCTGCTCTTGTGCGCACCTCTCCTAGCCGCCTGGACCCAGCTCCCTCTGACAAGCTCCACTGCATGCAAAATTCTCCATCCAGACTAGATTGCGTTGAGGAGCACTACCATGCAGTCTGATGTTATCAACACAACAGAGTTTTGGGAACACAGTGCCAAGACGGTACATGCACGTGACGGCACCTGTTGGCATGCTTACCTGTGGTTGTTGATGCCATTGTGATGCGGCTGCTTTGCCTGCCTGCCCAGATGTGGTTGGGGTTGATGCACCGTTCATGGGGGTGCGGGGAGTGCCCATACCACTGGCATCAGAGGCTGCAGACCTGAAAGGCTGCTCAGCTGAGTTGTCCAGGGAGGGTCGAGCAGAAGCTTGCTCCGCCCTGTCCTCACCAAACTGAGACCGGGGGCTTGTGCCGTTGGGTGAGGAAGCATGAGGGCTTTGCATGTCACTGCGGCTGCTGTGCGCAGTGGCTTGGCGCCTGTAAATAAGACATGCACTCGGTGTTCCGCAGCAGGAATGCCGTTAGGGCTGTGACATTGTGTGTAAGTTTGACATGCATGATGCAACCTAGTACAGCATCACCTTTTGTACAGTTTTGGGCTGCAGTTGCATATCATGTTTATGTTGACATAGGCAGAGCTTGCTAGGGGCAGGGACTGCGAGGAGGGAGCATGTGGCATAGACGCAGCATAGCTGACAGCGTTGCAGGAGAGCAGTCAGGCAAGGAGCTGGCCATAATGCAAGATAAGCACTTGAGGAACCCCAAATGCATCTGGTTTCTATAGGAAGGCTAACTAAGGAGCACAGCACTAAGGCTCAAAGAGCTGCTGTACTCCACTCTGTCCGTCCTGTTCTCATATGTTGGCAATAAATGCAAGACAAGGGCATGCAACAATCAATAGTCAACATGACCTATCCAGGATGACGGCAACTCATCATCTGCTGTGGGGCTGCTGCTGAAGTTGACCTGTGACTTTTGCAGAGTGTTGCACAGAGCAGCACTGACAAGCTGATCAGCCGGGGTGAACAACACCAACCTTGGCGGGGGAGTGACAAGGTCAGCCACTTGAGGGATGGTGTCAGAGGCGGCCTGAGCTATCATGTCCACAGCTTCCTGCCACATGCTGCTGCTCATGTGGCTGCCTGCGCATGTGACCAGGCGCACCAGTGCAGCCACCCCAACAGAAGCCAGGCTCTGGTGAGTGCGCCTGCACACAGCCACCTAAGCAGCTCAGAACCAGCTGTCAACATGACCTCATGTGCAGCCTTGCAATGCAGCTGTGCCAGCCTGTCAAGCATAATCAAGACCAGCTAAAAGCCCTGGTGGAGTTATGCTAACAAGCTTACATTTCAGCAGTGACTCACCAGGTTGCTGACTGTGCGTTAAAAGCACAGGTATGCTTGATGCAAAGTTTTGTCCACAGGTGCATGGCATTGATATCTGACCTGATGAAATTCAGCAAAAGCTCAAGGACACGTCCCAGCAGTGGCTGCACAACCGGGTAGAACTTGACGGTGATGTCTATGATGTGCTGTAGGCACTGGGTGCATGTCTCGTACAGCCAGGCATCCACCTCAGCACGCTTCTTGTCATCTGTGAAGGTGCTGATGTCAGTCACCTGCACAAGCAAGTGGCAGTCAGACTTAGTCATGGCAGCTTGCCTTACTCCACCTTTGGGTTGTTCTGAATTCACTGCCAAGAGGCAGTATCTCTGTGTGTCCAGAGCGTTCTAGCTCCTGTCAGCAGTACTGTGAATGTTGTACAGCCAGTGCAGAAGCAGCAGCAGCAGCACGCATATGACCTTCAACATAACATGCAAATCAATCCCTGATGCAGGCTGAGCTTTGCAGCAGAAATGACAGCAAATCATGACTGTTGAAGAATCTCACCTCAGCTCGCACATGATCGAAGATGGGGAGCAACACACTGTCAAAGATGCGCGTCCAAAAGGGCAGGGTGAAGGCTGAGCCATGGAACTTCAGAGTGTCAAACAGCACTTCCAGCGCGCTGTATCTGATGTCTGGCCGAGGGTCAAACGTGAGTTCAGACAGACCAGCCAGCAGAGGGAACCAGAAGTACATGTGCTCATCCTTGTCGCTGAACTGTAAGCCCTGCAGCAGCAAAAGCGTATCATTGCATGCGGGAACCATCACTGCAAATGTAAGCTTTTGGGATCTTGACTGCACACATAGCAATGAACTGCCTGGTGCACATGCTTAGCTGACTAGATGCAGCAGAAAGTGGGAGTAGGCATCAAGGCCATGTTGGCAGAATGAATACATGCTGGTCCAAAAGAAGCTGCGCATGGCAGGCACCTGCAATCCCATCTGTTGCTGCTGTTGTGCAGCTGCCAGCTCCTCAGCACTCAGGCTGTCCAGCAGCTTGATGGAGCCATGGCTGGTTCTGCCATCCAGGGTGCCTTCTGGTACAGTAGGCAGCCCCCCCTCTACTGTGGTGCGCCGGCTGTTGGAGACCCAGTTGTCCTGATCTGGCTCGCCAGCAGATGGCCTGATGCGGTTCATGTCAGAGTTGAAGTCAGGTGTGCCTTCTGGCAACTCAAGCTCTACATCACCTGCGGCGACATCAATCAAGCTTTACAGGACAAGACAGCTGTCATTCTGCAAGCATGTACAAGTGCTAGTGTACATTACATGCATCTGGAGCCGTGGGCTTGCTTGACACTACATCAAGGAGAGTCAGTTTTGACCTTGACACCAGACCAGCAGGCAGATTATGCAGTGAAAGAGCTGTGCAGGGTTGGGTCACTGCAACATAGCCTGGTACAGGTGGGTACATGACAAGCAGCGACAGCAATGGACTTCAGGATACAAAGCCAGATACATAGAGCAAAGCTTACCAATGGCTCCTTCTGCCAGCTTCATGGCACAGAAGCGCAGGAAGGCGATAGCATTGAGGGAGACGTCTATGCTGTGGGGGTTGTTGGTGAAGGCTATGAGGCAGTTGACACAGTCCGTGAAGGTGGTTATCTCTGTCTCTGTGATGAAATCAAAGTGCTCCCGCACAATCTTCTCTATGGTCTCGAAAGCCAGCCTCACAATGGTGGGTTGCTCATCTCCCGCTGCTGTTGTGAACACCATGAACATGGATTTCCAGCCAGACTTGACGTTGCCAACTCTTGCTAGCACCATCTGGGAGACACACCTGCACCACAGGCACAACATCATATACTCACACACCTGTAAAACAACATGTCACCCATGACACTGTGACTGCAGGCCACACCTCATCATCCTTGCACTGGAACATTGCAACATTGCAACTACTGGCAAGCTCTCAGTTAGGTTGCTTTTGTGAGCATAACTGCCAAGCTGGTCAATACAAAAGTGTGATCTTGGCAGTGTGAAGTGTTGACGATCAAACCTGATGATCAGCTCTCTGATTTCCACAGCTTTGCTCTGGCGCATGACAATCACAAAAGGCTTCATGAAGTCGTTCTGGAAGCTGTAATTGGTCAGCTCATCCCTTTCCAGAAACTTCATGGCCAGCTGGCGCAGGCTGTCCACCGCGTAGATGGCAATGTTCAGGTTCTGGTGACAGCACACATTCACAAAGAAGTCTGACAGCACTGCCCAGATGCGGTTCCACACCAGCCTGAAGTGCAAATAAGGTGAGGGTGAGACTGTGCCCCACAACAGCGTATCACACACCCTAGTTGGTGACGCACTGATATGTAGCAAAATGTTGGCAGCTTGCTAATGCTGACTGGGCAGTGTTAGTTGTCATGGACAGTTGTCAGTTCTACCAGCTTCCAATTGGACATCGTGCTGCTTTGCAGAGAGTGGGTGTGCAGCAGAGTATATGACCGTCAAGCTTGATCGTCATGAACTCTGCCTCACACCCACTGTCTGCAAAGCAGCACGATGTCCAACTGGAAGCTGGTAGAACTGACAACTGTGTATGAATACTAACACTGCCCAGCCAGCATTAGCAATGAACTGAACCTGCAAAACACGATGCTACATCTGCACAATAAGTACAGCTCATTGTGTACACGAGTCCTCAGGCGGCAGCAATGGTAGGGACATCAACATGAGTGTAGAGGACAGAGAAACAGAACAGGGCTCGCCTAATGCGGCTCATGTTGAAATGGGCAATTTCCACAATCTTGGTGAGGCCATAGACCCGGGGAGCATGTGCGGGGTCTAGCTCCTCCTGAGCAATGGCGCACAGGGCCCTCACAAACTCCACAATGGCCTCACTGTCCAGCTTGTCACTACAAACATACAGCAGCACGTCAGAAGCAGTGACTGCAATAGCACACAATGACATCACCATGCAGCACAGCAAACACACGGTATCAAACATCAATAATGACACATGTATGTGACATGGTCAGACAAGTAACATCATTTCTGAGAATAGTCATTTGCTAATTCCAGCAGTGTTCATGCTGGTTCCACTCCTGCACCAGCTAAGTTCTGATAACAGCTCGCTCAGCGCCACGCTTGGACAAAGATGATTATCAGTCACATACCTTCTGACAAACATGCGGTTCAGCTCTTGCTGGTCAATCTCTGCCAGGACTGCATCAGGGGGTGCAGCAAGCTCTGCTGCATCCTTGCCCTTGCCTCGGCCCCCAGTATGGTGCAAGGGTGCATCATGAATGGATGTGAAGCTGTCAGCCACGCGACCATTTGCACCTGCAAACCAACAACAAAGCTGCTACTTAGCACCGAGCGACGTGGTCATATGCACTGCCTTGCTGGGGAAGGTAGATAGCGCAAATCACAATGAGATGCATTACATCCTGCTTGCCATGAACAGGGTGGTAGGGGCGCACAGCAGCACGCATGCAGTCAGCCTTGGATAAGCACAAAACACAAGTCTTGACAGACAAACATCTTGTGAATACCTCCAAAGAGCCGTGGAGGTGCAGGTGTTCTCATCAGGAGTCTGTCACGCAGCTTCATGAGTGGGTTGCTGGCTGGTGACTCGGGTGGGGGAGGAGAGAATAAGAGTGCGTCTGTGGGCCCTCCTGAGTGCAACTGCTGCAGCAGCTCCCACCGAGACACACAGCGCAGAACCTCACTCCACACGTTCTGCAGAATCATGGTAGCTGCTCAGATTCAGATCAAGTGTATATGCAGCATGGCAGTGTGCCCAGAACACATGTCAGTCTTCTTTATGATCAGAAGAGTCTCAGAAAAAGCCAGCAAGTTGCAATGAGGATGACAAAACGAATCAGAGGCCATGCGTAGACAGCTCTCGGCGTCATACATTCAGATGCTGAATATGCAGCCATCAGCACAACAGAGCAACACTTTCTCACACGTATCGTTGTAGCCGCTGGTCACAACTCATGGGAGGTGTCCAAATTACGAAATTATGCTCTCAAGGATGGACAATGTTATATAATGTAAACAAGGCAGCTTGACGCACAGCAGGGATGAAAGCTGGTGCAGCTTGGCTTACATGCATGTGATTGCCGTTCTCATCTGCTACAATCAGCAGAGCCCTGAAGGCATGAGCATTCTTGATCTGCATGGACTGGGGTGAGTGCAGCATAGTGAAGCGGCACACGCTGGTGACAAAGGTGTTGCGCAGCATGCCCATGCCCAGCAGAGAGGTGATGCGGATGGCCGCTACAAGCCCTGCAGCAGAGCAAGTCACATTTGTTCATGCAACCCTCACATCCAGTTTGTCCTTCTTTCTTTGTCATCAACTTGTGTGTGTGTGCAAAGCATCAGAAGCTGGAACACGGCACAATCATGGTCTGGACCACATAATTTCGGTGGGGCACATGCGTAACAGAGCCACAGAGCATAAATGCGCAAAGGTGAACTTTTGGCATCTCTTTGGCAAATGACAGCTGTGTGTACCTTCGCTGAACTCCTCAAAGAGGACACTGAAGGCTCCAAGCATGGGTGCCCAGGACACATCAAGCATGGGTCGCACAGTCTCCCCCTCAGTTGCCTCAAAGAAGGTTGCTCCCTTTGCCTTCTCTCTGCAAGCACAGGCAAGCTCTGTATGCTCAGTCAACAAGCACACACCTGAGATAGCCATCACATGACAGGATCAATGACGCTCACTTGACAGATGCAAACTGATGTGTACCAGTGCCAGTATTGACCAGATGTAGTACTGTTGATTTGACATGATGCACTATTGTACTCTGCTCATGTGCCATTGAACTGACCCTTAAGCTGACCCGTTACAAAAGCCAAAACATGTGTGCGTATCCCTTTGATCTAAAATAACACCAGCAACTTGGCACCATGCATGAATTTGTGCGAGTTTGCAGTCTTGAAAGCACCAGTCAAAAAGCTGCTCACCTGAGATAGTCATGTGTACGCTTGATGGCATCCTCATTGGGCTCATCAGTGATCTTCTGCTTTCTGCCAGGTATGAGGTTGAGGATGGTGTCCATCCAGCCACCGCCCTGCCCAGGCTGTGCAGCTCTACTGGCTGCCAAGGCTGTCGGGTCTGACCCAGGGTCCTGGTGCACAGAAAGAAAGGCATTGCAACTTCCCAGTGCAGCAGAAGTCAAGTTAGCAACTTCAGCATGTCTTGGGCCACCCCTTGCATTGTGTGGGTGAGTTGTGCTTTTGTGCCATCATGCCACACAAACATCATGATGCAGATCTCAGCATCCAGAAGTCTGCTTTGGCAAAGCCATCTGTGATGTGAACCCACCTTCATCTTGATTTCATTGGTCTGGATGCGTTCGTACAGAGAGCTCATGTACTCCTCAGGAAGATCGCCACCATCATTGATGCCACGATTGTTCCTCAGGAAGTCCTGCACCACAGCTTACACAATATGTCACCAGTGAACAATGCATACAGCCAGTGCAGAAAAATAGCAGATCTGTTTCCAGCAGCTGCATGCATGGGAGCAGCTTGGGTCCAAGCTAGGTTTGCTTGCTTCTCAACTGCATCTCTCCCAGAGGGGAGTGGTGCCAAGCATTGGCAGCAGTGCATTTGTTGCTACCCTTGCAATGCATGGGCATTGTCATGACAGGTGCAGCAGACTGACCTGCTGCGACATCTTGACCTTGACCTGGGGGTTGTGTGCATCTGTGTTCAGCATGATGACAGAGTATGCCAACACGTATGCCACATCTGCACTCTTGAAAGCCTCTGGGTTGCAGTTCACAAATCTCTCTGCAAACTTCTCCATCAGCCTGTCAATCTTCTGTGCCTCACCAGGTAGGCGGAACCCATTCAAGAAGGTCCTTGGAAGAAAGAGTGCACAGTCAGTACAAACCCACATACAATGGTGCAGAAGCTGCACAAGCTCTATCACGCTAAAACATCATTTGCAGTGCTTTCTGAACATCTGCTGAGCATCATGTGTCATGTCAGGTGAACATCTGCTGCATTTGAAATAAAGAACATATACGTTCGTGCTGTCAGTTTGTGTATGTTTCTACCTGATAGCCTCGTCAAACTGGGCATCACTGAAGTTCATTGCGTCCACATAGGCATGCATGACCTTGAGGCACATGTCCTCCCTCTCCCCAAGATACTCTCCAACCATGGTCTTGTTGAGACCGGTGGTCTTGGCCAAGAACTTAGCAACCTCATCAGGACTGCGGCCCAGCATGTTGTGCTCCTGTGACCAGCAGCTATGGTGAGCAGGGCAAAGATAGCATGTGAGAAAATGCAGTCGTGGCTAAAAGCTGGCAAAATTCAGGACTCAAACTGAAATGCTTTCACACTGTGGCATGTCTGTGGAACAACAAAGGGAACATCAGCAGCTTGCCCAATTGAGGCATCAAGAATGTGATAGCATGCAATTTCCATGACAAATTGAGGCAGCAGACTTGACGACAGACCTGCATGAAGGCAATGCCCTTCTTGGGCTTCTTGTTGAATAGGGCAATGCCCTCCTGAAAGCCCTTCTTGTAGGCCTTCCAGGACTCCAACAACTGAGCCTCCCTAGTGCTGTCTGCATCCTTGATGGCAGCTGGTACATCCATGTCCTGCACCCCGTACAAAGTCTGTATGCAAACAGGCCAAAGGTGCTAAGAAGAGTCGCAAAGAGGCGATCTGCTGTGTTTTTGGGTGTACTTTGGACTGGCGGCTAATGCAAGACTTGCAAGCGCAACTATGATGCCATGGCTGCAAATGCCAAGCAGCATGATTGCTGCACAGAAGCCAAAGCATACGCCACAAACGACAGTACAGCCTTCCTGGCAAGCTTGTCACAAGCTGCTCAAGCCAGCAAGACACATGAGGCATGCCCGGTGTACGCAGTAGCATGGCCTCTGCTCACCAGGTTGCCAGTGCTCATCATCATTGACTGCAGCACAGAAGTGTCTCGGCGCAAGGTTTGTCGCAGAGGACTGCCAGGCTCCACCCCTTCCTCTGCTGGAGCCTCTCCAAAGAGCTGACTGGGTGCTGTGGAGGTCAAGTTTTCCCAGGACTGCACATTGTCCTCCCCAACAGATTGTGAGGTCACGCGCTGCTCTGTCTGCTCTGTGGGCATGCCTGCTGTGTACCACTCCACCAAGGACCGCAGGATGTTGACCAAGCACTGCAGAGCCTGTTGCAATACAGCAACGCGTAGTCAATGACATGTGGCTGACTGCAAAGCGTTACATGCAGATGCACTGCCAGTCCAGAGGAAGTGTGGGCACAGCTGAGAGGTGTTGGGCTGGCAGACGTCTGTACTGGTGCTTTGACAGCAGATTTTGCAGCTCTAGGCAGAAATCAGCCATCACAATGGATTGCATCATGTATGCACAAGATGATGCAGCAACGCTTACCGCTAGGCGCATGGCCTGCTCTTCAGCAATGAGTTGGGCAGTTGCATCTTGAGGCACGTTGCCCTGGGCCAAGCGCACCAGGGCAAGCACCATGCGTTCAAACAGGTTCTGCCCCTCCAGGTCACAGTCATAGTTGACAAACAGGTCCACAAGCAGCTGCCCGCTCTCACACTGAGCCCTCAAGCAGCGAATGACCACAAAGCGCTGAGCCATGTCCACCTGAGGTGGTGCAGATCCTGCAGCTGCACAAAGGCCAATCAGTGCCTGCTTACATGTGCAGGTGCTGAGTGAACACAAGTCAGTTACAGCAAGCTGTTTTTGTTCAAGCTATGGGCAAGTTGTACAATCAAACCTTATGTGGAGCTACATGCACACATTCACTGTGCGCTTACTGCCAGGAGATGCTCACAATACAAGCATGTCAGTTGCTAAAGCTGCAGAGCTGCAAACAGTCACAGCTATTTCTGCATTATTACATGGCTGACACCAAACATGTTGCCCTTCGTTGCCTGTAGCTTGCTAGCCTGGGACAATGCTGTTGACAGCGCAGGTGCTTACCAAAAGGAGTGCCAGCAGGGGCTTGGGGAGCCTCAATGGCCTTCAGCATGATCATGGGGAAGAAGACGCCAATCTCTGCCTTGAGGGAGTGCCTGAACTTGGCCATGAGGGTGAGAAAGATGCTGCAGGATAGGGCAAAGGCCTGGGGAATGGAGGAGGTGCAGTTCTTCAACAAGCTCAGGCACAGGTACTGCTTGATGGCAGAGCTGAACTTCTCACTAGTGCGGAACACTTCACCGCTGTTTTCCAGCAGGATCATCAGCAGCTCAAGTGCTAGCACCTGCACAAGTGAAACAGTGTAAGTAAGCAAAGCCAACCAGGCAGCAGCAGTACACGTTCTTCTCAAGAGCAGGGCCGTGTCTCATCAGACTTTGGGTATCTTGTTCAGGAGCGAATGAGCCTGCATGCATGAACAGCAAAAGCAGCCAGAGTGACACAGCACAAGGTTTGTCAAATGCAGCAGGAAGATCTACAGCAACTCGCAGAAACACTGGACAATACAGATGTCTGAAGGAATGGGAAGGAGGCTGACCTTGCCACGGATGGCAGTCATATCAGTCCCAGCTGCTGTTTCAGAGGCTCGCACAGAGAGCTTGCAGAGAGCCCTGAACACCAGGAACGCATCCTTCTGTAAGGCAGCCTCCATCTGGAACTGGGCTGTGGCTGAAAGCTTGGGTGCTTGGTAGGGCTGCTTCTCAGAGGGTAGTGCTGGTGGCAGACCATTTGCGACTGCCTCTGGCTGCCCTGCAGTTGAACAGAGGCCTTTTCCCTGAACAGAGACATTTCCCCAGACTTGCTGTTCAAGCTGTTTGAGAGATGTATGTAGACCAAACTCATGTGATCATCATTTGCAAAGTAAAACGACAACGCAGGGAAGCATCTGTCTCTTGATAGCAGCTCATTCGGTTCCTCATCTCTGATTAAGTCAGACTCACCATTTGGTGCTTCTGCAGCATTTGCATCTTTGGGAACGGCAGCTGGCACTGTAACGGCCTCGACAACGACGTCATTGTCCGTTGGGACAATAGCTGTGGGTATGCCATTTGCAGCTGTTGCCGCAGCAGCATCTTGCGCAGGGCCCTCAGGTAGCTCTGCAGCTGTGTGCTCAGCAGCAGGTGCTGCAGCAGCCTCAGGGGCAGCAGCATCCTGCATCTGTGGGGTTGC
>JAABUW010009976.1_pt1 | contig 10685 bp, 10 predicted proteins | sample 5560081 | NCBI WGS metagenome assembly JAABUW01 (sample SAMN10711882, study PRJNA513363) | rock metagenome | isolation source: Antarctica rocks | place: Antarctica: Victoria Land, Knobhead sud | reverse complement strand
CGTATCAAGGCCGATCATGGTGATGCTCATCGCAGGTGGCTCCCCTCTGCCAGTTCTCACGACCCGCACCTTGACACACCAATGCCGCTGCAAGCCGTCCAACCCAGCTGCGGGAGAACCGTTACGGGGGATGGTCAGTGGCAGCCGGCGCCGGGCTTCGCAGCCTAGACGAAGCACTGGATGCTCCAGCACCACGGCACCCCGCCGACATGGTCGCGTTGGAAGGGCAAGGCGGCAGCCGCGGAACCGACGTTTTGCGGCGCGGCGCAGGTGGCCGCCCACCCAAGCTGTCGCCCGAGCAGCAGGCAGAGGTAATTGAGGAAGTGCTGTCCGGCCGCAGCAAGTCCGCCGCGATGGCCAGGAGGTACAAGGTCAACCCCGCCACGATCAGCCGGTTGCTGGCAGCTCGTAGGACGAGGATGTCGGCATTGTTGCCGGGCAGGCCTGCGGTGAGGGATGGCGTGGCCGCGGACCGGCTCCTGGGCGTCCTGCCCCCGTCCGCCCTGGACGAGCGCCTTGCCATCGTGGGCACGTCCGGGTCAGGCAAGACCTATGCGGCCAAGGGCCTGATCGAACGAGTGTTGGCGAGCGGGGGCAGGGTCTGCGTCGTGGACCCGCTCGGAGTGTGGTGGGGGCTGGGCAAGGGGGCGGACGGCGCCGACCCGCCGTTCCCCGTGGCCGTGTTCGGCGGCACCCATGCCGACGTGCCGCTCGACCCCGGCATGGGCGCTGGCCTCGACCGCCTGGTCGGCACGCAGCCGATGGCCTGCGTCGTGGACGTGTCCGACTTCGGCAGCGCTGCGGCCCGACGGTTCTTCATGGCGGCGTTCACCGAGGCGCTGTATGCCGCCAACACCGAGCCGCTGCACCTGGTCCTGGACGAGGCGGACCTGTGGGCGCCGCAGCGCGCCTAGCCGGACGGCTTGGAGCTGCTGGGCCGGGTGGAGGAGATCGTGCGCCGCGGGCGGGTGCGGGGCTTCGTGCCCTGGCTCATCACCCAGCGCCCGGCCGTGCTGCACAAGGACGTGCTGAGCCAGGCCGACATCCTGCTGTCCATGAAGCTCACCTCCAGCCAGGACAGGGCCGCGGTCGGGCGCTGGATCGAGGGCCAGGCCGACCGCGCCGAGGGGCGGCGCATCCTGGGCGCCCTACCCCGGCTGATGCGCGGCGAAGGTTGGCTGTGGGCGCCGACAGATGGTGTTCTGGCGCGGGTAGCCTTCCCGCGCATCCGCACCCTGGACAGCTCGCAAACGCCGCGTCGATACGAGCAAGCGGGAAACCCGCGTGCGCTCGCGCCCGTGGACCTATCCGCCATCAGGCGGGCAATGGCCGAGCTGGAGCTGGTCAGCGATGAGGCGTGAGCGCCTTTGACCCCGGCCCGTGACAGCCGGGTGCCGGGCTTGGGACGGCAGTCCCGGAAGCATGAAGGTGAACGCGCAGCGGTGCGGGCGCAATCGGCAAGGCTTGAGACTGGAACGTTCGCTCTGCGCCCAACCACGTCGTTCCAGGCTTATTGCGGGGAATGCAAAAGTGGACGTTGGCTCAGACGCTGCCGCGCAACTGACTCCAAATCGCGTAGTCTACTGTCAGGCCGTGACGAGTTGACGGGCTGCAGCCTCGGTCGTGTGCTGAATGCGTTCAATCTTTGCGGCCGTGGCTCGCCAACCATGCCGCTTGATGGAAGAATGGCATGCGGGAAGCTGTAAGCTCTGCTGACCGCCGCCTGCCACGCCAGATTGGGAGTCAACCGGACGTGCATCTCTCCCTAAAATCGCTCACGGACGACATGACGTCCAGCCAGCCTGATCCGCGCCGAGTTGCGGGCGCCGGCAACGTGATGATGAGGGCCATCGGCCTCGCGGCGCTCATGGGGGCAAGCCTTGGCAGTGCGACGCTCGCACAGCCCCGCCTGCATGAGCAGCTCGTCGTGGGCATGACATCGTTCCCGCCAAGCGAGCACCCCTACATCGACCCGCTGATCGTAAAAAGCTGGGTGCTCGGCTTCGCCAGCCGCCAAGTCACGATGTTCACGCCGGAGTGGCAGAACGTCTGTTCGATGTGCACGGAGGTGCCGAGCCTGGACAACGGCCGGGTGAAGATGGAAACGCAGCCGGACGGGACCCCGGGCTTGGCCGTGCGCTGGACGCTGCGCAAGGACCTTTTCTGGGGCGACGGCGTGCCGCTGACGACGAAGGACATCGCCTACACCGCGAAGGTCGGCGGCGACAGTGGCAGCGGCTTTCCCGACGCGCGCGTTTGGGGCCGCGTGCGCAGCGTCGATGTCGTCGACGCCCAGACGATCGTCCTACACCTCGACGAGGTGACCCCGCTCTACAACCGCATGGGCAAGCTGCTGTCCGAGCATTCGGACGGCCCGGCATTCTATGGAGCGACCAAGCCCGGCGACTATCTGACCGGCACGGTCTACAACCGTGCGCCGACGACGCCTGGGCTTTGGAACGGGCCCTATATCATCACGAGCTACGACAGCGGCTCGCAGATCGTGCTGGAGCCGAACCCGCACTGGACCGGCAAGGTGCCGGCGATCAAGCGCATCGTCGCTCGCTCGATCGCCGACACGGCGGCCCTGCAAGCCAATCTTATGTCGGGCGATGTTGATATGGCGCCGGGCGATGCCATCGGGCTGCAGCTCGACCAGGTGCTAGCGATGCAGAAGGACAACCCGACCAAGTTCCAGTACGTCTACAACGACGCGCTCGCGTTCTGGAACATCGATTTCGACTTGGACAACAAGTTCCTCGCCGACGTGCGCGTCCGCCGGGCGATCCTGCTGGCAATTGACCGGAAGACGATGAGCGAGAGGCTGGCGGGTGGGCGTTTCACGCTTGCCGCGACCTGGGTTCCACCGAAGGAGCCGATGTTCGCCCCGGGCTTGCCGGTCGCCCCGTATGATCCTGCGCAGGCGAGGGCGTTGCTGAAAGAGGCAGGTTACACGCCGGGGCCGGATGGCATTCTGCGCAATGCGCAAGGCGAGCGGTTCAGCATCGAACTGCATATGGGCCTGGGCGTGCGCCTGATGGAACTCGTGGAGCTGGTGGTGCAGAACCAGCTCAAGGCAGTCGGCATCGACGTGGTGCTCCGGAACGAAGTGCAGCGCACCTTTTTCGGCACGACGCTCAAGCATCGGCAGTATGGCGGCCTCGCTCTCTACAACTGGTTGTTCAACGTCAGCTACCCGCCGCGCCAGCTTTACGGGCTGACCGCCATTCCGACCGAAGCAAACGGCTGGGGCGGCAGCAACTACATGGACTGGAAGAACCAAGCGTTCGAGGATCAGCTCAAGATTGCCGAGACCACTCTCGGCCTGGCCGAGCAGAAAGCCGCATGGGCGAATATGCAACGCCTCTATCTGGAGGACTTACCCGCGCTGCCGTTGTTCTTCGTGCCGCAAGCGCATGTCATCCCGATTTGGCTCAAGGGCTACGTGCCGTCGGGCATGACCGACTACACGACGTTGCGCGCCGAGGATTGGCACGCCGAGTGAGCCGAACGGCACCACCTCGCGTCGCGCTGAGGCATAAGGCAGGCCCGGAACCGGAGCGCGGCCAGGACGGCCAGTCGTCATGGCTGCCGCAGCCACGACCGACGTAGGCGTCCGTTTTGCATAGCAGATCAACCGCGCGCGGGGCGCGCACCATCATGGCAAGGAAATAACGACGTCATGCTCGTCCCGAAGGCAGTGTAGTCCGCCAGACTGTCCGTCCAGAGGGTATTTCCTCAGCAGTCGTCCGATAGAAAACAGGCAACTTTCGGCCAGTCTTCGCCGTCCTGTATGCATCGTAGATGGTCCGATGTGCATTCGTCGAAGGGACGCCCGCTCCTATTGAGGGCTGAGACCCTGGGGGCGGATCAGCCCATCGGGGGTGGCAACGAACCCATGTAGTGCATCGCTGGCGGCGAACAGCCAAGTCATGTGGAACAGCACGATATCCGGTCGGGTCTGTAGGTATTTTGCCGCGACCTGGCGATACAGCGACTGCCGCTCCGACGGGTCGGTGCTGGCCCGCGCCTGGCTGAGCAGGGCATCGAACTGCGGGTCGCAGTACTTACCCCAGTTCTGGAAGCCGTCGCACGCCAAGAACAGCGCGATGTTGGAGTCCGGATCAGCCCGGCCGCTCCAAACCACAACCGAGGCGTTATAATCGCCGGCGTTCATGCCATCGATCAGGGCGGCGACATCCAGCGGCTGCACTTTCACATCGAACCCGGCGTCGGCTACCATCGCCTGGATGACCTTGCCAAGCTGCGCTTCACGCGGGGTGTTGGTGACACTGAGAGTAAGTGGAACGCGGTCAAACCCAGCCCGCTTCAGCAGAACCTTTGCCGCGGCCGGGTCGCGCTCCGGGATGGGTATGTCAGGGTTCCAATATTTCGAATGGGGCAGCTCCGCCTGGTTCGCCGGAAGATACTGTCCCTCCATCACCACTTGGTTGATCACCTCGCGGTCGATGGCCCGCTCAAGCGCCTCGCGCACCGCTTCACTCTGGCCCAGCGGGGTCTGCGCGCCGGCGCCATGGCCGACATTGATCGAGATTGCCTCGTAGCCCAACGAGGTGGCGGTGCTGAGACGCAGGCGTGGATTGGCCTTCACTGCGGCAACGTCGGAGGGCGATAGCTCTTCCAGCATGTCGAGCTGCCCGGTCCGCAGGTTCACCAGGCGGACGGTGCTGTCATGGATCGGGCGGTAGACGATGCGGTTCAGGTGAATGGACGGCGCGTTCCAGTAGCCGTCGAAGCGGTCGAGCACGATACGGTCCTGCGCCACCCGCTCAGTTACTTTGAACGGCCCGGCGCAGACTGGGAGATCAGGGTTCTTCCCGCCGACGAAGGCCGCAGGGGACATCATCATACCGGCCCGGTCGGCCAGCACCGCCAGCAGGGGCGCATAGCGCTGGCTGAGATGCAGCTCGACGGTTAGGGGGTCGGTGACCGACACCGCCGCGACAGGCTTGAGTTCGGCTTTGCGCACGCTGGCCGGGGCGGTGCGGTAGCGGTCGAGGTTGGTACGTACTGCCTCAGCATCCATGGCGGTGCCATCCTGGAAGTGGACGCCTGGACGGAGTTTAAGGGTGAGCGTCAGACTGTCCGCGGACCAGGTCCAGCCAGTGGCAAGCTGCGGCACGAAGTCGAGCGTCGGGTTGGTGTCGATCAGCTTGTCGCATGCGGCTGCGAAGACAAGCCGGCCGGCGAAGGTGCCGCCGCGTGCCGGGTCGAGCACGTCCGGCTCGTCCTGCATGCCAATGCGCAACGTGGCCGGGGCCGTTTGAGCCCGGGCGGAGAGGACGGGAAGGAGGGCGAGCAACGCCCAGCAGAACCGCAGACCCACGCGCGCCACCCTGTCCTGTTCCGAGCTGGAATGATGCTGAGTCTCTTGGTCACTGACAACGGGTCAGGTCGGCAAGTCGCTCTGCGCCAGGCCACGCGCCAGCAGCAATGCGCCGTCGCACGCGTCGCCTTGGCTAGGCCGTACCCGGGTTCGGACGCGCTCGGCCATGTGGCCTAAAATCGGGAGTGCAAGGCTGCCACTCAAACAGAGCGGGAGTTCACCGGGCGGGTCCAGGGTACTCACCAGTTGCTCAGCTTCATAGGCGGCACGGCGGACCAGTCGCAACCCCGCTGGATCGCCCCTGTCTGCGGCGTCGACCACAAGGGGTGCAAGGGTGGCGTACCGGGTGGACGGGGCTTGGTAGGTCCAGGCCGCTACGGCATCAATGGAAGGGCCGACGGCGGCGATCACCGCGTGATGCAACGGCGTAGCTACCAGGTCGTAGCCGTCGAGGATCCGCAGCGCCTCTGCCAGCACCAATCGCCCAAGCCAGGCGCCGCTCGCTTCGTCCCGCACCGGAAAGCCCCAGCCCCCAACCTGCCGCGCCGTGCCGTCAGCAGCCACACAGTTTCCGACGATACCTGTCCCGATGGACACCGCTGCATCCGCCCGGCCTCCATGCGCGCCCAGCACCGTGGCATGACCGTCCGAGCACAGCGTCAGGGAGGCGAACGCCGGGCCCAAGGCAAGGAATGCGACCCGTCCGGCGGACCGACGGGTGCCGGCCAGCGCGCAAGCAAGATGGGTTTGCGGATATGCCTCGGCACCGATGCCGATTGCCGCCAAGACCTCGGCAATGTGCCGCCAGGCGCCTTCCACGCCCAAGGTCAGACTGGACGGCCCGGCAAGAGCGGCGGTTCGCACCCGACCATCTGCGTCGAGCCGCTTGCCTCGCGTGTTGCTCGCGCCGCCATCAATGCCGAGATGTATCAACTGGCGTTGGGGTAATCTGCAGCACGCCATCCCGCGGCCGTTCCGTTGCAGCGATGGCGCACGGCTGGCAATGTGATCGGCAGGAGATGCAGGGGACCAAACAGCGGAAGGCAAGGTTTCAGGAAGACCATGATATGGTAGTTCGAGTGTGCCGTTTATGAGCGCAGCTGAATGGGTTGCTCCGGAGCAAGCATCACCGTCCCGCCCATCCTCACCTGGATCCAGCGGGCGGCATCGTGGAACACGGCGACATGGCAGACAAGGCGGGTTCGCCGCTGGTCAGCACGCCGTTGCTGTGTTGCATGCCGCCGAACGTAGTGCCGGAGGCTCTCCGTCACGAACGTGTCCAGGGCCTGCCCGGGCGTCTGGCACAAAGGCAACTCTACCTCGCTTCGATGACTGCCCAACCGCATCAGGGCGTCGGCCTGCACCGCGATCGGCTTCTTGGCACGTCTACCAGCATGCATGAAGCAGCGTCGCCTCAGCTATCATGCTGAATTCCGGCGAGCACTCTCGTCCTCGACGGCCCGCAATGCCATCAGCTTGCCGAAGCGTTGGCCAGAGCTGACGCTAGACTCCGAAAAAGCCGCATATCACGTTCTAATCCGGCATTTTATCCCGCTGCCGGGCGCGGGCGCATACTCGTCTCGACGGACCCCGTGTCGTCAGGCGGCGCTTCGGGGCTGAGCGCCCGGAACGCGTCCGGCGGCACGTCACGGGGAACCGATCCCCACACGGCGGCGGTTTCAACTCCGGGCAGCCTCCGCTACCGTGCGTGCAGTCGGGGAGTATGGCGCATTGGACTTTTCGGGCATCGTTGCGCGAGGCGTATCGCTGGTTGGCGGCGGGGCGCTCGCGCTGAGGCGGCTAAAGCACGGTGCGCCCGAGCCGGCCTGGGGAAGCGCCCCGGCCATTCCAGAAGCAAAGCCGCAGGGCAGCATCCCCACCCTGAAGATGCCGACGGCTCGGGGATGGTGCCCAGGGCAGACGCCAATTGCGGCGCCAGGCCTCAAGGTCAACGCGTTCGCCGTTGGCCTCAAGCACCCGCGCTGGATGCTCATGCTGCCGGGCGGCGACGTGTTGGTCGCGGAGGCCACGAGCGAGGCCAGATCCGCCAGCAACGTCTTCGACTACGCCATGATCAGCACGATGAAGCGCGCTGCAGCGATGGGGATCAGCCCCAACCGCATCACCCTCCTGCGCGACGCGGATGGGGACGGCGTGGCCGAAACCCGGGACATCTTCATGGAGGGGTTGAACCAGCCTTTCGGCATGGCGGTCCTGGGCGACAGCTTCTACGTGGGCAACACCGACGGCGTGGTCGTGTTTCCTTATACGGAGGGTGCTCGCCGGATCACCGCGCCTGGCCGGAAGCTGGTCGAGTTCAAGCCCGGCGGCCATTGGACCCGGAGCCTGCTGCCGAGCCCTGACGGCCAGAGGCTCTATGCCGGCGTCGGCTCGCTCAGCAACATCGGCGACAATGGCATGCAGGCCGAGGAGGGCCGTGCCGCGATCTATGAGCTTGACCTGGCAAGCGGCAGCAGCCGCATCTTCGCCAGCGGCCTGCGCAATCCGGTGGGTCTGGCATGGGAGCCGTCGACCGGCGCCCTTTGGACGGTCGTCAATGAACGCGACGGCCTGGGGGACGAGACGCCGCCCGACTATCTGACCTCGGTGCGCGACGGGGGCTTCTATGGCTGGCCCTATTGCTACTGGGGCCAGACCGTGGACGACCGAGTGCCCCAGGATGCGAAGGCGGTCGCAAGCGCCCTGAAGCCGGACTACGCGTTGGGTGGGCATACCGCGTCGCTGGGCTTGTGTTGGGTTCCAGCCGGCACGCTGCCCGGCTTTCCCGACGGCATGGCGATCGGGCAGCACGGATCCTGGAACCGCAGCAAGCTGAGTGGCTACAAGCTTATCTTCGTGCCGTTCAAGGATGGACGGCCATCCGGTTCACCGCGAGACATACTCTCGGGGTTCCTCAGTCCCGATGAGCGCGTGTCGTATGGGCGGCCGGTCGGGGTGTCACTGGGAGCAGACGGCCGATCTCTGCTGATGGCCGACGACGTGGGCAATGTGATCTGGCGGGTAACAGGCAACGATCCCGTCTAGGGACAGCTCACCCTAGCCAATCTCGGACGGTCGAGCCGCGGCTGCGGTGGACCGCGTCGGATCGCGTAAGGCAGCTCGCGGACATCATTCGTTGAAGGCCGGCTTCGGAGCAGCCTGACCCAAAAAGCAGGACGAGGTCACACCCGGCTCACCTGCAGTCACATCGTCGCAGCATTGCTCATGCAACGGAGGCCTTCTTGCCCCGAGCTGCCTGTTCAGCCCGCGCCTTCCACGACGCCATGTCTGCTGCTTCGCTGAACATGATGCGCACACCCGTGCCGCCTTGGCTCACCCGGATCTTGCCTCCCTTCCGCGCCTTGTGCTCGGCCAGCCACGCCACGACCTCCGGGTCCTCGCTGGTCCGGCCGTCGAACTCGAGCACCCCGGCGATGTCTTCCTGTTTGCGACGCTTGACCATCAGTGGGCATCTTTCGAACGGGCGAGGGAGGTGTTGTGCGACTCAACCACAACGTAAGGACCCGGCGGCGTCCTGGCTGAGCAAGCCGCCCCGGTCAGGGCACAGCAGGCAAGGACCCTGCACCGCTCTGGGGGCAGGGTCTATGCCAGGATCAGACGAGCTTTAGATTGGCGGCGGCCTGCTTGCCGCGCTCGGCGACAACGTCGTAGCTGACCTTCTGCCCGTCGTTCAGGCCCTGCAGCCCGGCTGCCTGCACGGCCGTGATGTGCACGAACACATCCTTGTCGCCGTCTTGCGGCTGGATGAAGCCGAAACCCTTGTCCGCGTTGAACCACTTCACAGTGCCCGTTGCCATCGCTTGTCTCTCCCGTTCGAAGGCGGCCAGACCTAGACCATAGTCTGCCAGTCCACCAGTCCGTTTCGGGTCGGCTGCGGCGACAGCGCCGTGCCCGGACTTCCTCATTGCCCGAATGCTGTTGCGTCCCCAGACTCAAGGCACGCCGAGGCGTGCACCACGAGGAACCGCTCCAACCGGGCCAACTCGGCATCCAGCACACGGCGGAAGCTGGCGCTGTCCGGGCAGCGCCCGGCGTAACCGGCTGTCAGCTGTATCCGCCCCGCGACGAGAGCGATGTTAGCCTGCCCGGATCGGGTCGGCCTGCACAAAACCGAGCCGGTGCATGGCGTCGGCCACGCTGGTGGGCGGGAACAGCAGTGCCCCGATCCAACCAGCATTTCCGTGCCCGCCCGCTATACGGCCCCTAAACCTACCTGAATGATGCTGATCAATGTGCCTGATCCGTTCAGGCATAGCGTCGTCTACACGACGGTCGACGCTGCCCTCTGATTGCATTGCCCTGGCCAGGAGCGCTGTGCTCCGGTCCGGCTTGAACGGGGGTGACATCATGGCAAAGGAAAACGGCGACTTGGATTACGAGCGGGGCTGGAGCGCTGCGATCCTGGCAGCTCGCCGCTGGCACGAAGCACAGGCCACCCAGGCCATGGTGCTTTCGAGGAGAACCCGGTTTCCGAAGAACCTGGAGCGCGACGCGGAGGTTCATCGGCGCTCGGCCGAGATAATGGCCACACTCTCGGCCGAAGATGTCTGAGCCGCTGGCCGCACCGGGACGGACGAAATTTACCAGGACGCAGGCGGCGACATCGAAACCAGCCCTGGAGTGCCGGGCGAGATGAAATCCCTCGTCTCTGGCCTGCCGCCACCTTTCGGCGGCACCCTCGTGGTCGTGTCGCCGGGCGTCCCGGCGAGTTGGTTGGCCGGATTGAACTCCACTCAGTCGAGAGCGCGGTGAGTCAGATGGACCGGCCGCAGCGGCGTCGTGACTCGCCTGTGCCTCTGCCCAGTGCGGCAACGGCCACGGGGCCGCCATGCCCACGAGCACAGGGCGGTAGATTGCGCTGCGTGGAATAACTGAGGACCAACCTCAGCACCGGCGTTCTTCGCCCCGCGCCGGCCGCTGCAGCCTCCTTCCTCGCTGCTGATCCCGAGTGCAAGATAACAGCACTTCTCTTGCACTGGAGATCAGGACGGGGAAGGGATGGAACACAAGGCCATCCGGACGTTTGACGATGTTTGAAACGTGCTAAGGAGCCTGTTTGCGGATTCCAACGTAAGCCGCCCACCTATTCCGATCTGATGCCGCCCGGCGTTCTGACGTGATAGCGCCCAGCGTTCCAATCTCAAGCCGCCCACCGTTCTGACGATGCCGCCCACCCAAGCTGGGTAGGAGGCATCCGGGAAAGGATTGTCTCGCGGGTCAGCAATGACCTGGTTTCCAGTGCCGCCATCGCAATCGATGGAGGGGCGGGATGCCGACACAGAGGCTATCCATGCGGCGGATCAAGCAGTTGCTGACG
>JAABUW010009973.1_pt1 | contig 10686 bp, 15 predicted proteins | sample 5560081 | NCBI WGS metagenome assembly JAABUW01 (sample SAMN10711882, study PRJNA513363) | rock metagenome | isolation source: Antarctica rocks | place: Antarctica: Victoria Land, Knobhead sud | reverse complement strand
GGAGTCTATCTAGGAGCGAGCAGGTGAAAACTCTACTAGCGGGCCCCAGCCCTATCAGCTTCATGAAGGCGGAGACATCTCCCCTATTTCCAACATACTCACTAAAGTGGGATCCGCCGACGATAAGCCGACAAGCGATCAGGGCCTGACTACCGTGTGGCCAGTACCTGATACGTCCAGACCACTCGCAATACCACCGGACGATCTAAAAATTCGAAAACCTCGTGGGGGTATGGGGGTGCAGTCAACGAGGATGTGAACCATGTTGACCAAGACAGAAATAACTTCGAGGATCGGCTGGGACTGCCATTCTGGTATTCTGGGACCCACTGCGATAAGATTTCCCATAGGATTGCGCACTCCGTACCCCAGCAGCGCGTCATTTACCGAAAACCTTTTCCCAACCTCGAACCCTCAGCAATATTTCTTATCGAGATGGCGTCGACAAAGTGGCGATGAGAATACCAGTAATCATGCGAATACCAGTAATCATTGGTGTTTTTGGTAGCGCCTTCCAAGGTTTAGAGTTACTGTACGGCAAGCCGCTACTTCCCTTCTTAGGGTGGGGATTGGTAAAAGGCAGTTGTGCAACACGGACGTCAGAGCTTCTGGCCCCTCTTTATATGTGGGCCGAGCTGTGGAATGTGAAAATATCCTCACCTCAACTCTATGGCTTTCTTTTGGTTCCCTTATGTATGATATATATGTCAATGTCGATTGTGACATGACCGCTCTTACTTATAGCTTGTTATCGTTGCTGTTATGGTGGGTGACCCTCCAAGATCCGTCGCTTTGTTCTTTATTCGCCTGTTCCTGGCGTTCCGAGTACATACCTTACATAACCAATTCCGGACACGTCAAAGAACCGCACATATTCCGCGTCTTGCCTGCCCAGCTTCTGATTTCTTTTCTCGTTTTCCGTGTAGATAATTAGGTGATTGTGGAGTCGGATCAATACTGGTCTCCTACAATGGCTTCTCCGGAACATACTTATACGCCCGTCTCGGACCAAAATGAGAGTTCTACGGATGTCAGCCCCGGTTCGAGTGCAAATCCTTCAAGAGGATCGTCAAGACCACCAAAGGGAAGGCACCGAGTCCGGTTTACTCCCGGAGGAGAATCAATGGACGAAAGAAATCACCGAAGCTCATTCGAGGTTCGCGATGACCTTGGTTCCCACGCCGGAAGCATGAACATGAAACCCTTGCCACGGGTCAGAAACAATCCCGGACATTCAACAAGCAGCAGTGGTGCGTCTGTTCCGCACCCTGTGGACTCGGACATCACCAGAGATATCACAGACTCCCGTGACCAGTTGTCCGTACCCAAAGCTCGACCTTCAATCATGAGAGCGCCCTCTTCAAGCGAGTCGGAGATGTCCGATGCGGTATCCGATCTCCCTGGTGAGTTTGATGATGAAGAGGCAGAGGAGAAAGCATTCTCTCAACGATATGCTCGTAAAAGAGCTGAACGTCTATCACGTCGTTTGGTTGGCAGTCGTTCAGCACCTGGCTCAAAGGTGCCCTCACCTACTAGAAAGCGTTCCCGTTCTCCATCGCCTTTTCGAGCTCTCGACAAAGCATTAGACCTGAACAGTATACCTCTCAAGAAATTACACACGCGAAGAAAGTATGGGATTGAGGACGACACAGACGCAGATGACGATGAAGACGGCAGTAATGATGAAAAGTCACCGAAGAACACTTACCGCCGATTTCAAGCTGCTGCTCGTCGTCTTGTCAAGCATCATACGCACAAGGACAGGGGGAAACTGTACAGGGTTGAAGCACCATTACAATCCGGTCAGACAACGCCAGCATTTGACCGAGATCCGGAAGAATATGTCCCTCGACCAAAAGAGTATCGTGAAGGATTTCTGTCTTCTATTCTGAAATTATACAACGAAGAAGGAGTAGGATCAGCACTCGCAAACATACCAAGTGGACTTGAAGCCCTCAAAGGCAGTCACTCTCGAAACCAGAGTAGAGAGTCTTTGTTATCATCTGCGGCAGCATCGACAACAAACATTTCGCCCTCCTCATCCGGCACTACTACTCCAACACGGACAAAGCGTCCTAAGTGGTACAAGAATGCTTCGCCCGGCTCTACAGGGTCAATCGCAAATCTCATTAGCTCTTCTACCGTGCTTGCCCAGCCCGCAGGCTCTTCTCACTCACCAAAGGATGGGCCTGTAATACGACCCAAGCTCAAAGTGCGAAATAGCAGCAACGCGCTGGATGCGTTACTCGCTAAAGCCAAGGGGAAAAAATCGGATCAATCGATCCGCATCCAGGTGCATATCGCAGAACTTTTCTCCAGGCAAAAATTTGTCTTGAGAATGACCAAGGCTTTGATGGCCTATGGTGCACCGACCCATCGTTTAGAAGGTGTGTGGAATGGTTAAAAGAGATGAGGGGTTGTCACTAATCGAAACTAGAGTACATGAAGTACTGTGCAAGAGTTCTTGAAATTGACGCGCAATTCTTATATATGCCTGGCTGTATGATCATATCGTTCGACGATAGCATGGCACACACCACAGAAGTCAAGCTTGTCCGCACGTCTCAGGGGGTTGACCTCGGAAAACTTCGCGAGACGCATGAGATCTACAAAGAAGTCGTCCACGATCAAATAGGCTTAGAAGATGCAATGCAGCAGCTAGACGAAATCGAGAAGAGACAACAGCGCTACAATCCTTGGTTTCTTGTCATCGTGTATGGTTTCGCCAGCGCATGCGTTGGCCCCTTCGCTTTTGGTGCCCGACCAATTGACTTGCCTATTGCGTTCATACTCGGAACTTTACTTGGTATCAGTAAGCATGTTTTCGGAGTTGTGCATACCCAATCTAAACCCGATCATGAGTTTTGGGACATGCTTCCTGAGTACCTACTTTGCAAACATGTTTCATACCTCACAAGTCTATCTTAAAAAAACAATACTAATTACGAAACCCTGCAGTGCAACTCATCATCGCCCCAAAATCCGATCTCTACTCCAACATCTTCGAAGTTTCCGCAGCTGTCCTTACAAGTTTTCTAGCTCGTGCTTTCGGCTCCATTCAAAATGGCAATCTGTTCTGTTTCTCCGCACTAGCGCAATCTTCGATCGCTCTTATCCTTCCAGGCTATACTGTCCTCTGTGGCTCTTTGGAGCTTCAGTCGAGAAACATCGTTGCGGGCTCCGTCCGCATGGTTTACGCAGTCATCTATTCCCTTTTTCTGGGATTCGGCATCACAATTGGGACATCCTTCTATGGCGGCATCGATCCTCACGCTGTCTCCGACGTGTCTTGCAGAACCTCTACTCCCACCTGGTTTCCGTTCATCTTCGTGCCTCCATTTACGCTGTGTCTAATCGTCATTAACCAGGGAAAATGGAAACAAATGCCTGTTATGATTGTGGTCAGTTTCGTGGGCTACGTCGTCAACCACTTCTCTGCTATTCGCTTTGCCTCAAACGGTCAAATCGCAAATACCCTCGGTGCTCTCGCCGTCGGTGTCCTTGCAAACCTTTACTCACGCATATTCCATGGTTTCGCCGCCGCCACTCTCATCCCCGCTATATTCGTGCAAGTGCCCTCTGGTTTAGCAGCAAGCGGCAGTCTCGTCAGCGGTGTGACCAGTGCGAACCAAATCACTCACAACAAAGTGAATGGGACTTTGGCGAACGGCACGACGACGGTGAGTAATGGGACGCAAGCAGGTGGGGTTGGGGGTGTGGATATCAACAGTACCGTATTTAATGTTGGGTATTCGATGATTCAGGTGGCGATTGGGATTACGGTGGGGTTATTTTTAAGTGCGTTGGTGGTGTATCCTTTCGGGAAAAGGAGGAGTGGGTTGTTCAGTTTCTGAATTTTTATGGGTGGAGTGGTGAACTTCTTTCGCGCGGTATGGTACCGCATTGGGCAAAACAGGGCATTTTGGGTGTGGATGGCGTATTGGTTTATCCCTGGGGGCGTTTTCTGTATGTGTACTTACATTATGGATCGGGCTTGGATTGAGCCTCACATTTACCAACGTATGATATAAGGTATTCCCTAGCCGCTAGATCCAAGGGTCGAGATCTATCTCTCAGATCGCCTGACATGCCTCAGACTCCTACAATTAGGAATCCTCGCCAAACCTCTGACCGATATGAGATATAGCATGAGCTTCTCCACAACCAAAGGTAGGTAAGAGAATGGGTCATAAGTCATACATAGAGGCCGCAAAAGTTTACTTGATTTTGGCCAAGTCCCACTGTGTATCCCGTCCGTTGGCTGCAATTTGCTACTGTGGCACATGGCCAAAATAAACAAAACTTTGCACCTCTATGCATGACTTATGACCCATTATCGGTTGCGGGCAGTGATAGCTTCATGATGTCACTGATTCTCCACAACGCATTTGAATAAGGAGGAGGTGAAGCATAAGTAAGGTACGTTTTCATATTTCCATTTCTGTCTTTCGACTTTCCGTTCACGCTATGTTCTTATCGAGTTTCTATCCTTCCAATCACAATCTTCCTTTCCATCATTAGTCTTTCGTCTCTGCGTCCAGGCTCCCGCACCGGTATCCTTACTTGTAGACCTTAACCGATTAATTCCAACTTCTTCTGCTTTGTGACAAATACAGCAGTGGTATCACTTCAATTCTCGACTACGCTTTCAATAATTCTCTCGCCCATGAGCAGCTAGCATGACCAATTCTAGTCCTTCCGAGCACTACTAAGTTGAACTTTTTGGTGGCAATTCGAAGAGGTGGGAAATGATGAGGTGGAGGAGCGGATGGCAGGGAAAGATTTTACTTGGCCAAGACCGAAACTCCGTAATCTGCGATACTGGTGCGATGAATTATTGATACGTTACTATGACAGTTGTTATATGCGAGAATGATAGCAAAAACGGTCATGCTGGCCCTGCGACTATTGGAACAACTTCCGGTTCAAGGACTGACAGTATGTACGCCAGCTTCTCCTCCAAATCCTCTTCCGTCTTGACACCGATCCACATTTCCTGACTCTACACCCTCCCCGCATGCCTATTAGTCGAGAATACTGAGTCATCTACCTATCCCTCAGCAACTCGTTTCAAGCTCGGCTAGACAGGGCTGCTCGTTCTTTTGGAGAAATGCAGAAGATTAAGAGATAGAGCATATGAATTCAATACCACAGATGTGACAACCTAAACAAGAAAGAAGAATGCATACTCACTTCGTTATTCTTCCTAGACATTCCTCTCTTTGAAGGTGAGACACTCGCACTTTCTATTACCTTCCATCCTTTGCAACGTCTGCTTTGTTATCTATCAGAAAAGGACACTATACATCCTATATAACCCTATCATATTCATCAGAAACAATCAACTCATCGACCCCACTCATCAATTCTAAAAAAAACCACCATGTCACAACACCGCAACCACAAAAACAAGAGCAAGCTACCGACACTATCGGAGAATACTGATGCTCAGTCCTCAGCACAAATAGAGGACGTTGGAAGTGCTGGCAACACCCAAAGCGGACTCATCGCACCTTTAATGCAAAACCCAACAACTCCAAAAAGCCCTATAGAAACGCCAGAACGCGGCCTCGCAATAGCATTCTTGAAAAACCAGCATGCCGCTAAGACACAAAATCTCAAACACCCAGCCGCCATCAACCAAGCCCCTGCAACCAGACCGCCTACGACCAAACCCCCCACCCACTCCCAAAACAGCAAATCCTCAGAAACCCTCCCCCCTCAACCGCGCAAACCCAAACCAGAAAACAGGGAGCGGGAAGCAGAGCCCAGGGGCCGGGAACTCCGGGAACGAGACCTAGACGTGGCGAAACGGATGCACGAAATAGCGCAGCGAGAGCGCAGCGTAGGAAGGAGGGAGCAGGAGATGGACAGCAGAGTCATGGAGCTAGAGTGCCGAGAACGTGCTTTGAAGAGCAGAGAAGGCATTTTGAAGGAGAGGAAAAAGCAACTGGACGAGATAAAACAGCACCTCCACGCCCAATTTCAGCATCAGCATCAGCCGCACAACCGCGATCCCCCGATAAAATCCACGGGATCTTGCGAAACGAAATCAACAACGCAGCACCCGCCATCCGCAACGGTTTCGAGTTCTCGGGAGCGTCCGTACCCTTGCCATACTGTGCGGAAAATAGGACAGAGCGAGACTGGCATGCAGCAGGAAAGGACTCCTAGGCGGTGGGTTTGATGCTGAAGGTGAGGGGGGCGGGAGGGGGTGGTACTGCCGGGGGGTTAGCGGGGGAGGTAGGTAGAAGGGGGTGGGGATGTGGTGGTGGTGGTGGTGGTGGTGGTGATGGTGGTGGTGGTGGGGAGTAGAGGGAGATTTGGTAGGGGCCCCGATCGTTCTCTCTATCTGGAACCGCGGCTCGAACATCTATAGTATGTACCCAGAAAATCCACACGACTCACCCATCAGCCCAATTCATCATCTTCTCCCCCCCCCCCCAATCCCCTCCAGAAATCCAGCTACCAATAGAACCCAACCCTCCCCCCTTCTTTTCCCTGCTAGACCGGGGAGATAGCATACTTATACGTCTAGCGCAACCTGCTCCCGAAACGCCAGTCCAGCGTATCTCGCTCGGAAATAAGCTCCACCATCGGATAAAAAAACATCCTCGACTGCAAAAACCCCCTACCTCACTCACCCACGCCCCCAACGCTCCCAGTCACATCACCCACCAGCCCGCAAAGCTCCCCAAACCCTCCAACCCGCCACCCCAACCGCACCCGCGCACACGACCATATTCTACCACCTCAACCCCCTATGCAATGACCGTTCCGCTGCTGTGACCCTTGTGTCCATCATTGGTGTTTGTGATGGTGTGATTTCTTCAAGGAAGAACAAGCGCCAGATCAGTAAAGACAGGGCGACGGCGCCGATGGGGCGCCAGATTCGGAGGGTGCGGGAGAGGGGAAGGGGGAGGTGGCGGGTTTTGTTGTGGAGGAGGAGGGGGAGGAGGAGGAGGAGGATGAGGAGGAGGAGAAGGAGGAGAAGGAGGAGAGGGGGAAGGGAGAGAAGCATTGTGGGTAAAATAGGCTTGAGTGAGGAAGGATGGGAAAGAATCGCGTGGGTGTGTCTGTATCAAAGTTCCGCTCTGGCTTTGATGAAGCCAAGAGGAGAAGGGCCTGCGGCATTTTTGTATCTGTGCTAGATGTTTGTTTTGATTGTCTCGCCAGCAGGATATATATTTGAGTAGCGTGGATGCGCTTGGTGTGGTTTTTTTTTTTTTGGCTGGCAGGATCGTGAGCTTTGATCTCGGAAAGGTTGGTGCTTACTCAGTGGGGAAAAAAAACACAGGCCGGGGGTAGTGGTGGGAGGAGGAGAAGGAGGAGGAGGAGGGCAAATTGGTAGTTGGTAAGGGGGAATGGGAATGGGATGGGTTCTGGAATTCGTGTTCGGGAGGTGTTTCGTGCCTGGCTGGGGTTTATAGAGTGATTACCTGTGTGCGAAATTTGACATGCGGCAAGTGCTTTGGACATTACCGGATCAACCTCCCCCTTTCTCTTCCGTGGTTTTTGCTCTCATCGGGACATCGTCACGGATCTGCTGGTGATGACGAGGTGTTCGATGCGAGGCGCTGGTAGATTCGGTACAGCTCAATGAACAGCATGTTTTGCTACTAGACAAACATGCTGCACGTACAGGTTATAAAACCCAAAGGCCGGCTTCGTGATGGAAGAGTGCCGCATTGGATTTTACTCACCTTCTCCTTACACTGAACGTCTTGTAGCTTAAGAAAGCGATGTCTCGTTCATCCTCACCACCAGGTTTACCACCACCAGCATATTTTCCACCTCCACCTCCAGCAGCAGCAGCAGCAGCAGCAGCACCACCACCATCATCTTTGATACCACCTCTACCCGTGGCATCCTCCGTACCCCCACCAGCACCTCCAACCCTTGCCGAGCTCCAAGACCGCAGAACTCTAAGGCTCCTCATCTGGGCATTTCTCGGCACTTTGGGCCTTGTATTGACGGCAGCGTGCGCATCTTCAGCACATTACAGCACTGCGCGGTTCGGAAAACTCATACTGGTAGCTGTTGCCGTTGGGGGGGTATGCATCGCTTGTGTGGCCGTTGGGCGAGCTTGGTTGGCTTGTCATACGTATTCAATTGCAAAAAGGGCGCTTATTGACCGCAATCGGCGGCAGCCGGTGAGGTTGGGTTGAGGGGTATGTGTGAGGCGAGCTAGCGATGGATGAAATCGAGTTTGGGTTTGGAGAGCATGCGACATACACTGGGATCAGGTAGACATGTATAATATTTATTAGCCGAATACGTGCTCTATGCTTGTGTACCCGTATGAACTGCCTCGTAAGTTGCGGTTTTGATTCCAATACTTATGACCTTTTTTGTAACGCGAGGAGATGAGGTGAATGCCGTCTGTCATGCAGTTCCAAAGACGGAAATTAGAATAATGTCTGGCTGCGATTCGTGGCAGCAATCTCCGGTAGTAATGGTAGCTGTATTCTTGGATCGACACTCTCGATTACCGGTGGGAGCAACAACGAAGCAGACAGATAATACTTCCACTGTAACAAACAATCCGACTCAGGTAGAATGGTGAACAAGAAAACCTGGACAGAACAACGATTCGCTTGACAGCTAAGCATAAACTCAAGCAAACAACAGCAATAGAGATATAAAAAGAAGCTGTGATTTACCTACTATGAAAAGGATCCTACAGACTGTGAACGCTCACGTGTTTAGCTGCTATTTCAAAGTATCATCCTAAAAAGTCACATCTGTTAAGCTCATATAGACTCCTCAAGGGTGATGCCTTCTCCATTTTTGTCCTCTCGACTGTCTAGTATCGCAAATTATAAGAGCCCGGAAAGTCCGATGTGGCTCGTCATCATCTGGACCTTATTCCTACAGTTCTGCTCGGTCAGCTATCAATCTAGAAGTATCAAGAAGCTCAAAACACAGTCTTGCCCAGCGGACCCTTGCGAATCCTCCAAAGCAGCAGTAATCTGCCTCTTCGCAGCATTGGCGTGGATAACTCTTGCGATAGTCGTTATAAGCACCTACTTAGCCATGAATAATTCCATCCATTGGTCTGCGAGCGGGGAGATCCGGAAACCCCATCAGCCACAGGGCGGTGCAAAATCTGTCCAAGGACTGCGGTCAGGAGGAGAAAATACTCGTGCACAGTCTGTCAACCATGATCGCCGTAATAGGCAAGCTCAACAAAACAATCTAAATCGATATGACTCAGAAGAACATGGGTCAATTTATTCTGGGACTGACAACAATGCGTCAGAACCAGACCACTCGAGCACAAGGCGTGAGTATAAGGGACGTGAGAACAGGGGACAACGTCAGTACAACGATGATGGAAACGGGGGAAGACGTAAGTACGACGAACGTGAGAATGGTGGACGACGTGAGTATGGCGGACATGAGAATGATGAATATGGGAACCTTGAGAACGAGGGCTATGAGAACGAAGACGAAGGGTTTAGATAGCAACGCCGCGAGAGTTCATCTTCGTACTGTGCTTGTCTATTAGCAGAGCGAACAGAAAATGTCAAAAATAGATTTGCAGATTAGAAATACATAGGATGCTTTTGCAACTTTTGTTGGACTTTCGGTCAGAGGTTATTCCTCACCAATCCTTAAAGTACATTCTCAATATACCACAGTATTCTGACCCTTGTCAACGAACGCCTATGTCATCCCTCATGAGGAAGGACGAATCACCTTTTCTACCGAGACTCTTACTTTTCCCTTTCCTACTCTCACAGCTATCCCAACACCATCACATGCCTTCTGCATCCGTTCATATCCTGGACCGTATCGCGTCTTGTGACACTCCTTGGGCTTAATCCAATGACACAAGTTTTATTCATTGTAACAGTTCGATCTGCTAAAGCCAGGGCATTGGGGAATGGTTGTTGGAATTGCCCCATGGTAGGCTCAGGGAGGTCGCTTAGGTCGAGAGGAGATTGATGATCTTGGTGGAGAGAAAGAGTTTCATTATGCGCGGGTGCGGTGGTGAGGGCTGTTTGCAGTCTTTTCGAATCTTGTTTTTCGTTCAAAGAGTTGGGGAGCCCAAGGGATGGTGACATGCGTTTGTAAAGGATAACGTGATAGCAAAGAAGGATAGTAAACAATACGCTGATGATGATAAAGACAATTGAAGCAGATTGATAGATAGTGCTACTGAGTATAGGACGCGGACGAAGCATTTGAGAATTAGTCTCCAAGGGTGGAGAATCCATAATTCTCCACACAGTAGGCATTATGCGGCAAAAGGTGAGTGTGCTTTGGCTTGGCTGGAATGAAAGTATAGCTCTGGAAGCATGTGGTGACTGAAGCCTTTGTACTTTATAGAGCGATCGTAGACCAGTTGAGTGCAGGGTCTAGTCACGATACTAGATGTTGTAGTTGGTATTTTCGAGGCAGCTTTACGGTATGAGGCTTATCCGCCGTTCGAGATTCGGTCCATCAACAGTGGGCTTGATTGTTTTGCTCTCTTTCGGGCATTCGGTATCGTGCTGCCATCCTGGGAACACCAGGATCAGGGTATCAATGATCCTGTCTGCAGACCACACATTAGCTAATGCCGCATCTATAATATACACATGTTGGTAATCTCAGCTCTCATCATCCAAGCCGCCAACAGCGGTGAAAGCAATCACGCGGGCAAGATGATCAAACGCGATTAACTTCGATTCTTGCCGC
>JAABUW010009970.1_pt1 | contig 10690 bp, 17 predicted proteins | sample 5560081 | NCBI WGS metagenome assembly JAABUW01 (sample SAMN10711882, study PRJNA513363) | rock metagenome | isolation source: Antarctica rocks | place: Antarctica: Victoria Land, Knobhead sud | reverse complement strand
GCCTGGTAGTGGCCACCACAATCTCTCCACTGCCATCTTCCAGTGGGTATGCAAAAGAGGTCAGCACTCCCACTTCCACCTGTTCGCTGTAGCCAGGGACTGACACCAGAGTCCTTCCCTTCACCTCTAGATGGTCTACCTGCATCACCCAGGTCACACCAGTGAGAAAGTATGTTTTAGAACTGGTTTTCAAGTTTATGCTAAAGGTTTATTAGTATTGGATTTTATTTTCATTTTATAAGGGAATGATAAAGGTCAAAGAGATCAGCAGGCAATGTAGACTGCACAACTGGCTTGTGGAAAGAGAACTTTGGCCAATACATCAGACGGTCTGTAGTTTGGCAAAGGAAGAGCTGTGCAGCGTGTGGTACAATTAAAACGTATGGCATGTCTCAAATGCTGCTGTGCCTTGTCTGCAGTGCGCAGAAACCAAATGCAAGCCTAAGCAAGCTGATAAATGTTCCTTCAGGCTGCCGATTTTTGCAAGAGAAATCCTCAACAGGTGCTGCACAGCACCCTTTAGCAGGAACTCTAAAAGAGTGCAGTATAATCTCGTTTGACATTGGACCAAAACAAGAAAAAACAACAGATACCTCGATATCACTGACTGCCGTATGAAGGGTGCAGCACCAGTTGACCAGCCTGTTCTCTCTGTAAATCAGCCCCTCCTGAAACAGCCTCACAAAAGCCTCTTGCACAGCTGCAACCAGGTTGTCGTCCATGGTGAAAGCCAGGCGGTCCCAGTCCACACTGATGCCCATGCGCCGCATCTGGCCGAAGATCTTGCCACCGTACGTCTTCACCCAGGCGAAGACCTGCTCCAAGAAGGCCTCCCTCCCTGCAAGTGCCCCAGGGCCGTTTCAGGCACACAGGGCCGTTTCAGGCACACCAACAGAATCAAACTGTGTACTTCTGCTGCACAGTACCATGTCTTTGTTTCACATAGCATAGCAGCTTTTCTGAAAACTCAATAGTACAGTTTTGTGAAAACCCACATTGTGGAGATGTTTTAGGAACATTAGGACAACTATCAGGGATCTTTGTGCATGCTGGATGTGATTTGCATGGGAGCAACTGATCTACACTTCATGAGCTTGCATGGTGATTGTTACCAGCGCTCTGCAGGGGCAAGCCTGTCATCAGCTTGCTCAACATCAGAGTCAAGGTCACTTGCAACAAGACGCATGCAGAGGGGTTTGTCTGCAGCACGGAGCCTCTGCAGCAATACAAGAAAAGACTGCACCTTTTGGCGTCAAATTCATGAGAAGCCAAGTATGATACCAGGCTGCTCAGGTTGTGCAGCAGAACTCACCAAGGTTATGTCAGGTCAAGCCCTTCCTTTTAGCCAAACCCTTCCTTTTAGCCAAATCTTTCTCAATCACAGCTCAATCTTGCTGAACATCAGAGTCAAGGTCACTTGCAGCAAGACGCATGCAAGATAAGGCTTGTCTGCAGCATGGGGCCTCTGCAGCAGAACCCACCAAGGTCATGTCGGGTCAAGCCCTTCCTCTTAGCCAGGTCCTTCTCGACCACAGTCTGGGTGGCAATACCAGCATGGTCTGTGCCGGGCAGCCACAGCACGTTGTAGCCACTCATGCGCCTCCAGCGCACCACAGTGTCCTGGATGGAGTTGGTGAGGGCATGACCCAGGTGCAGGGAGCCTGTCACATTGGGGGGTGGGATCACAATGACGAAGGGGGGCTTGTCGCTGTCCAGCTCTGGTTTGAAGAAGCCCGACTGCTCCCACCATTCGTACCTGCAAGCTTCACAAAGCTCTTCTCAATCCCAAAACATCTAATTTATTTCAGAAACGTCATCCCTACACTGGAAATCTAAAGTCAGAAACGTCTGGGGACAGTAAAAACGCAACTCAGCTGTCCCCAAACATTTCTGATCCACAAGAGCTCTTTAGGATACAGCAACATCACTGTTTGTGATGAACGTCGCTTGTACACAGGGTGATTGTGAACCACACAGTTCCTGGGGACAGTGGAAATGCAATTCTACATTGCAGGGATGTCTTGAGTGTAGTGGGAAGAAGCTGGAGGCTTGGTGTGTTCTGCCGTTTGTGTCAGTGATGAGATGTGTGTGAAAGCTTCACATACTGAGAGGCGTGGACGCCAGGAGTCCGGCTAGCTCTACGATGTTGACCTCAGGCTGCTGACGCTGACGAATCATGTCTGATGTTGACGTATGACCATGACTCAGACAGAAGGGGGAGGAAACATTGGGAAGGCAACAAACAGCCATTTCTGCAAAGGCATAGGCTATTGACAGCTGCCAGGGCGTGACTCTCTGCATGCCAAGTGCATTGGTTCATACAAAGCTGTACAGCAGGCCTTCTACATCAGTCGGTGAGGCGTGTAAGCACAGCGGCAAAACAAGACATTCTGCCAGTTGGGTGCTGACACCTACCAGGCTGCTTCCACTGCAGGTGGGCAATAGCCCTTGAACATGTCACTGGTGATGTCCTTCTTGTGCCCCTTGGGAGTGGATGTGGCCCTGTCGATCAGCTCCTTCACCTCAGCAGCATCCTTGGCCTGTTGGCAAGCACCAAGACTGAGCCACCAGAGGTGTTGGCAAGCAGCAAGACCGAGCCACAAGAAGTGTCGGCAAGCAGCAAGACTGAGCCACAAGACTGGAAGCAGACAGCCGCATGTACCTCACAAGCGTTTGGTTGAACTATATGCAGTATGCGACCGTTAATGCAAAAAGGAACAAACACAAATTTCAGGGAAAAGGGAAAAGGCTAACCAATTTCAGGGGAATAAGCAGAGGTAACCTGCAATACACTGGAGTGAACCACACACAGGGGAGATGTGTAGTCAAGATAAGAACTGTGAGCAAGGCAAGGCGTGCCAAACACAGAGACCTTTTTGGCGTCTGCTTCGTCTTTGGCCTTCTTCTTCTTCTCGCTGGGGCCAGCATCCTTCTGGGCTTTCCTCTCAGCTTCCTTGGCCGCCGCCTTTGCCTTCTTGGCAGCCTTCTCTGCAGCTTTTGCATCCTGCAGAATAACAAAAATCATCACTTTGATGCTTTCCAGCTCTTGATGAGCTAAGTACATACAGGACAAGTCTTGCAGACCAGCTGCTCAGTCATCTGTGTCTTCAGCAAACACACACGTTACTGAAGGCTCACACACAAACAGTTCTGAGTGACTTTGCTGTATAAGGTACACGTTGCCATTGCATGCTTATCTTGGGTATCTCACAGGTGTAGGTCTAACATCATTGCACACATTGCACTGTTGAGCACAGTCCAACATTTTGGTAAGCACACTCTGCATCTGAGAACAGGAAGTGTCACGCACAAGCTTGTCATCAGCATTGTCAGTCGTGGGGAGGCTATTTAGATGAGTACGCAAACAACTTGATGAGGTTTTTGCATCATGCACACTGAGTTCAACAAACAGAAGTGACAGCCAAAGTTCAAAGGCATCTTTGCCAGAATGGTCGCCAGACTCTGTCAGCTAAACCCAAAGCACCCGGCAACAAAACGCATGAACATTTGCCCGAAGCTTATGTGCCAAAGTGGTGCCAACATCCCGCTGCCTGGCTCCTCGTGCATGAGCAAAGCAGGGGTTGAGGTGAAAACCATGCGTGCAGTTGGCTGATTTGCATGCTGTCACCTTCTTGGCTTTCTTCTCAGGGTCTTCTGGGCCAGAGGCTCCTGCTTGGTCCCCATCAGATGCACATGCTGCCTGCTTCACCTCACCCTTGCTACCCTTCTTTGCCTTCTCTGCACTGACTGGCTGGACAGCTGGCCCATTGGCAGAGGCAGTTGGGCTGTCCACGTCACCATCATCATGTGGGGCCTGCATCTCTTGGTCCTGCTGCATGGACAAGTCTGCTGGGCGCTGCTGCTTGGGTGGTGTGGAGGGGTGTTGAGATCTCACTGGAGCTTTCCAGCCTATTGAGTCCTGGCACATAGTGAAGCCGCCTGCAGATAGTCATGAGACTGATACAGCCTTATACACCTTAGTACACCCTGTACTAAAGCCACGTGCAAATATTTATGAAACTGATAGTGAAGCCACCAGCCAGCACAGTGAAGCCGCGTGCAAATAATTTCTAAAGCCACCTGCAGATATTCATGAGACTGGTACTAAAGCCACCAGCAAGTACTCAAGAGACTGATGGTAGAGCCACCTGCCAGCATGAGACTGAGACCTGATTAGCTTGTTCTCAAGATACTTTTGGGCGCTCTCTAATCAGTTCTGACATGTGCTGGCAGTTGCTGGAACATGGTTGCTGCAGTTTGTAATCACACCCACAACACAAAGAACACAAGTCATGCAACCAGCTGAATACCAGACGTGCAGACAGGGCTTCTAGACAAGATATTGTGTCCGTGCCAAAGACAATGCCAAAGTGGTGACAATGCTGTGCCATGAGGCAGTGACGTGAACCCTCTGAAATGTGTTGTACTGGGGATTGGTTGCAGACCTGCCACTTTGATCCCCAGTAGAACACTCATCAGAAGGTGTAGGTCACTGCCTCATGGTACAATATTGTCACGGCCTCCTGGTACAGTGTTGGCAAATCAGAAACAGGGCCAAGGTGCAGTGTTTGACATCGTGGTGCTGACTGTGATGGGGGTACCAGAGGGTCATGACAGGGTGCATGCACAATCTGTCTGAACTGCCACACATCTTGCAAAAGCATCACAGCATGTGTCAGACAGGAAGCCAATACAGCGTTTTCATCAGGTTTTGTGTGTAGGCGTACCTACGAATGGTGCAAGTGCAGGATGGCGTGTGCACGTGGTGAACCAGCGTATCACACTTGGCAGCTGCTCTTGCTGCTTGCGACCAATCAAATGCATCAGTGGGCCTGCCAGTGTTGTGGCCAGCTGGCTGTCAGCAATTGTCATGCTGTCCCCAACCTGCGATGTGCAACAACTTGGAGTATCGTCAAACTCTCCATGCAACAATTTTTGTCGCACAGCAGAATGCACTGCACAGCAAAATGCGCTGCACACCCAATTGCAAGCTTGGTGCGCACTGTGGCGTGTCAGCACAAGGAAGGATGAGAAACCCATATGTCAAGATGTCAGGTACATGTCAGAAGCTGGCAGAATTTCACAAACTTGTCTTACCACAAAGGTTGCCATTGTCAGATGTTGCTCCAGTACGTTCAAGTCATTGGTGACTCTTGCCTTTGCTGCTGCCTGCACACCATTTCATTATACGTTTAGCTGACATCAGAGGTGTTCACACTGGCACTAGTGACCCTTAGCAAATGAGCGACTTGAGCAGGCTAGCTCACCTGTGAGTACTGCTGAGCTTGAGCTGAGCCAGGCTGAAGCCAGCTTGCCAATGGAGCTTCCAACAGGCGGGCAAAGTCAATCCAGCTGTCTACTCGACTCTGTAGGCAGAGCCATGGCTTTGAGCTTGTGTTTGCTTTTGCAGCTTTACAATGATTGCGCAGCAGGATGTAGCTTACCATGATAAGTGAATCCGTACTTGAATATGCTACGTTTGCGTGGCTGATCGCCGCCACTGCACAGCGCTAAGTTGGGTGGACGCAGCTGCATCAGTCTGGTCGAGCATGCATAAACGAAACTCACCGTATCGGCAGATAGCTGCCCCACTGTCGAGATGCCGCCCTGAAGGCGTCACAACAACCGGTGCCTGCAAGACCATGCTTTATCACATACAACACACGGCTGTAAATGCGGTGCGTGTGAGTCAACGATCGACAGGTACCTGCGAATGCTTAGGCAGCGACTGCAAGTCTACGGCGGCGATCTTGCTGGTGATCTTGATCTGCAGAGATGCGAGACTTTCACCATCGCCTTGCAACACCATCTTGCTGCTACTTGCCAATTGTGAGGTCTTCGCAAGCAAGCCAAACTCCGACATGAGTAGAAGCAGAGCATGGTCTTAGGGTTGACCGAAAGGGTAAAAGTTTCTACAGAAGGAGGGCGAGCCTGAATGTCTGTCTTGTGCTACCAGTCTTGACCCTCTTGATTACAGTTGTTGTTGTGAGATAACTGAGCTGCCTGACTTTGATCAATCTCCCCACTTTGGTGTCATAGCGTACTCTCCAGCGCTCGAACTCACAGGAGCGATTCGAACACACCTCTGTCAAACAGCCGTGTCTTGTAAAGAAACACAGCCTTCCGGGACGCAAAAGACCGAGTGATTGACGTTATCACACCTTTGCCCGGGGTTAAGCTCCATATAGCAGGGGCCTGGGCAGTGTTTCAACATGTCCACCCCTGCTCGAAAGGTGATGCAAGGGTTCGCAACCCATTTTGCAGTCTTGGATTCGCTAAGCAGAAAAGCCTGAAGCTTGTGGTGTGCCTACAGAGACTCATGAGGGACTTCAAGCGGCTGCAGAATGATCCCCCACAAGGTGTCAATGGGTCTCCCAAGAGCGACAGCATAATGCTTTGGAATGCTGTCATATTTGGTCCTGATGACACTCCATGGGATGGAGGTGATCATGCTGTATTCTTGTCATTATAGGTGGCATCTCGCCATATCTTCATGCCAACAAGTCCATGTCGCTGATACTGTGGTATTACTTCTGGCATGACCTTAACTCACAAGGCTCTCTGGCTCTTATGCACTGCAGGCACTTTCAAACTGACTCTGGAGTTCTCTGAAGAGTACCCAAACAAAGCGCCTGTTGTCAAATTCAAGAGCACCATGTTCCACCCTAACAGTGAGTGCTTTCTCTGCTTGTCGACGTTTCATCTGTTGTGCTGTGCATCTGGTTGCAGAACATGTTGTGCTTTATGCAGTCTATGCTGATGGTGGCATCTGCTTGGACATTCTGCAAAACCAGTGGAGTCCAATCTACGATGTCTCTGCCATCCTAACATCCATTCAGGTAGCCGCTTTTTACCATGCTGGTGTGGTAAAGGGCTCAAGTCTGCCTTTGGTATGTGTGTACATGCTCAGCTATTTCACCCTGTAGTTCATAGCCACTTTGGTGCCTGCAGTCGCTTCTGTGTGATCCAAATCCCAACTCTCCAGCCAACTCCGAGGCCGCAAAACTCTACAGTGAAAACAGGTCAGCCTTCCTGAAGTGTTGGTTGTCTGTTATATGGCTGCATAGATGCATTTGGATGCCTTCCATGCTGTTCTCAAGCACATGTCCAATATGTGCTCAGGAGGGAATACAACAGAAGAGTGAAAGAGGTTGTTGAAACAAGTTGGATGGAGGAGCCTGAAGCTGATGACAGCTGACGCCACAAAAACAAGATGGTGACATACCTATTGTGCTGGCACCTTTGCCACAACCTCAACCCACAAGCTGATGGCTCTGGCAAGCTTTGCCACAGAGGCGCTCATTTGAGCTGTTCACAGCGCCCACCAATTTGGCAGTAGGTCAAGAACTGTGTATACTACTGTCTTTTCCTTTGTATCTTCAGCGCGTAACGGTTGCTGTACAGCTTGAGCTGAACTTAGCACACTGTGCACAAGCACAACTTTACAATAGCCAAACCATTTTCTGAATTTGGGTGGCACTCCTTTTCTGTCCAGTACAATCACACTGAGGCAAACAATGCAAGCTGCATGATGATAGTGTACAACTGTAAACCAGTCATGATTCAACTCAGTGCTGTCTGCAATGCCAATGATCATGCATCTGTCAACTATCCCATCAGCAGGGACATCAGCTTGCCATCTGGATTTGCTGGGTCATCATCAAAGTGCGGGCTGGGCACATGGAAATGGTCATCACCACCCTGTGGAGCAGCATCTACATTCTGGCCAACAGCCTGCTGTGTATTTGACTCCTCGGCGCTGTGGTCTGTCACATCAGCCATGCCAGCAGCATGCTGACTTGCAGCCACTTCTTGCCCATCTTCTCTGCTGGCAGGCGTTTGCTGGGCTTCAGCAACAGCTGACCCATCAGCATGTTGCTGCTGAGCAGCAGAAGTTGACAGCAGAAACGCAGCTTCCTGATCATTGGGTGCTGCAACAGTGCTTCCTGCCTGATGTGACGGCTCTGCAAAAGCCTGCATAGCAAAGCACAAGAGGGTGTCAGGCATCTGCTGATCAGACAGAAGCTGACGAATGAAGTGCCGCTATTGCACGGCTTCAAAGCCTGCCTCTATCTGTTGAAAGAGGCCAGGCAGCTAGGTGAATAGCTAGCAGGCAGACATCCATAGGCTGCCTGGGCAGCTCGGTATAATACTTGGCTTCTCATTGACGCCAAAAGGCATAGTCTTTTCTTTTCTTTCGTCCATAGGGCAATACCTGTTCAATCCAGTCATCACCAGGCTCAATAGAGTCCTGGCGCACAGCTGCCTCTCCTGATGCTCCTCCCTGGGCCTCAGCCTGTGTGTTGTCTGGCATTGGCGCTGAGGCAGGCGGGTACTGCCCAGCCCCATAGTGCGGCACATGACCTGGCTGCTGCTGCAGGTGCATCTGCTGCTGAGCATGCGCAGCAGCATGGTGAAAGCCCTGCAGATTGTGAGTGTGGCTGCTGTGGGCGTTGGCCAGGCCCTGAATGTGAGCAGGGTACTGATGCGCTTGGTGGGAGGCTGACGCTGCTGCTTGTGAGTGCGGGGCTAGATGCTGTGTAGCATGGTGAGGATACTGCTGCTGGTAGGGCTGGCTGTGAAGGGATGCAGGCGCTGTCAGCTGATGCAAGTGGTGCAGCGACTTGCCTGGCAGCTTGTGCATCAATGCATACTGCATGGCTGCCTGCACGCCAGGCCACACATCTTTTAGTCAGCATTTCTTGAATGACCTTCCAGGTGTGATACACTCAATCCAGCGCTGCCCGCTGCTGAAAGCAGCCTGTCTGCTAACATGGAACAACTTAGGGGTTTCTTTGGCAATGCAAGCAAGTTGCGGATGTGGTGTTGACTGAAAATGCGAGTAGCATAACCAACCTGTATGCAGCACTTGGGACAGCGGTATTCGGCTGGGGCCACCTCGTCATCATCCTCATTGTCCCCAGGAGGCTGGAGGCCAATGCAGTCATAGTGAAACCAGTCATTGCAGTGGTCACATGACAGCATGGGTCGCAGTTCGTCATACGGCTGCCGACACAGGCAGTAGATCTTTGCAGATTCCTGCATAAGCACGACAGCTTGCCTAAGTATCACTTGCACGCAGGTCGCACCCTGATCAGCAGCAGGTCTCTGAATCAGGCAGTACTAAAGACATGAGCAAGCTTCCTCTGCCGACATGCAAAGGATATGATCACTGCTCTCAGTGTAGGAATCAGTCAGGCATTGAACAACCTTCATACCATGCATGGCAACAAACACAGTCAGGCTGTGGCCTTTCGCTGAGATCAATTTATCATTGCAGGGACAGCTGTCTCAGTCAACAAAAAGATGCGTCTTGAATTATCACCTGCAGCTTGATGACATCTTTGTCCAGGCGGACGTCCAGCTGCTGTGCCTGCTGCACCAACACCTGGGCATCTGCTATCAGCTGCTGCACCACCTCAGGCCGCTCTGCATGCTCCTGCACACCATCAAGCCATGGTCAGCAACAGTGTCAATCAAGCGACAACCAACTAGAGTATCAATCTGCATCCTGCACCAGCATTTCCGACAGAGCTCAAGCATGTATGTGCAGCGCACGCATCTGGGCTAAGACCTACATGGGGCAAAAGCAGAGCAGGGTGATGCTGGTGCAGGTTTGTGCAACTATCAAGCAGCAGATCACGCATCTGCAATGCTGGTCTTGTGCACATGCATGCCCCTATCCAGACGGCACACATACTGGTTGCCCTTGTGTGTAATGTGCAAACGGCACGCACTTCATGATGATTTGAACATGGTTGCCATGATTGGCACAACTGATTGGCCATGTTGGCTGGCAGAATCTTGTGATATCCTTCTTCTTCTTGACATGAAAGGCTGACCTTGAGGTTAGCCATGAGGGTGCGCGCTTGGTCCTGCCAGCGTTTGCCGGCAGCAGCACGCTGGGATAGGATGGCCCCGATGGGGTCCTGCTCCACCACCAGCTCAGCTGTCTCTGCCTCTTTCAGCACCTTTACCAGCGTGTCCACTGCACACATTCACCACACTCATTCACACTCCAACTCATTGCTTTGTTGCAGCAGACAGGCCGCAGACAAGCAGCAGATAGGGAGGACAAAGCAGAGTTTTGAAAGGCGATTACTTGCAGGATACCGAGTACCACAAAAGAGCGAGTGTGCATATCCAGTCAGGAGTGATACTTGCCCAACAGTTTCTGAGCAGCACTCAGCAAGGCTCGCAAGGCTCAGAAACTACTGAAAGTGGGATTTGTCCATGCGCTAGCTCATTGAACTGCTTTGTTGCAAGCAGGTCTCATGCAGCAGTGCGTTTGCACCCGACATACTTGGTGGATGAGACACAGACTCACCTGTAGGTTTGGCATGAGACCTCAGGATCTGCTCGGCTTTCATGTGCCACCTGTCAGCCTTGATCAGGCGCATCAGCCGCTGACTCACTTGGCGCGTGTCCAACTCCACAGACAACGCAGACTTGAGCATCTGACTGAGAGTAGCCACCGGCAAGCGCGCCGCAGCTGCGGCTGCATGGTGGCCTTGCATGGCGATGCGCACTGATGCTTCATGGCCCCGAGCTATGGTTTCCACAGAGCCCTGCAGAAGGCAAAGCAGAGTGTGATGCACTGGCGCACAGACACAGGCACAGACACAGGCACAGACGCCAGCGCAGAAACAAGCACAGAAGCAAGCATGGCCAAGAGAGGAGACGCCCCCAG
>JAABUW010009969.1_pt1 | contig 10690 bp, 14 predicted proteins | sample 5560081 | NCBI WGS metagenome assembly JAABUW01 (sample SAMN10711882, study PRJNA513363) | rock metagenome | isolation source: Antarctica rocks | place: Antarctica: Victoria Land, Knobhead sud | reverse complement strand
ATTAATGGCTCGAGGCAAGCCGAGCTTTTATGCTCCTCCAGCATGGCGCCCACAATTGTCCATCTACCCAATGGCCAGACACTTACTGTCTCCCCCGTCTTCGCGGGGCTGTCATTCAAATCCAATGACTTGAATGTCCACCAATCGGTATTTCCTCCCGGATGGACGATAATAATCGAGTCGGAGGAAGAACTCGAGCCCGATTCGGGATCGGACGAAGAAACCAATCTTTATGGGCGCAAGAAGAGCCATGTCCACCGCTATCGAAGTCCAACCTTGCACAATGACAACCTCTTCATATCCTCCATTTCGAACCCTAGCAACATCGATTTCAAACCGGCGACTTCACCCACCCGGCAAATAGCAATGATGTTATGGGCCACTCTTTGGTGGTATTTCCATCAGGTAATCCTAGGCACACATACCTGAAGGTGACAGACTAAAGCCACAGTCAGCCTCCGCCCAATCCGCATCTTATAGCAGGTGTATCCTCAAGTATACCGGAGGCTGGCCGACCCAAGGGTGATTGGCGTGTACATATCAAAAGAGAAGGAATATTCAAGAGCAAGCTTCTGTTCCCGAAATTGGAGCGAATGGGGCTTATCAGCAGCGAGGAATCTTGCGTAGGAGACAATACTGATAATCGAAGTGGTCATGGCTGGAAGGAGATGTTCGTCGGCCAACGCTCTTTTTGGCAATTGGATGCTCGCATATTCTTATTCACACTTTCGCCGACAATGCATTCACCGTTCCCTGGCGCTACTCCTCTGCCATCTAGACCGGGTTCACCAAATAGGGATGCATCGGATCAGTTTTCGCCGAGTCGAGAGCCACCAGGAGCAGAGCCCTCGCATGGCCTTTGGTCCCCTCCTTCGCCTGGGCCGTTCGCATCGAGCAGCCATCTACCGACGTTCTATCCTCCACCTCCTCCCCAGCACATCATGACCCACGGCGTTAGACATCCTGTTCGACCAAAACCTCCAGCTCAGGGAGAAGTCTTCTATACCCGCTACGTTCCTAGCATTGGACAATTCCTGAGTTTTCGAACCGCCTCGCTTGGACAGAAAGCTCCCACTCATCGAGGGCCTGTCTCTACAGCTACGCCACCCAATTTCCTCCCACCAAATTCCGCATTTCAATCATCAACTGTACCATCGCTGGGAAATCTCACTATCCAACCAAGCGATACCGAGCTCCTTCACGAGTGGATGAATAAACCTCGGGTCAACGCTTCCTGGGGCGCAGCTGGGCCAGTAGAGACACAAGAAACATTTCTGAGAAGAGCACTAAACAGCAAGCATAGCTTTCCCGTTATAGGTTGTTGGGATGGAAAACCTTTTGGATACTTTGAGATTTACTGGGTCAAAGAGGATCAATTGGGTAAGTATATCACTGGCAGGGACGCCACTGACTGGGATAGAGGCTTTCATGCCTTGGTAGGCGAACAGGAATTTCGTGGCCCACACAGAGTAAAGATCTGGATGAGTGCTTTGGTGCACTACTGCTGGCTAGCAGACCAGAGGACAGAGAATGTGTTGGTGGAGCCAAGAATGGATAACGAGAAGTGACTTCCCTATCTGACTCCGGCTACAATGTGCAGCTCATAGCTGACGATGCCGCCACAGGTTCATCTCGTATTTGCTCCAAGTCGGTTTTCACCAAGAAAGGGAAATCGCTTTTCCATTCAAGCAGGCAGCACTCATGCAGATCTGTAGAGATGCTTGGGATGCGCCAGCTTTATAAGCCATCTGCAACACCAAGACTGGCTAAGATCTACGTAACTTGATGGCTCAAAGCAAGGATCAACTAGGTGTACTTCAGTCCCGCGTGCTGTAACTATTTCCTCCGCCCCGGCTCGCCTCGTCTTGGGGAAATGGAGCTCGGCAAATACGAGCAATTTTCTTCTCTAGAGCTTCCTTTGAATTGCTTATTTCAAGGTGGTCCCTTAATCATCTCGCAACTTCTGTGCGTATCAACGGCGGGAATAGGTCCATATCGCTTTTCTTATCCAACAGACTGCGCGAGGAACACCCGGCCACTGAGGCGGCCGCTACCCAAACCCCCTTTTTCAATCCCTGATATCGTGGTTGATGGCAACCCGTCCTGTAGAGAAGACGACTCACTGTCCAACTCAACCCCTGGAGGTCAAAGCATGTCAGAATGAAAAAATCCTCGTGACAGCAAGAACAACGCATTCACGCTGGGGAGGTGATGCTGCACTTACCAGAATGTGCATAGATCTTCATGCCGGCTATTCATTTCCCTGCCTACTGTGGAATCACAAAGTCGTTGACAGATCTCTGGGCCTCTCAATCGGTTCTCGTGATCCTCCAAAAACTCCATCATATCTACAGCCTCTCTGAGGCACTTGTATTGCTATAGATTCGATCGCTAAATTGAACAAATAGATAAGTTTGCATAAATTCATCTTTTTGACTTTCCGCTTTACAAAGAGGTAATAATATCCCAGGAGTGTTTGCCGACAGATGCTTGTTTACTCCTCACGAACTTCACTCACCTGAAGCTGACGGGAAGAAGACCGACATTGGGTTTAATTCTCGCCAGTACCTATCATCAATTTCCTAGTATTTCGGACCCTTCCACTCATGCACTGACTATTGAGCTTTAAATCTCACTTGCCTTTGAATAACCCTGCGTCACTCGGTATGCTCTGCTTTCGCTCACCTGCCGGAGTCTCCTCCACACCTTCTACAACCTTATCCAACATCATTGGCCTTGATAGCTACACACAGCTTGACGATTATGAGTCCAATCGTATGCAGCTCGGCGACAGCAGCAGTGCGGACAGTCTTTACAGCAGCGTCGAAAGCACCGATTTGAGCAGCGGTGACACGACGGCTACTGATATCGAGCTTGACAGTGGCAGTGACCGAGGTAGCGAGAAAGTTGAAGACAGCCACGAGGAGGCTAGCAGAGAAATCGAGCTAGACAGTGACAACGATAGCGACAACGTAGAAAGTGCAGGCAGGGAGGTTGAGGCTGACGCCGAACAAGATAGCACTGACGAAGAGGACTATATGATCACAAACGGTAGACCTCATTCCTTCAGCTTGGGTTCACTCGCGGAAGCCTGACGTATGAACAGGTACGTCCGAACCTGACGAAATGCCATTACAACAAAGCATTCTGCCGACATTCCACTCCGGAAATATGCTGTTGCGCAAAGGCAAAACCGTTGAGCTGAACAGTGGAGATTTCTTACGGATTCGCCTTATTGTTCAAGCCGACACGACGGAGGTGTATCTTCATGGCCTGAGGTTCCAGCGCTCGCACAAGCTAGATGGAATTGTCACAAAGCACGCAAATGAGGTCATCTGGGTAGAAGAAATATTTATAGATGGCTCTGTCGAAGAGGAGGAGATACCGCTGGGCCAGGTCCTCCGCATACGTAAGCTTAGGATGACCAACAAGCGCTACGAAAGTTTGAATCTCAAGCATACCATAAAGTGGCCGCCTACGACCATCCTCTACAAAGACGAAGGTATCCTCTTTTGTAGGATGAAATACGAAGTTCTCTACAAGGACCAAGCCCAAAAGGCAAAAGACAATTCATTCAGCTTCGTCGAGAAGTGTGTTCGTAACCTGGCGTCAGAGGAGACTGACGGTGAGAGTTGGGAAGATCCTGCAGACCTACGCGCCGACTACAGAGGCGACGAGTCGCCTACTATGAGGCGGCTGAGACGCAGCGTCAGTAGCATGACGCTACTTGGCGAACCTGAATTGAATGGCGACGACGATGTTCAAGAAGTCCCTAATCCAACAGCACGCCACAAGCCTTACACATTCGGTGATGTATTCTGCGGCGGTGGAGGCATGTCATGTGGTGCTCAACTGGCTGGACTAATGGTACGCTGGGGCCTAGATTTCAATATTGATGCTATGCGGACCTACCAACTCAACTTCAAGGACGCCACCGGCGAATGCACCTCGGTCGAGCACTTTCTTAATGCTTCAATCTACCCCCCAGCACAATACCATGTGGACGTACTCCACATGTCACCGCCATGTCAGAGCTTTAGTCCGGCGCAGACTGTGAAGCCGGAAGACTTTGAGGACAAACAAGTCGTCATACTCGCAGTTAACGATCTGGTGAAAATGATAAAACCAAGGATAATCACCATGGAAGAGACTTTTGGCCTTCTGCATGAAGTCAATCGAGCCTTCTTCAAGTGCGTCGTTAACAGCTTGACGGAACAGGGATACAGCGTAAGGTGGAAAGTCATGAACTTCATCGAGTACGGAGTCCCTCAAGCCCGTCGTCGGGTGGTCCTAATTGCGGCTGGGTAAGTCCATCCGCGTTACTTATCGTTGGTGGATGGCTGTGGCTGGCTATGGCTTGACCGTACCCTCACCAACAACACTCCGTCAATACGTCAACCCGCTAACATCTTGAACCTAGACCCGGCGAAACCCTCCCTGCCTTCCCTGCTCCAACACACATCAACAATCCCCAAACCATCGCTTCCACAATCAACAACATCCCGTCAAACGCACCTAATCATCACCCCAAGGACCTACCCTACCCTAAACGCCCCTACGATGCAAACAACCCATTGCGAAGCCTCATCGCCACGGCAGGGGGCGATGACAACTATCACCCAAGCGGCCACCGAGGCTTCACTGAGCGAGAATTTGCTTGTTTGCAGACGTTTCCGCGAGGTGAGTGTGCTAAAATTTCTCAATCTCTCTTGGGGTCTGCTATGTGTACGAGAAATCATAGGCTGAATTGACTGATTGACTTTATGCAGACTTCGTCTTTGTCGGCACTCGTACGGCAGTAGTCAGGCAGATTGGTAATGCGGTCCCGCCGCTGCCCGGAAAGACGATCTATGAGGAGGTTATTAGGACGCTGAGGCGGACGGACGAGGCCGAAGGGATGTGAGCATTGGCTGATAGCTTCTCTACTATCTCACTAGCTGAGCCTTTGATGAAGGTGCTTGGAGTTACTGGCGGTTGGTCTCTGGTATTGTTGGCCCTGGGGTACTAGTCTTTGGGCCTGCCTGGCAGTAAGGTAGTAGTGTGGCCGTCGTGTGCTTTTCCATACGACGTGCCCGATGAACTTCGGGCTGCCTACTTGAGTTCAATGATTTATGTTAGGGCAAATACTCTTCAGGCGTAGGTCGCTCGACAGTCCAGCTACATCAAGTATAGGCGGTTTTGCGCTGTGATGCTGCCACGCTTTCACGAATTAACGCTTTCACGCTGTCACGTTTCTACGCTGTCACACTTCCACGCTTCACGTGTCCATGCCATCCCTCCTTTACTCGTTCACGCTTGCACGCTTTCACGACTTCGCGCCTTACCAGTAGCGAATGTTCATGATCCGAACAATGTATATGCGGGTCTGCTACCATCTATGTACCCAGAGCTAGGAGCACCTCGTATCTATAGTACACCGCCGAACCCCTAACGTAGTAGCAATCAGTGCTCAGTATGGCCGCACGTCGGCCAACTTACCGCACCCAGCACTGAAGCACACTTCATCCCTCAACCCCATGCCACCGTCTATAAACCTTCTTATGCTGTTCCAGAAACAGGAACGTAGCAATCGTATGCGGCCCCAACCGTATAAAACTCGGCACCCACCCCCTAAACATCCACCCCACGCCCTCCGCCCTCCATATCCTCGCCAACAGCCGCGACAGACTCTCCTTCTCCTTCGCGCTCATCACCCGCGTCTTGATCACATCCACAGGGCTGCAGACCGTCGTCGCCACAAACCCAGCGAGGAACGACGCGCTGAAATGCGTGGTCAGGTTATCTTCCAACGGCGTGTGCGAGAGCAGGATGCGCTTGAAGCCGTCGTAGGACGCTAGCTGTGAAGCTGTCATGAGGACGGCCCGGGCGCTGTTGGGCCAGACGCCGCGGAAGAGACTGCGCCAGCCCTCTTCGCGCGTCATTCTCAGGATGCCGTCGATGGCGTTCTTGTAGTTCCGGCGATCGGCAGGCGGGAGCGCCGCGTCGTGCTGCATGCGGACGTTCAGCACGTCGGCGGGGTTGCCGGCGACGCCGCCGAGGAAGCCGGAGGTGGAGGCCATGGCGACGAGGGAGAGGAAGGAGGGGGTGGAGCGGGCGGTGGTGAAGGTTTCTTTGAGTTCTTCGTAGACGCCGAAGCGGGTGGTCGAGTAGGTTAATTGGCGAAGGAGGGAGGCGGAGAGCTGTGTGTGGGGTTGGAGGTTAGGAGGTTGGCTCGATTTGGGGCGAACAGGGATGGATGGGGGAAGCTTACGCCGTTGTAGAGGCCGAGGAAAGAGTCGTTGCGGAGGATGTGGAGGAAGGTGTTGAACATGCCTTTAGGGCCATCGGGGGCACGAGTTTGGAGGCGGACCTGCTGATGGTGAGCAAGCTCTTTTGCTGGGAGGGCGGAGGGGGCTGCCATTGAGGGTCATACCTTGACTACAAATTATGTTAGCTTCATTTGAGAGGTACGGCGAGGCATTAAGGCAAGAGTACTCAGGTCCAAAGGGTGTGTCACCGATGCAGCAAAGCACGAAGCTGATCCCCCAAACCAGAAAGGGTAGTGGACATGGGGGGCGCGCTGGATGCTTGGATCCTTCCTCCTACTGATACCATTTGAGGGCATCTCCTGGCCATCCCGCTACCTTCGCGAGTGGAATGTTACTTTGGTATTACCAGAATCGCAAAGTACCAGACACAAAGAATTCCCCTGCCACCTCGGCAATAATATTTCTCGGTAAAAAATGTCTACGGGGGCGCTAGTCCAGATATGTCAGTGTATCGTCAGTTCCCGTCAGGGGTATTGCATGACCAGAGTGCGTGGAAGATTCACTTGATGTAATTTGACCAATTCACACGACTAAGTTTACATGCTATGATTACCGCCTGGAATCAACTTAACTTGAGCAGAATCTACATTGACCTATCGCTTTCAGAAGCTCAGAGAGACAAATGGGATGATACAACAGCCTAATGAGCAAAGACGGTACGTGGATGGGGACGGATATTGTAGTAACCTGCGATAGCACCAATTAATGAGTGTAACTTTTGACAGTTGGTGCTGTTGAAAATACGATCACAGGGACAGACTATGGTGTAGAACCAATGGTATGGTTTGGCTTGCAAGGGTTCAAGCTCTCTGCTTCGGTACTCGCTTCAGGTGTGTTCAAACCTTCCATAAAATAGCAAAAGAGTTCGGAGATATTTCAATCCTACATCTCTCTGTAGTCTGCAGGTGCCTGGTCATCTGAGGGAGTGTGAAGTTAAGGGGTAATTATTGGATAACGATTTGAGGGACACAAGAGGAATCGAACTGACGGCGACGGGTAACTGAATTGAATTGCCGAAGATGTTGTGATGAAGATAAGTGGGAAATGCATGTCTTGCCACGAAGAACAAGCGATTCCACTCGACCAGGTCTGCGTCATATCTACGATTACTTCAGCAGGCCACAATTTTAATATATGTATACTGGAAATCCCTGATCCTAGTCAGAGGGAATCACTGCAGAAAAACTTCGAAAATCCCGCACTTTCTCTTATTGGTTTCTGTGTTGTACACCTCAGACAAATCTTGGCAGTCTCCTTTGGGGAATAACCAGCTTCTCAAGTATGGGACGGTTGTGAGTCAATTCCGACGATTGCTTCCTACTTGATAAAGGTTTGTCCACGCTCTTCTGATCTCATCTCTTGCAACATCTCTCATCGTACGAAAGCTAACAAGATTACACGCCAACAACTACCGTCAAGCTCGCAATCACTTCGGCTTTGAATTTTTCAACAACGGTCCCCCAGAACTCCATAGCCTCTACTCCAATCTAGGAAGATGCCAAAGAAAGCGCGTGTCAAGCAGTAAGCTCAGCATTAAAGATACTTCAACACTATGAAACACAATGACTTACAACAAAGTAGGCGTTCAAGAGGCTCTGCTATCAAAAGGTTGCCTGATGGAGACCTGCCGAGTTCAGCAGACAGTAATTGGATTCCGACTAGCAATAATCGTTTGGAAGAGCACTACTGACGAGCTGCAGGCAACGGTAACAAGCGGACAGCCCGCTATATGAAAACAGAAGAAGACATTGAAGGAAACATGCGCCGTGCACAACTGTGGAGCATACCTGCCTACTTGGGAACTGCTGATCCAGGAGAAGTCCCTACTACCGCAAAGGCAACTGAGTCCTTTCGAGGCGTCAATACAAGAGCACGCATCCGTACCCAAGATCGACAAATGCAGCAAGCACAAAGTACGCAGGGGCTCCAGCGAAGAGAGCGCCCCATACGTCGAGTCAACTGCAGGCTTAGGATCCCAGGCACCGACATGGTAAGATATGTCTACAATGCCAAGACGTACCACTGCCCGGGTGGGATCGAGCCATGGCTTGCGAAAGATCGTTGGATGTTGGAGCCCGATCGCAACATTTTCAGACGATTTGACTCCAAAGTCCCCTTCGTCGACCACAAGGTGTACCATCACTATACGGAAGATCCACTTGGTCCGTACGGAGAAGTTGCTGGAGCACTGCACGAGAAGCGAAGAGCCGAGGGGATTCTATAATTGTTGCCCTACTGATCAATACGCTCACGTACAAGATATAAGGGATCTGGATAGTCTGGGAAGTCTGTTGCAAAGTTTCTTCACGGCGAAGCACTTGCTTGGTTATAGCTGCACGCTTTTGGGGCTATTAGCTGCGCACAACCATCGTCCAGTCTATGTTGACTGCTTTTCCATGTGTACATACTTGGTCAGGATTATCTATGTCCATTCAGCATCTTATCGTGTTGCCGGTCCACCTTGGCTCGTTCAATGTCTGAAGACGCTGAATACATGCGAAAAGCAAATAGGTTGTTTTCTGAGATCTGGCGGATGAGTGGGAATAATTTCACGACTGTTATGCAGTGGAGGTACTTACACTGGAGGAACGGGAGATGGGATGTCGTCGCTCTTAGCAGGGATTCCCGGCTTCTCGTTCTTCCATCCGAACAAGCTCAGCGTTATCGGACCATGCTGACGCAGGTTGACAGCATCTTCGGAATCCGAGCGAGCTCCGTGGCTGCCATATAATTTTTATTTATTTACGTGTTACTTTTCTCAATATATAGTCCTTCACTGCCTATACTTCTTGTGGTCCTACTTTGATTGTGCATCTTATGGTTTGCTTGAATTTGTGATGATCCTTGGCCTAAAAGCAGCCCACCGGAACAGTAAAGCCTATTGTCCGATCTTTCTAATCAATTTCACATCCCATATCCTGATCTTACCATTCACTCCGTTAGTGCTCGATTGAACACTCTACATGTCCGTCAACGGCGTTTCGAAGCTACGCTTCGACAGCGTCGAACAGACCATAGCAGCTTTTCGAGATGGTGAATTCATTGTCGTACTGGACTCTACGGATCGCGAAAACGAAGGTGACCTCATTATTGCCGCGGAAGACATCACAACAGAAAAGATGGCTTTCATGATACGACATACAAGGTAGCTCAATCATTCCGCAAAGAATGGTATGTATGCTGAGATTTGCATTCACAGTGGCCTCATCTGCGCTCCAATACCGTCGCATACCTGCGCTGCCCTCTATCTCCCTCAGATGGTCAATAGCAACGAGGACCCGAATCGAACGGCTTATACTATCTCTGTGGATGCCTCTGATCCTTCTGTGACAACGGGTATATCTGCACATGACCGGGCACTTACATGTCGTACACTCGCCGCTCAAGCTTCTACATCCTCGTCATTCCGACGTCCGGGGCATGTCTTCCCACTTCGCGCACGGTCTGGCGGTATCCTAGAGCGAAAAGGACATACAGAAGCAGCAGTGGAATTCTGTCGGCTAGCGGGCAAGCGGCTGGCAGGCGTAATATGTGAGCTAGTGGAAGATGGTGAAGAGATCGCAGGATCGTCCGAGCGGAGAGGTGGGGGTATGATGCGACGGGATAGCTGTCTCAAGTTTGGGAAAAGATGGGGTCTGAAAGTCTGTACCATTGAAGACCTAGTCGATTTCGTGCACAATGAGCGAAAAGATGGAAGTTCCAACGGCCTACAGAATGGAATATGACGGGGTCTTACTCCTTCAAAACCGGATCTCCCGGAAAGGAGAAATCGATGGGTCGCAAGGCTCGGCGAGCGAGATATAACTACATACTCACTCATTCGCCAAATGTTTCAGTCCCAATAAACGGATTGTGTTCAACCATCCACCTACGATCGAAGACCCAGATTCGAGTATACTATTTGATGCATCAAGCTGGGCTGTGGATGAGTCTTTGAGGCTTCCTGATATCTAAGGTTGGTGGATCACACTGTGGCCATCCTTTGCAACGGAACGCTATCATCCGTCAATAGACGAATCAATCACCAAACCAACGATACGATGAGTCGCCGCAGTGATTTATATAGTCATTTCATATCAGAAGAACAACTAGGCGTCCAATCATCGCGCTTTCCACCCTCGCCGGCATATCATGAAATCCTTGGGCGAATTCCCTCCCAATGGCGCCGACTGCGCCCCGCCAGTGGTTCAGATGTATACCCCTCGGACCGTATAGTCTTCATTCGACATCTCGATCGTGCCTCGAATCAACTTAGTCTTCCTGAATGCGACGAATCTATTGATGCCATCACAGTACAGCATATCGAGCATGCCGATGAGCACGTGCGAGATCAGCTGGTGATAGCTGACCCTGGCAGCATAGAGCAGACCGCTTACTCGGAT
>JAABUW010009968.1_pt1 | contig 10691 bp, 15 predicted proteins | sample 5560081 | NCBI WGS metagenome assembly JAABUW01 (sample SAMN10711882, study PRJNA513363) | rock metagenome | isolation source: Antarctica rocks | place: Antarctica: Victoria Land, Knobhead sud | reverse complement strand
TGTGAGACGCAAAATATACCGGTAGCCCGATCAATCCTGCCGCAAGACAGAGTGATGCCTGCAGGACTCACCCAGACTACAGCTACTATGTGTGTGTGGTCGGATCAAGGGCTGATCTGAAGACAAGGGTCAGCCATCATAAGTGACACATCCTGTACCCTGTCGCGCTTTGTGATTGAAGTTTGCAGCAGGAGTGCAGGGACGAAGTGACAGTTTTCACAAGCAAGAGCAACTGAAGCAGTCCGAAGATATGTGAAGCAAAAGTGCAAACTTGCGGAGACAGAAGACGGGAGATAACGGCCCCCGTCCTACGGCAACGTTTACCTCGGATGAAATCAACACAGGAGCAATTGAAGCCAGCGGGGCGAGGGTCGTATCTGCACGTACTGTTACGGTGTGATTTACCGTAATTGCTAAGCGCCTCGTCACATTCGTTGCTCAAGTGTGGTTGTCCTTGGAGTATAGTTCCAACTGCGGTGTTGATATCGCCGCACCAAGTATGCCTGACGACACAGGTGTGTTTGATATGGACACTGAGCACGAGTCCAGCATCGTCAGCAGGGACAGGCACGGTGACACTCAGTCCCAGGCAACAAGCTCGACCTGCGGAGAGCTAAGTTCCGTGGACTGTAGCCTCGACAGGCGGGGCAGCATTGATTTATGTAGGCGAGCAGTGCCCGTAATTGAGGCCGAAGAGGATATATGCAGCATCTGCCTAGACGAGTTTACGCAGGAAGATCCGGGCAACCCCACTGTCTGTGGGTAAGGCGTTAAACGATGTGGACTTGCAGCTTATCATCTTGAAGGCCTCACAGCCTTCGATGTGGTGTTGCAGGCATCAATACCATCTGCAATGCATAATGCAGTGGGCACAAAGAAGTCGAGAGTGTCCGATGTGTTTCAGGGCTCTGCAACTACAGGTGTGCTCCTCACCTGCATTCCACGTGGTGGCTGCTTGCAAATTTGCTCAGTGTTGGCCTGTTGGGTGTCGTGGCAGAGCATGCATCAAGAAGCTAACATGTGCATGCACCACTGCTTTCTCCCCTTGTTGCTAACCTTCAATATGCTACTGGCCTATTTTGGCGTCATGCAGTTATGTGCATGGTGTGTCAGTGCATTCTGTTCTGTTCACAAATATTGTGAACTTTGCTGGAGTAACTGTCAGTCTGCAGGACCCCATGATGCAAGAACTGCTGCCTTTTGGGGAGTACATTCCACCAGAGCACTCACAGCCAGCACAGCACATGTACATGGGCCTTGAGGCGTGGGAGCTGGAGCGGATATTGGCGCGACTAGCGGTCACAAATGGGGCTCCTGTTCTGAGCACAGGCCGCAGAAGAGGACACTCACGAGCAGAAGCTGTCATTGTTCCAGGTTGCGCACAATGAAATTGGCTGTTTCCAGCCGTATTCTTGCATTGCTATCACGCCCGGCTGCTGCTCAGATGTGATTGACTGCAATTTGCTTTTGCATCTGAACAGGCATGTGTTTGACAGCAGGTGTCTCTGATGCATGTCAAGGTTGTTTGTTTTCTTGCCACCGGCAGCTACTGTTGACCATGGCACTTTCTTGTTCAAGATGCTGCTATCTGAGAGGATAGCAGTGGTTCATTCATACTATGCCCCTGCTTCATACACTGTTTTGGCATGCACCCATACAGTCCAAGACACACTCTGAAATCAATGTGTGTGTTGTGTGCAGAAAATGGCAAAGCAGTCATGGACCATACCAGCACAAGTGGGCAGGAGAATGGTGCACCATCTGAGCAGGCTCCCAGCAACTATGGTGAAAGCTCATACCCCTCCAGCTGGCCTCCGCACTCTGCGCATGGCAAGCCCCAGCCGGTGAGGCAAAGCTGCTCTGCATCTGCCTGTCATGCTGCAGTATCGACTTCTTTAGAAACAGCATGGCCCGGTGACTACCTACATACTTGCACATCTTTTTCTGCCTGCTAGCATGATGGCAAGACAAGATCAACAGGCCAGCACCAAAGCCAGCTTGTCCAGATGACATGGCCACTTCTGCAGTAAAAGCTTGCCTGAGCCTACATAGCAACTCCGCTCTCACTGAAATCAACATATCAAAGTATTGTGGCTTCTTGCAGTCCTCATCCCACCCTCAGCCTGCTGGCCCTCAAGACATTCACAGGTCGTCTGTCAGTAGTGAGTATCCCTTGAAGAATGCAGCAGAGTCTTTCAAGTCAAGGTGGAGTGCTGTGTCATCAAAGTGCAAAGAATCCATCAGCAAGTTGTCAAGGCAGACCAATGCTCGATGGGCACCAAAAGGTCATCATGAAACTTCAGATGCTGAAAGCTCATCATCTACAGCAGCCTGATTCCAAGCAATGTTCCTGTTGGCAACAGGTCAGAGCTGCATGTTTCTTGCCACTGTCAGCTTGGTAGGCTGCATTCAGGGCTTGCTTGTTTACATCAGTGTGAAAATGTGGCATGTTGTCACTGTATCAGTAGAGCAGCGTTCCAGCGCAGGTGGGCAGACGCCTTGTCAGAGTACCAGACACAGTACCTTCGCTGCATTTGACGTTTTTCACAAACATGGTAGGACGGTTGCTTCATGATTTATTGTGAGGGATTGCTCGTCAATTCAAGCTGTTGCTCTGGGTTGAGTGACGCAGTGAGCACCGCAACATATGCCTGCACATATAGGGGCTGCTGTGAACATTGCAAAGTGGCTTTCTTGATTGACTGCATTGCTGTGATTTATAATGCTTTTGTATTGTTCAATAATTGTAGATTTAGGCTGATGTTCAATTTTGCTGTTGTCAGATGCTTGTGTAACAGCAAAGCGTTAGATGATTGTATCAGAGTTGCTGCAGATGACGTTTTGTGCTGCTGATGTGTCTGCCTATGGCTGTGATTCAACTATCTTTAACAACGGCCCAAACTGGTATGGTACAATACAGTAGCATAAGGGCAGCTTGCAAGACAGTCGTCCTGGTCCAAGGAAACGACTGAAACCCAAGCACCTGGGCTGAGAGCGCTTCAGTGGTCTGGGCAATCTCTTCTCTGCCGAGCCATGCAGGTGCTTAGCAAGTGGCACAAAGTGCTGTCCCCTTCACACGTGCCATCTGAGTGGGGACTGCAGGGCTTCATTACTGTTCCAGATCCGACTACTTTCCAAGGTGGGAGTACCCGGTCAAAACTTTCAGTGGACCGATCCCTGCGATCCGCTTGTGAGCATTCGTGACTGCTTCAAAGTCTTGCCCATCGCAATCCCATAAGGTCGACTTGTTTGCGCCTGTCGAGGTCAGGTGGTGTCGCTGGTGCCCTGATCTTGACTAACTGCAAGGGCGTTCGAGCCGCTTTAGGGCAGCGAGAAGCTGCAGACTGCAGTTGTTGCACACCGCATTGCTCGACAGCGGGCACGGCCTTGCAGCAGGTGCCAAGTCATTGGAGGCACAGCTCATATGAGACCTGCGCGGCAGGATGAGGGTCCGTCAGAAGATACTCGGAAGAAAGCGCAAGCTGCAAAGAGCTACATCGAGAACATGTATAAAGTGCAATACCAGAACTACCAACAACGAACGGACAGGTGCAGCTTAAACAGGCTCAAACCTATTTGCAAGCTTGAGTCAACATTTGGTAAACTCAGCGCTGCGCTGACAGGCGCTTACAGCTGGAGAGACAGTTGCAAACCGAGAAACTGACAGATGAGGAGCGTCAGAACATTTTGCAGTCTCTGGAGAGGAGAGAACGTGATTTCACCAGGCTACAACGGCAGCGTCTGTCAGCAACTGACTTTGAGCTGCTTACTATCATTGGTCGTGGAGCATTTGGAGAGGTATGTGATATATGTCGTTGTGCGGGGCATAAGGCATGAGGCCATAGCTGCCCATGACCGCATCATGTGCATGCGATACACAGAGCATCATTAAGCATATGTTTACATTCACGCACCAAGCTTTGCTACGCTTGCAGGTCAGACTTTGCAGGCAGAAAACCAATGGCAAGGTGTTTGCCATGAAGAAGCTGAAGAAAGCAGAGATGGTCAGGCGTGGACAGGTTGGCACTTTGCCTGCATTGGCTGTGTGCGCATTCACAGGCTGACTGGCATCTTAAGACCCATTGTACATCTGCCACACTTGCCCAAGGCCACAACGCAATCTGCCCTGGTCTAAGATTGCCTTTTGTTGGTTTTCAGATTGATCATGTGCGGGCAGAGCGTGATGTTCTGGCAGAAGTGCACAATCCATATGTGGTCAAGCTATACTACTCGTTCCAGGTAACTTGCCTCTGAGCATACTTGACATGATACAGCATTTGCTGTTAGCGCCATGTAGGTATCCACAACATACAGTCTGCGCACATCATAGCATTGAGCTCTTCACTCGCCTGCATGGATGAGACTTGTACCGCCAGCAACACTCGTTAAGTGCTGTGTTGCTGCGGTCCATATAACATGCGCTCCTGTTGATTGCCATATGAGGCTTTGCCGGCTACTGTTTAGTAACAGAGCACCCACGGCGCCTGCTCGCTGACACGCACTCATCAGACAGTTTGTCATGACCTAATTGCAAAGCGTCAACAAAGGGAATGACAATTGCAGGATGAGCAATGGCTGTACTTGATCATGGAGTATCTGCCGGGGGGTGACGTCATGGTGAGCTCCTGCACATTGTGCTGCATACGATCTGCATGTGGAGTATGCCTGACAGGACTGAGCAGCCCAGCTTAGCTGGCTTTGCTCAATGTGCAAGCTTCAGAGTTTTGCTGCATTGCTTGTGCAAATTACCTGAATCAGCAGCAGCAGGGAAATTCTACAGTTGTATGAGTTTGACAGCAGCAACTCAGACACCCAAATGCAAAGCCAGGGATCAGAGACTTGTGTCTGGGTGCAGACACTGTTGATGAGGAAGGACATACTGTCAGTAGAAGAGACCAGATTTTATATTGCAGAGACCATCTTGGCTTTGGAGTCTATACACAAGCACAACTACATCCACAGGTCATTAGCGGCCCTGTCTGCTCAGCTCCACTATGCCACTGTTTCAATGACATGCTGCCAGGGTGGCAACCATTTGATTGGATCTATTGACAGCTGAAGAAGCCTGCATCAACTTGACAGCATGGCTCACACTGTCCAGTCTGTAAAAAAATACATGGCAAGATGCTGTTCATGCATGTAAGGCTGTCAGCACCCCAGCGTTGTGTTTCAGTTACAATTGTCTGCATTCCAACCACTCATGCCTTTAACTGCCTCATAGACATGTTGATGCCCAACACATGCTTCATGATACATTTCCCAATTGCAGAGATATCAAGCCTGATAATTTGCTACTGGGTGTGGATGGCCACATGAAGCTGTCAGACTTTGGGCTATGCAAACCTGTGGACCTCACCAAGCTGCCCACACTTCACGAGAACCAAGCTTTAGGTGCCAGGTGAGATGTTTTGCACACGCCCCGTCCCAGATGCATCAGCCACGCAACAACATTGCTTGTACTGCAGTCTGCTTCACAGCATGGCCCTTCTGGCCCTGCGCACTTTGTCTTTTGCTGTGACATGACAAAATGTTGAGCATGAAATGACTTGCTTTATGCTCATGTCCTGCCCAGCTTGTCGCTTCAGATGTGCAAGCGCATTTGATCTGAGCCCATGTGTTCTGTCACAGTTTGACAGAGATGCCTGCCAGCAGTCAGTGTGCGCCCGGAGGCCAGCTGCATCACTGGAAGGGCAACAGACGTTCACTGGTGAGCTTGTTGTCAGTCTGTCATGTTCATGGGGCCTTGCAAGTTACTCATATGTTTCTGTGTTGTGTATAACGCTGACCCTCCATTTGTATTGCTGCAGCATTTGGCCGCATGTCCGTGAAAGGCCAGATGGTCACTGCACAAAGGTCACAAAGATCTGGAATGGCTGTTCTCGCGTGGAGCGCATGTATCATGCTACACAGCTCTTCTGCTACTGCTGCAATTGCATGTGCACCTTTCAACTGGTGTCTGAGGTCCTCTGGCATTCTGCACTGCTCTTGTTCTACTAAAAGGTCATGCATGAATTGTGTTGTGCATGGCAGGCGTTCTCAACAGTCGGCACTCCCGACTACATTGCTCCCGAGGTGCTGTTGAAGAAGGGGTATGGCATGGAGTGTGACTGGTGGTCAGTGGGGGCTATCATGTATGAGATGATGGTGGGGTACCCCCCCTTCTACTCAGACGACCCCATGACCACCTGCCGCAAGATTGTCAACTGGCGCCAGTGCCTCAAGTTCCCAGATGAGGTCAGTGCAATTCAACACCAATGCACTTTTTCCTGATATCATCAAAACCCTACAGACTTTGCATGTGGCACAGATATGGACTGTTGTGCAAAGCAGCGTTTCAGCACCGTTGGGAGATTATATTGACAGATTCACTTGGTTGTGCTATATATGCTGTGTGGCATGCTTGTCCAGCATTGTTGCATGAAGGTACAGCACGTCATGACATGACACAGTCAATCATCTGGCAAACCTACTTTGCAATTAGCACCTGTGGTGCAGATTCCTGTGCCACGAGATGCTCGCAACTTGATGGATCGGCTGCTGTGTGACGTGGACGACCGCCTTGGCTCAAACGGTGTTCAAGAGCTCAAGGTACATCAGCAGACAGAAAGCGCGCATGTGTATAGCCTGCACGTATGCTGCGGCATTTGCAAGTATGATACTGATACCGCTATGACACTGGTGGTCCTGTATTAGGGCTTGTTTTTGCTCAAGAGATCATGTCAAAATTGGCATTTGGCATTGGCATTGACATGTTTGTCTTTGGTGTTTGTCTATGGGGACACAGACTAGGCATGGACCGTTGATGTTCGCTGTCAAGGCTTTGTTCATGTGGGGGATTCAAGCATCGGCAGCACATACGATGTTGCTCTTGCTAACAGGCATTGATGTCAACAGGCCTGTGTAAACTAGATACTTGTAAAGCATGTCAGTTGCAGCACGCCTGTTTGTCTCAAGCTCAGCTGAGTTTGAAGCTTTGACCACGCAGAACCACCCCTTCTTCAACGGCATTGACTGGGACAACCTGTACAGCACTCAGGCCCCGCATCAGCCCACTGTCAAGCACCCCTTGGACACACAGAACTTTGAGAAGTTTGATGAGCAAGCTGCTGTGGGCTTGAACCCCGGGGGGATGAAGAGGTGGGCGCGTGCTGACCCCAACTTTGTGGGTTACACGTACAAGAACTGGGAGGCAGTCCAGCCTGGTGGGCACGACAGTAAGCAGTTATGCATTGCGTGTCACTTTCATCAGTAGACAAGTTTTGCCCTGCACGTACATAGCTCATCAGCATGAACATTGCTACTATTATAATAAGAACCATTATTTTCATGTGAACCACTCAGGCTGCAATATGTAGTGACACTTGACGTACAGCCAGGTTGCTACCTAGCCACCATTGCTTGTTATGCTGCACTGTTTCCTCTTCCAGGCGTCACAGAGCAATGCAGCCTAAGCCCTGCTATTGTGGTTACAACTTTGCTGGCATGTTCTGGGCATGTGAGAGTGGATCGTGTATGCACAGGCTTATCTCTTGCCATGTGTGTTGCAGCTAGTGGGCGTATGCAGCTGAAGAAGAAGACTCCAACAAGACCTTCAATCCAGCAGCTACAGGGCAGCATGTCAGCAATGGGTCTTCAAGATAGCAATACAAGATAGTATGTCAGTAGCTGTCTTTGTCCTTTTAAGGTGCAGACTGTTTGTGCCAGCTCTGTAGTGATAGATGTTCAGTCAGCAGCTACAGCCCAATAGGTCAGCATATTTCTTTTATTCTTTGCTTGCAAACAAGTTGGGTCACAGGTTTTATGCCCAGACAAATGCTTTTGTCCTTCAGGTCACATTGTGTCGACTCTTGAACACAGCTGCAGGGATGGCACAGTGCCCACATTTATTCTGCTGTGTACTTGTATGAATAATCAGTAGAAAATGGATATTCCAAAAGCCCGCTTGAGCCTGTTACGTAACACCCACTAGATGATTATGACTGAATTGGTGTCACCAGACATCAATCTAGACATGTGTAACCACATACATGTTGCTGACCACACAGACCTTGCTGAGATCAATTACATATCAGGAGGTGTATGCTCTGAAGCTGGAGATGGGAGCGTTGCTGGGTTGTGTTACGAAGGCATGTTTCAACTTGCTGTTCATGTGGCTTCTCTCTGGCTAGCAGCCAGAAAGCCCAGAAACTTGGGAACACAAGCTGCAAACAGTCAGGTACTCACAAGGATCGCAAGCGCTACCTTCTTGTGCTGTTCAAGCAGCCCTAGGAAGCTGAGGTGGTTTCGCATCTGAGCAGTGTGCTTGCAAGGCTCAGTTCCACAATAGAATGGATCTCAGGTACACTTTCCCAAGGATACACTGATTTGCAGAGCTTGGTAAAATTCCTGGATGGTAGGCGTATTGTATCAGACACTTGCAAGGCACGGTTTTTAGTGCTGACTTTGCAAAGCACAGCAATCTAAAATCAACATCATGCTGTGCGTGAAGTGCTCTTTGCGTCATCATTGATCAGACTGTTTGCGCCAAAAGCATACGTCAAGAGCATTGTCACTAGTTTCTTCGAGCGTTGGATTCTTTGCTTCAAAAATTCACAGCTTCTTTACACATTGTGAGTTGCTGACGGTCTCGGCAGGTTTGATCGAAACAACTGAGTGTCTGTGCCGCTGATTTGTGCACTGAGAGGACAAGCATTGTTCACAGCCGCCTGTGGCTGCGGAGTGGCTTGAATTCTGTAGACAGCGTTCATTGCACTCAGGTCAGGATGGTCAGAAGCAAGAGCAAAGCTAACTTTGGACAACTGCAAGACAACAGTGTAAGTAGTTGACTTTGAAAGGTGTGCTGCCCTTGTGGAAAGTTGCTGCAACCAGCTCCTTTTTATTGTTATGGCTGTAACGCATGTGAGAGCGTGTGCGACCGTTGTCTTGCTTTGCTTCTGCAATGCTATAATTCAGCAGCAGGCTGCTCTTGTGTTGCAGACTTCAATTGCATCTCTTGAAGATGAGCAAATGCTGATGCAAGTCTTGAGACATTTGAACAGCCTCAAGGATATTGCACAGTGCTCAGCAGTCAGCAGGTCATGGCATGCCGCTAGTCAAGCTGTTCAGCTGCTGTCTATAGTAATGGACACTGGCGATCGTAAGCTGACATCTGACAATGCTGCCACAGTCCTGCAACAGTTTCAACGATGTGAAGCACAGGGCATGTTTAGACAGCTTCAGCAGATGTACCTGGCTGTGGGAGCTTATTCTCCATACTTTGTGCAACAGAGCTCAACAACCTCATTCTTCTTGTCAATGGTAAAAGTCATGAGCTCAGGACCACAATTGGCCAATATCAGCAGCTCATGGCCACTCAGAACTTGCCATCTGTCCGGGGTCTTTCCCTTGATACCTGCTGTGCTGTGCCTGCCAGATACTGTGGAACATGTGATATTAGAACCTGACTCCAGGGCTTGCCCTGGCTACATCCATCTACATGTATTTGGCAGAATTGTGAACTTACAGACTTTGGAGATACGCGCCAAAGATTTTCTAGTTCACAGACGTACCACCTTTCTTCTGGACTGTGTGTTAGGAAGCCTTCAGACTATATATCTGCTTGACAGGGGTGAACTCGTGGTGTGCGACGGTTTCAGCTTGGGCACTAGTCTGCCAACCTTGCGTCATTTTGGTGCTGCTTTGAACAGCTTCAATGCTCGTGCACTGCTGGCTTTGCCAGAAGTGAAGTTTGCAGCTTTGCATGTCACAAATGCAAAGTGGATTCAATTTTCGTTGGAGCCGTCCAGTAGTTTGGAAGTTGTCCTACTTGACTTGCGTACAACAAGCGTGATAGGCAAAGCTGGTGTCAAAGTAGGTGCTCTCGGGGAGTGTGTTTCGTTGTGTCCCTTCAATCTGTGCAATGGGCATTGAAGCTGCCAACAGCATGTACAACAGCATCTGACTGGCCGTCAGAGGATTAACACCTTGGACTTTCAGGGTTGGAAATACATGTTTGAACAGCAGAGAGTAATTGCCACATGTGCTGTGTGACATGTGCCAAAAAACGTCAGACACACAGACGGTGTCCACAGACGCTGTGTTTATATGTTTTCGCAGTGAGCTCATCACGCCCGCGTCCTGTGGCACCGCGCGCGCAAAGTCTTTCCGATGGGCTGCGGCAAGCAACCTACGGCGCCGCTGTTCAAACGCTTTTATCAACCACCTATGGCATGTTGACGCTTCGCTAAGGACACACATTTAGTGGCAGTGCCGCAGCAGCACTGAGTCCACTTGGCTCGGCAAGGTGTGACACAATCGCATCTTGCCTTGGGCCCAGTAGAGACACAGACGCGTATTTGTTCTGTCCGGTGATCATCCTTGTTTGCCCCTAGTCGCAAAGGTAAAGATTATAACAGTCCATCGTGAGCAAGGTATATGTTCTGTGGAGCACGTTGACACCCACAATACGGCCGTTCCCATTTAACTGGTGTATACAGTATATGATCAGTTGCGCAAACATGATCGCTGCAATTGGCTTGCCTCCCTGCTGCAGGCTAGTGTTGACAGCTCTGACAGGGCCCTTTCAGGGCTCACTCGTCCAAAAAGAGTACATAGTCAAGACAGTCTAAATTCACAGTGTCAGCTTGTTGCAACTTGCCTTGGATTGGTATCTGCAACATCTTCTTGCAATATTTATGAGGTCTGAATGATGA
>JAABUW010009967.1_pt1 | contig 10692 bp, 15 predicted proteins | sample 5560081 | NCBI WGS metagenome assembly JAABUW01 (sample SAMN10711882, study PRJNA513363) | rock metagenome | isolation source: Antarctica rocks | place: Antarctica: Victoria Land, Knobhead sud | reverse complement strand
AAGCAGCGGAGATAGCCTGACCGACTGTTGCACTGGTGCTGCAGTCGATGTCAGCAGTTTCACTCAAACAAACTGTAAACATAGCCTCCGACATGCCAAGCAATGCATCGCGCGGCCCACCAAGTTGCTGTTTATGAGCATACTTTGTCTGCTTCAGAAGGCCTATGTGGGGAGTTGTGTCTGGTCGAGAGTTTGTTAATGGTTCATCCCTATTGCTGTTCTTGGCCAAATTCACACCCCTACTTGACAATGTTTGGTTGGGTTTTTTTGTTTGTTTGTTGGAGTGAACATCATGATGACAGATGTGCCCTTGTATCAAAATTTCATTCTTTGAGAATTTTATTTTTCACTGCCCCACTAGGGGAGAAGCCAGAGGCAGCGTGATGATGCACAGTTTGCTGCCATAGCAGCATCAGCAAGCTTGAGGCAGGCAGATTGCGCAGATCTCTCAGCTAAGCTTCTTCTTGCTTGCATTTGCAAAGTTCTGCTTGAGCAGGCTGTCATTTACATTGCATATTGTGATTCAGATTACATCCATATGCATGCTGTCTCATATGCTTACAAGTAGGAGTGCATTCAACTCCTTGGGAGATTTGCAGTAATACTATGATGTTTTTATTCACATTCTTTACTTCCAGACATGGGGCTGTACACTGCTTGTGTTACTCTGTGGCCGTCCAGGCCGGGTTACATATGTGTTCTGACTGTGTGTTTGCATTTTTATTTGCTGCCTCTGGGGTAGCATGCGCATATACTTTTGCACGCCTGGGCACCATTTATGTCTGGGAATTGTGTCGTATTGCATATGTGTGCATCAGCTTGCTTTGTTGGCAGGGCCAGGAGACTTGCATACATTTCCTGGACTCTATGTTGCATACATGTATCCCAGACAATGTGCTCAGGCCCCTGGCATGTACATGATGGAGCATAATGACCCCAGAGGCTGTGCAATGTTGTCATTACACAGGTGCGCCCAGGGTTATTCTGGGCGCGCCCCTTTTTGTCGCAACGATGCTGCTGATGCATTGCAGGTCCTTTTTATTTTTATAAACAATGTTCACGGCGTTTTTCGGCAGACCGTAAAGCACCTCTACTTACAGACGCTCAGCTCAGCCTCAGCCGGTCACGAGCGCATGTGTGCCTGCAAGCCCTGCTTGTGCCTATGTTCGACTTCGAGCTTGTGTCTGGACCCTTGGACCGTCTACGCTTCCTCCTTCCGCCTTTCATAAGACCGTTTCTACTTGCCTTCTACAGGTATTCCTCACCAAATACACCTCCTATCGCGCCTGATGCACAACTGCTCGTGACCGGCAGCGTTTGCGACAGATCCAACATCCAACTCAGCCTCAGCTCAGCTCACAGACAGCGGCATACATGGCTCGACAGCTTGCCCATCTGTTCGCAGCCGCATGACACAGCCCATCTCCCATACTTGCTTTCCTGTTTTCGCTACTTTCCTGCAGGGCATTCTTGCATCCACACTCACACGTCTAAACTAACTTGTGCCATATCACAGACGTGTCACAGACTTGGCGTGATTGCTCGTGCGGGTGAACGCGGATCACGTGCAGGGAACACTAGGGGAGAAGTCAATAGTACTAGTCTAACAATATAGGATGGAAATCCAGCGCTCGGGATCCCGGGAATCATCATGCTGGGTTTCGCACGGTCATCACGGACAAGTTCAGCTTTAGCATGTTTGACTGCGCAAAGTTGATCGTAGCGCCGGTCTGCTTAAAGAGAGGCGTCAGCTGCACCATTGTACGGCAACGCATGCGTCTGTGAGTTTCTACTAAGCTGCGGGCTGCAATCGACCTGCACCGACAGTGACTCGTTCAAACACGTATCTTGGACACTCCAAGACTCGCAGACCCCACCTGCAATCAGCTTCGCAAGCGCATGCTTCAATACAGTCGATCGTTCAGTGAAAGTGGTCCTCAGTCTTAGTGCGAAGAAGTCTGCCACATGCTGCGCGGCGCTTTATCAGCAACAGGTGAGGATTGTCCCAATCTGTTAGTCCAAGCACGCTTTGCATTGAACATGAGCCGTCAATGATCGTTTTTGATGCAAAAGCCCCAAATCTACACAGGGCCGCAAGTATTTCAAGCAGATGCTGTTTGCTGCAGATGAAGCGTTTGCTGGCACGCCCAGCAAGAGGCCCACAGTCTAGGTGGAGCAGGCAGACCTTGCTCAGATTGCTGTTTGTGGCAACGGCAGCTGTGGTGCTGGCGTTCATTGGATGGGCTTTAGCAGACACTGCCAAAATTGACAATATTGTGCGAGTGCAAGTCGAATCAGATGCTGTAGATTATGGCCAGCTGGCAAACGTCTTGCTTGCAAATGATACCTTCCCATCAGATAGTCTGCTGAGTCAACTGGAAAGTTATGTCATACCCAACAGAAAGCTGCGTGGTGATGATTGGGATCAGATGAACAGCTTGCTCAACAGCAGCTGTCCTGTCAAATATAATCGCCTCAGGTGAGCTGCAAACACACTGCCTGCATCCTGCACCATGCTTGCATCCTGCATGTCACAGAACTTGCTACACATGCCTCACACTTTGGACATGGCTGCCAAAGCTCTGCAAGAACTATTGTTGCTCAACACATGAACATCCAGACTTCCTGTGCCCTGGCCTGAAGCTTCTGCAGCTCCTTGCAGTAGGCACATGTTTCTCTCCAATGATGTGCAGATATCCAGACGTCAGAAGATTCAAGCAGAAGCCATACTTGCTCGGCGGCGCAAGACAGCCTGAGTGCATCAACTGCAAACAAGAAGGTGTATGGCCAAATGTGTGTCAATACATCAGCAACGGGCCGGTCTGCCCAAAGAAGGATCAGCAGCACTTTTGGCGCTATTTAGTTTCCCAGGCAGAAGATGGCGCTCCAGGTTATGAAGCTATGCTGACAATGACCCCATGTGACATCTGGCCCTACTTCAGAGGCCGTACTGTATGGATAGCAGGAGACTCCATTAGCCAAGAGTTCATGCGAGGCTTGCAGTGCTTCATGATGGAGTTTTGGGACATGACAGTACATGACATCAGGGGCGAGATTTTGGATGGTCCAGAGTTGGAGGATATGAGAGAGCGGGTTTTGGGTGGTTGGTGTGTGTATCTCCCAGAAGGCACAAGGCTCTGCCATTTGCGCATCAACTTCCCAGGAGAGATTGTCAGGCTGCTGCCTGACTACCAGCGCCTGACAATGAAGCACAGCGACATCGTCATCTTGAATGTTGGTCTCTGGCTGAATGATGTGGAGACGTACAACAATGAAATGCAAGAGTTTGTGAGCTACTATCGGGAGCATAGAGCCGATCTGCCATTCTTTCTATGGCGTGACAGCTCAGTGCAGCACTTCAACACTCCAGTTGGCAATTTCTTTGTGGACCCAGTTTCTTGGGACTGCCTGCCCCTTGGTACTTTGCTGGGTGGAGTAGGTGCAATTCAGGTTGATAATGACAACAAGATTCACAGGAATGGACCTGAGGAGCTGGAGCTTATTGTTGAGGGTGGTTGGAGGAACAAAGCTGCCAGGCCAATGATGGAGCAGCTAGGAATCCCCCTGATAGAGACATGGAACCAAACCCTACCAGTCTTTAGGTACCATCATCATTATCATGAGAACCCTGAGCATTCGGACTGCTCACATTGGTGCCATCCCTCGCCTTATCAGATGTGGATATATGACACAGTACTCGCTTTGAGACAGACGCTGCCGCAGGTTGAGGCGCATAACACAATGCCTGGCAAGTTCAACTTTCTGAACACAGTTGCATCAGAGGCCTCAGAGTACGAGATAGATTAGCTGTATACTGTTCGACTTCATTGCATAGGTCCGCATTGACTAGCTACTGTTCTAGAACTGTGACAGCAACTTTAGATATGACAAGTGTCATTTTCTGAGACTTACAGAATCTTCATGTCAATCAGCAGGGGTAGAGTCAGCTCAAAAGTCGTACCGTGTCTCAGACTTGGTCAGTACAAGTGCAACAAGCCTTCATGTTCTGGTGTCTCCAGAGAATCATGTGTTGCGAGCTGTATTTAATCCGGTTTCTGACCTGCCGCTGCTGCAGCTGTTACAAGACAAAGCATAAATCAGCACTACCTAGTCTGTATCGCAGGACCATTTTGCTTTAAGATATGGTAGTAAGTTTTGCAACTGTCAAGTTTGCAGGTATCATGAGTTGTCTGCATTCCAGCAGTGGCAATATGCACAGCACTCAGCCTGGACAGGTAGTTAGTGTGCATTGACTAATTTGCTTACAAGAGTAGCCTGGGAATTCCTGTCTGATGGGAATAAGCCTGATACAGTACACAAGCGGGGCAACTTGTTGTAACAACAGCAATATTGTCAAAGCATAGGATAAGCGTAAATGAGCAAAACACAATATGCTACAGAGCCGTGCTGCAACTGCAGTCAGCCCAACAATCACATCCCTATCTGTAGTACACACCCAAGTGCAGGTTGCACAGACACCAACATAGCATTGACAAAAAAACATGTTAGGAGCATGCCGGAGGCTGCATGCTGGCTATGCTGTAGCCTGTTTGGCATTGCCGCATACTTCACATGCTGTGCTGCCAAGATCTCTGTTGGCAGAAGTGCAATGCCGGCACTGCCAGTAGCCTGCAATGGCTTCCAGCTCTGCTTCAGACGCTTCCTGGCTGGATGCTGTACCAGTGGCACCTGTTGCAATAACAAAGACAAGATAAGAACGACTGCAGAGGATGCAGAAGGTCACCCAGGTGCCTGAAAGCACTGAAGAAGACGCAATTGGCCCCACAACAGATGTATCAGCACAATGTGGTGATGCTGCCATGTCCTGCTTTGCAAGGAATACTTTTGAGGGAGCTCCTCAAGCAAACACTGGGCCATGTCATGCCTGAGTCACCCCATTTACTGCAGCTGAGTCAGGCGAGCTGTTTTAAGACAGTCCACAGCAGGATTTTGGCAGGCTGTCTCTGAGCTGACATTGAGCTCACAGATATGTTGCACAGGCATGCAGGGCTGGTCAGAACACAACTGACAATTCCTGCACAGCATGGGGAACAGACCTGTTGGGGCTGTATGAGAATGGTGTGAGCATACCTGTGAGGGTGTGGCGGTTGCGCTTGGTGGATTGGGCAGGGGCAGCGGTCAATGGGGCTGATTGGACTTCTTCTTCCTGCTGCTCTTCCATGCCCTTGTATTGCTCCAGCAAGGCGTCAACCCCTTTCTCAAGCTCCTGCATGACATGTGAATGATGACAACCAGACCTTGTTGCACCAAATTTGATCACGACTTGCCACTGTATGTTCATGCTTACCTTGCTCTGCTTGGACATTCAAAATGGATCCCCTTGATGAAAGCAAATGTGTACTGTGAGCCAAGATTGTGGGAAGACAAGCATGCACAGCAGCGCAAAAGAACACAGCTTGTGAAGTCGACCTCAGCGTGGATGATGTGCAGATTTCTGCTTCCTTGGACACAGTACTGCTGGCTGGGCAGCGCATGACTTACAGCCTAGTCCTGACAAGCTCAGAGACCAGCAAGGCATCAATGCACCAGGCAATAGGTGCACCAGTGACCTGCTGTTGGCTTCTCTAAAACATCTCTACAATTCATTTTCACTGTCCCCAGATGCTTCTGTGTTTAGCTTTCCAGTGTATGGATGACGTGTTTGAATCAGAATAGACGGTTCAGGATTGACAACAGCAAACGCATACATGGTACAGTTGACAGAGTGGGGCTGACCTGCACCAGCTTGGCAAAGTGGCTGTGAGTGACATCTGTGAGGCCGATCAGTGTTTCTCTGAACTTGCGCCACTCAGCCCCAGTCTTCTGGTTCTTCAGGAACAGGTCCAGCTGCTTCTCTACCTCCCCATGCAGCTTCTCCAAGTAGTACTCGGCTTGACCCTACAGCAAACATACCAACAAGACAACTCCAGACAGAACTTGGTTGACTGACACTGAAACCAATGCCTTCACGGCAGAGTATGACTGAGTGGCAAGAACAAACTGCATGTACATGCTGTCTGTAGAATGCCTATATGCTGACATCAAGCTGTAAATACACACCAGTTGCCAATGAGCGATGCACATCAAGTTTGAGATTGGTGTGGGCAACTGGACAGAGAGTGACAAGAGGCAGCCAAGCAAAATTTCCCCCACCTGGTTGAACTCGAAGAACTCCTGCTGTGGCTTGGAGGCGGCCGTCTGGTCAGCATAGCGGTAGTAGCCAAAGGCATAGGTCCACTTGAGCATGCGGCGGCAGTCCACAACCTGAGCCCAGGCGTCAGTCACAAACTTGAGCTGGCTGGTGGGTGTGGCTGTAATCTCACTCAGGTCCTCCAGCTTGTCATTGATGACCTTGTCTAGAGTGCTCAGCGCCTGAAGGGCATTTCATAAATGAGGTCAGAAGTCACTCTTGGTGTGTATGTCCCAATTGTATATACATTGCTGCACAGATGAGCCATTGCCGCTGGTTGCAGTAGGGCAGCAGCACCTGATGCTGTCCATCACTGCATGTGTTCGAACTTGACGTACACCAGCAGGTCAGGTCAGTCTCAACACAATGTGAGATTGCCCGAGTGGGGCATGACATTGGACCCCGTCTATATCAGTGATGACAGATTGGTAGTCTGTGAAGTGGAGTTAGGGAGTACCTGCAAGCGGGCCTTGTCGTTCTCTGCCCAGCGCTGGTAGTAGTGCATGTACCGCTCCAGCGCCTGCTTGGCGTTTTCTCGCTTTTGCGTCTCCTCATCGTAGTCACCCTTCTTCTTGGCTGTCTCATACCTGCAACCGGCCCGGAAGTGAACTGGCAGCAATGACTGCAATCGTGATATGCGACGCAAGAATCAAGCTTACAGCTGAATCGACATAAGAAGCTGTTGCCTAGCTCATCAATGCCATGCACAGAGGCTAAACTTGCTAAGCTGAGAAGGCTAAGGTTTTGTTGCTGACTGAGTCAGCCGAGTCAGCCAGCAAGCAAACAAAACTGCAGAGATGGCAAAGCAAGACCAATCAGCAAGAAGAGTCTACAACACTGTGTGGTCACAGCCAAAGCCAGCATGAGTAAAGCCAATTAAAGCCAGAGTAGGTGAAGTCAACACACAGTCAGCTGCAGTGGCACCTCAGGCATGCCCAGCAGAAGCACACACCTATTGCAGGAGTAGTAGCCGCCAGTCCTTTCACCATGGTCAGCCCAGTTGCCAAGGCACAGCCAGCAGAACTCACTTCTGCACTGACTGCACACCATGTGCATGCAACCCTGGTTTTTCTCTATGGGACGCTTGCACTTGGGGCAGGGTTTGGTGTTGGCCAGAATCCAGTTGGCATTTTCACTCTCTGCACTATTCTTGCGTAGCCACTTGCCAACAGTCTGACAGTCCACCTGCAGAGAAGCAGCACGGTTGCATTGCTGCTGATGCCAAAAATTTGCTGTGCTCTGTGCTGCAAAGCTGGCACACAGCCAGACAAGGAGCTGGGAACATACATTGACAGCGTGAACCAACTGCAATCTCACAGCATGCACCACAGACATGCACGACTACAATAAATTGGAACATGCCTGCTGTGTGTACATAGCATCTTACTGCCAAGCATGCAAGAAGCAACACCAATCCACTCACGAGCTGTAATAATACAGCTCACAACAATGTCAGCAGGTGCAGAAGCAGCAGAGGCTCACCGGTCTATGTGCCTCCTCCTGGCAGGAAAAGCAAAAGGAGGAGCCACATTTGCAGAGAACATCCAAGGGCTCATCAGCCCCAAGATCCTTCACACACTCAACTGCATGCTCACAGTTGGGCGCAGGGCACCAGACCAGGCGCTGGCTGTCTTCAACATAGCTACGCAGCTCATACAGGTCTAGCTTTTGCTTGTCCTGATCGCTGCTCACCCGCCGCACAACTGTTCGGGGAACCTGCACGGAAGCCAGGCTTGACATACTCACCAGCCTTGACACACAGCATGACTGAAGGTGACACACAGAAACCGTGCCACAAGCTTGACCATGTCAGAAAGCAGCATTGGGCTATGAACGCAGAGCAAAGCAATTGTGCATCTGTTTACGCTGTGTTCTTGCATGCAGCACATTTCAGCACAAAGCGTACAGTGCTGCACAGCATGCTCTGTGCAGCACCAATGCACGCAGTGCAGCTATGCGACCAAAACCCAACCTGACTGAACAAAAGCTGTGCCATGTGCACCTGTCTGTCTTGCAAACATCTTCACGGCAAGCTCAGGAACGTCAGACGTACATGCTGAGCGTGACATAGCTCTAGAAGATGCTGGTAGGCATTCATGTTGATATGATCATACCGCAGCTTTACAGTCTGGCAGAGGACAGCGCAAATTGAGGGATGCAGGGCCTTCGCTGATGGCTGCAGCCACATAACCCTCCCAGCAGCCAGTGCAGAAGTAGTGATTGCAGCCTGAGGCATGCATCTGGTCCACAGGGAAGCTGTCGAAGCATATTTGACATGTGACCTGCGCAAGGACATCATAGGGATCAGGCATGCATCAGAGCATGGGTTGCAGGAGTCCAGAGCAACAGTACATGCACCAAGAAGTGGGGCTTGTGCCCAATGCACAAGCTGGTGTGCAACATCACCATCAATGTGAAGTGACTGCTGATTGTCAAACATATGTGAATCAAATACAGGAACACGCAGCGAAAAAGTGAGGTGAGGAAAACAGAAATTGTGCAGCTAGCTTAGACGATGGAAGTTGCCATCTCAGTGTGAGCAGCATGCTTGTGGCAAAATAAAGGGACCATGACAAGGCGTGATATCACTGCACCCTGTCGCAGGCATGGCTCATGACAATTGCTACTCTGTGAGCATGGGGTAGCTGACCTCGTGATTTGTCAAAGGAGGCTGATGCTCAAGTAAACCTGTCTTCTCCTGCAAGCTATTGGCATTGCCAAAGCATTCTTCTTGTGCTCTGTTTGGATCCCTGCACATCCAGGCACTTTTTCTGAGGGTGACACACACATACGGCCCTTGTGAGAACGCACAGCAGGTAGTAGCATACCAGCTGCAGTGCCGTAGAACATGCGCAGCACCGCCTTCATCCAGATTCAAAACTGCCTGGGTAGTCTCAGTCAGCTCGTGTTTTCGTTCCTTCAGTTGCTGCTCACTCAACACCACATACTCAGCCTGTAAAAAGTCAAAGTTACCTTCTCCTGACTGTGGCCATGATTTGTGGTCCAGATCTCAACAAGCTCTACTCTCACCTGGCGAGCACGAGGTTGCTCGTCTGAGCCTCCGTCAAAGCCGTAGTCGCCGTTATCACTACTGACTTCGCTGTAACCGATCTCTGACGCACTGTCATAACTGTCGTAATCCATCAAGCCCTGGGCTGGCCTGTAACAGACCTGCCCAGAGCAATGCTGGACTTGAGGCGAAGCCTTCCTGACGAGTCTGCCTGGACTCGGTGTCGAGTTTGCCGAGGCAGGTATGCAGTGTTTGCACAGCAACTGACGGTGACTCAACGATGCTCACAGCAGTCACAGCAGCAGCTCTCAAAACTTGCGACACGCGCAAGACAGCGTAGGCTTCTGCTCGCTATGTTGAGGGGAGACTTGCTATGAGAGCTGCACAGAGCTAAGACAGAAGGTCGTCTTTGCAGGGGCTGCCTGCAAATGCCCTGCAGAAGAATGACTGATTGGCCACAAGTGCATGAGAATGTTTATGCACAGCTTCAAACGGATATCGGTGGCGCTGACCACCACAATAGCATGAGATTCACGCGTATCATGGCTCTTTTGGGATGTCCACGGATATGGTGCGCTACCTCTCAGGACTGCTTCTTTATCAAGTCATACGTGGCAGCAGTAGCTGCCCTAGCACAGTATAATGTACGAATCTGTGGCCAATCTGATGCTTGGTACACCAAATATCAGGAGACTGGTCAAGTCAATAAACATCTGTCATATGCATCGTGGCTACTTGCTGCTGCCATGCTAACATGCTAGCAACATCAATGCGCCTTTCACTGGAGCTCAGCTACACATGACATAACAAAAACACATAATGCTACACTCAATACTATAAAGCTGCTGCCACACTTTTGAGTGACAGTCTTGGCAAAACAACCCAAATATGAAAAGGTCAATGGACATGAGGCGTCGCCAAAGTCAATAGCAGAGGCAGAATGGAGCCACACAAGACAGCTGCAAGCTGCACCATGTTCAGTGATGCGTCATGCCCTACAATCTCAGGCAAAATGTGCATGCATGCCGCATACAGAAATGTGCCGCCAGAGAACAGGACACACAGTGCTGTGGAGGACGCCGATGAGAGCGCAGGTACGGCCCCAATCAGAGCATATGTCAGCAGGGCTGAAAATGGTGATGCTGACGAAAAGGCAAGCAAAGCTCTTTGAGACTTCTGCCAAGTCCATTTTGCAGTCATGAAGCTGGTTGCCAGCCCAAATGCAACTGGGGCTTTGTGCAGAACCATTGCTACTGCAATAGTTAGTCCCAAGGAGCTACTACTGGATCTACTGGCTGCGCCAACTGCAAAGCCATCTGCACAAAAGCAAAAAGGTTGAGTGTGCCTTGCTGTGCTTGTTGTTGTGTGGTAGCCACCAAGGCCCACCTGCATGCTTACAAGCATGCTTGCTGCGCAGGTCCTGGTCTGCCCTTGCTGCCAGCATGCACGTCCGAACAACATAGCATGCTGTGTTGTTCGGAAGTGCATGCTG